>Ga0111539_10000754_pt1 | contig 42119 bp, 37 predicted proteins | sample RhiMethybrSRZTD1_FD_79667 | JGI IMG/M metagenome (GOLD analysis project Ga0111539, IMG submission 79667) | Populus rhizosphere microbial communities from Tennessee, USA - Rhizosphere MetaG P. TD hybrid SRZTD1 (version 2) (version 2) | ecosystem: Host-associated > Plants > Roots > Rhizosphere >... | reverse complement strand
TGACGATCGAGGTGGACCGGAAGGAGTGGAAGCTGCCGCTCTCCGGAATCAGCAAGGCGCGATTGGTGGGTTGACCATGAACAAGCAGATCCTGGAAGTCGTCGAAGCCGTCTCCAACGAGAAAGGCGTCGCGCGCGAGATCATCTTCGAGGCGCTCGAGGCGGCGCTCGCGTCCGCGACACGCCGCAAGCACGGCGAGGACATCGACGTGCGCGTCGAGATCGACCGGAAGAGCGGCGAGTACAAGACGTTCCGCCGCTGGAAGGTGTTCGCGGACGACTCGACCGAACTCGAGTTCACGGAGCGTGAGCTGCGCCTCGACGACGCGAAGGACGTCGACGCCAAGGCCGAAATCGGCGGTTTCGTCGAGGTGCCCATGGAATCCGTCGCCTTCGGGCGCATTGCGGCGCAGACGGCGAAGCAGGTCATCGTGCAGAAAGTGCGCGAGGCCGAGCGCGCGCAGGTGGTGGACGAGTACAAGGACCGCGTCAGCACGCTGGTTTCCGGCATCGTGAAGCGCGTCGACCGGCACGGCGTCTACGTCGACCTCGGCGGGAATGCCGAGGGATTCGTGCCGCGCGAGCACATGATCCCGCGCGAGATGGTCCGGCCCCAGGACCGTATCAAGGCGTTGCTGCGCGAGGTGCGCTCCGAGGCCCGCGGCCCGCAACTGTTCCTGTCGCGCACTTCGCCCGACTTCCTGGTCGAGCTCTTCAAGCTCGAGGTGCCCGAGGTGGGCCAGGGGCTCATCCAGATCCTCGGCGCGGCTCGCGACCCGGGCGCGCGGGCCAAGATCGCGGTCAAGAGCCTCGACCCGCGCATCGATCCTGTCGGCGCCTGTGTCGGCATGCGCGGCTCGCGCGTACAGGCGGTCTCGAACGAGATCGCGGGCGAGCGCGTCGACATCATTCCCTGGGTCGAGAACCCTGCCCAGTTCGTGATCAACGCGATGCAGCCGGCGGAAGTGACGTCGATCGTCATGGACGAGGACGCCCACTCGATGGACATCGCGGTCACCGAGGACCGGCTGTCACAGGCAATCGGCCGCGGCGGCCAGAATGTCAGGCTCGCGAGCGAGCTGACCGGCTGGCGCCTCAACGTCATGTCCGAGCAGCAGGCGAGCGAGCGCAGCGAAGAGGAAGCCGGCAAGCTGCGCGAGCTGTTCAAGGTCCAGCTCGACGTGGACGAGGACGTCGCGAGCGTGTTGGTGCAGGAGGGATTCTCGACAATCGAGGAAGTCGCCTACGTGCCGACCAGCGAGCTCCTCGGCATCGAGGAGTTCGACGAGGATATGGTCGAGGAGCTCCGGAACCGCGCGCGCGACGTGCTGCTGACGCAGGCGATCGCGAGCGAGGAACAGATCCATGAGTCCGGCCCGGCGGACGACCTTCTGGAGCTCGAGGGGATGGACAAGGAGCTTGCTTACGAGCTCGCCTCGCGTGGCATCAGGACGCGCGACGAGCTGGCGGACCAGTCGCTCGACGAGCTCGAGTCGGTGCCGGGCCTCGACCCGGAGCGCGCGGGGCAGCTCATCATGGCGGCGCGCGCGCACCTCTTCGAAAACGCGGGTCAGGCCTGAGGCCGGGCGGAGGGTCCCACAGATGTCCGACGTCACGGTCGAGCAGTTCGCCGAAGTCCTGAAGGTCACGGTCGACAAGCTGCTTGCGCAGCTTGAGGAGGCCGGCATCAAGTCGCTCGGCCCCAAGGACCGCATCAGCGAAGACGCCAAGCACGAGCTTCTCACGCACCTGCGCAAGGCACACGGCAAGGCGGAGGATGGCGGCGCGCCGCGCAAGATCACCTTGCGGCGCAAGGCGCAGAGCGAGATCAAGGTCGCCGCCCCGATGGGGAAGGCGCGCATGGTCAATGTTGAAGTGCGGCGGAACCGCACTTACATCAAGCGCGACGTGCTCGAGGAACAGGCGCGAGTCGCCCAGGAGGCGCTCGACCACCAGCGGGAAACCGAAAGCGCCGAGCGCGCCGCGGTCGAGCAACAGCAGCGCCGAGAAGTGGAGCAGCGCGAGCAGCAGCGGCGCGAGCGCGAGGAAAGCGAGCGCCGGACGGCTGAAGAAGCTTCCAAGCGCCAGGCCGAGGAGCAGGCGCGGCGCGAAGCGGAGCAGAAGGCGCGTGAGCAGGCCGAGAAGGAGCGGCGCGCGCGCGAGGAAAAATCGCGCAAGACCGTCGAGGACGACAAGAACACGAAATACGGGCGCCAGGAGCTGCACATCGCCGGCGGACTCTCCGCGCGGCACAAGAAGGGCCGCGTGCGGCCGGAGAACCGGCGGCGCGCCGCGACGGTCAGCGCTGACCGCAAGCATGGCTTCGAGCTGCCGACGCAGCCCATGCAGCACGAGGTCGCGGTCGGCGAGACGATCACCGTCGCCGAGCTTGCTCAGAAGATGGCCGTGAAGTCGAGCGAAGTCATGAAGACCATGCTCAACATGGGCGTCATGGCGACGATAAACCAGCCGGTCGACCAGGACACCGCAGTGCTGGTGATCGAGGAGATGGGCCACGTCGCCAAGGTGCTGAAGGCCGACCAGGTGGAGGAAGCATTGCAGGCCGGCATGGAAGCCTCCGACGAGGCGTTGCCTCGCCCGCCGGTCGTCACGATCATGGGCCACGTCGACCACGGCAAGACATCGCTCCTCGACTACATCCGCCGCACGAAGGTCGCTGCGGGCGAGGCGGGCGGAATCACGCAGCACATCGGCGCTTACCACGTCGAAACGCCGCGCGGAGTTGTCACCTTCCTCGACACGCCGGGCCATGCGGCCTTCACCGCCATGCGCGCGCGCGGCGCCCAGGTCACCGATATCGTGGTACTGGTGGTGGCGGCAGACGACGGCGTCATGCCGCAGACCAAGGAGGCGATCCAGCACGCCAAGGCGGCCAACGTCCCGATCGTCGTCGCGGTGAACAAGATCGACAAGCACGACGCGGACCCGGAAAAGGTCCGGAACGAATTGTCGCAGGAAGGCGTGATCGCGGAGGAATGGGGCGGCGAGAACATCTTCGTGCCGGTGTCCGCGAAGACCGGCGAGGGCATCGACAGGCTGCTCGAGTCGATCCTCCTGCAGGCCGAGGTGCTCGAGCTCACGGCCGTGCAGGACGCGCCGGCGGTCGGCGTCGTGCTCGAGGCGAGCGTCGAGCGCGGCCGCGGCGCAGTCGCGACCGTGCTCGTCAAGCGCGGGACGCTCAAGATCGGCGACTCGGTCGTTGCCGGCGAGCAGTTCGGCCGCGTGCGCGCGCTGTTCGACGAGCGCAGCCAGGAGATCGATTCCGCCGGTCCCTCGATTCCGGCGCAGATGCTGGGCCTCTCAAGCCCGCCGAACGCCGGCGACGAGCTGCTAGTCGTCGACAGCGAGCGCAAGGCACGCGAGGTCGCGCTGTACCGCCAGGGCAAGTTCCGCGACGTCCGCCTCGCCCGCCAGGCGGGCATGAAGTCGGAGGACGCGTTTGCCCAGCTCGGCGAGGATTCCAAGGGCACGGTCAACCTGCTGATCAAGACGGACGTGCAGGGCTCGGCGGAGGCGCTGCGCGAGGCGCTCACGAAGCTCTCGACCTCGGAAGTCGCCGTCAAAGTGATTTCGAGCGGTGTTGGCGGCCTCACGGAGTCCGACGTCATGCTCGCCGCGGCTTCGCGGGCGCGCATAATTGCGTTCAACATTCGCGCCGACGCTGCGGCCCGCGACGCGATGCGCGACCAGAATGTCGAGGTCCGCTACTACAGCGTCATTTACGAGGCAATCGACGACATCCGCGCGGCCCTCACCGGCATGCTCGCGCCGGAGGTCAAGGAGCAGATCGTCGGCCTCGCCGAGGTGCGCGAGGTGTTCCGCTCGAGCAAGTTCGGGACGGTGGCGGGCTGCCTGGTGGTCGACGGCTACGTGCGCCGCAACAACCCGATCCGCGTCCTGCGCGACAACGTCGTGATCTTCCAGGGCGAGCTCGAGTCGCTCAAGCGCTTCAAGGACGACGCCAACGAGGTCCGCGCGGGCACCGAGTGCGGCATCGGCGTCAAGGGCTACAACGACGTCCGCGTGAAGGACCAGATCGAGTGCTTCGAGCGCGTCGAAGTCGCCCGCCAGCTCGGCGCCTGAGGCAGCAGCCGTGCCACGCGAATATCCGCGCGCGCGCCGCATCGAGGAGCAGCTCAAGCGGCTCCTGTCCGATCTCGTGCGCCGCGAGGTCAAGGACCCGCGCGTCGGCCTGATCACGATCACATCCGCCGAGGTATCGGGCGACCTCACGCACGCGACCGTGTTCTTCACGCCGTTCGCGGGGACGGGCGACGCCGCCGCCGCGCTCGAAGCGCTCCAGCACGCCGCCGGCTTCCTGCGCCACCAGGTGCGGAACCAGATGCGCCTGCGCGTCGCTCCGGAGCTCGTATTCCGCATCGACGATTCGGTGGAGCGGGGCGCCAGGCTCTCGGCGCTCATCCACGACGCGGTCGAGAGCGACCGCCGTCGCCACGTCGACGACGAAGCCGAGCCGGAATGAGCGCGCCGCTGCCGCACGCCGCCGCCTGGCGCGACGTGGACGGCATCGTCCTGCTCGACAAGCCCGAAGGCATCAGCTCGAACGCCGCGCTGCAGCGCGTCCGGCGCGCGTTTCGTGCGCGGAAAGCCGGACATACCGGCAGCCTCGATCCGCTGGCGAGCGGCATGCTGCCGGTCTGCCTCGGCCAGGCCACGAAGGCGAGCGGCATGCTGCTCGACGCCGACAAGTCCTATCGGTTTCGCCTTGCCCTCGGCCGGAGCACGAGCACCGGCGATCGCGAGGGCGAGACAGTCGAAACGGTGCCGGTGCCCGCGCTGGACGAGACGAGCGTTGGTGCGGTGGCCGCTGCATTCGTCGGCGATTCGACCCAGGTCCCCCCGATGTATTCGGCGCTGAAGCACGACGGGCGTCGCCTCTATCGACTGGCGCGAGCCGGCATCGAGGTCGTACGGCCCGCACGCCCAGTTCGCATCGACCGGCTTGCCTGCGCAGCAACCGGACCGGATTGGATCGACTTCGAGGTGGCTTGCAGCAAGGGAACGTATGTCCGCAGTCTCGCCGAGGACATCGCCCGCGCGCTCGGTACCGTAGGACACGTGGCGAGCCTGCGTCGGATGGGGCTCGGACCCTTCAAGGACGCCAGAACGTGGACGCTCGAGGAGATTGAAGGCGCCGCGGAGGACCCGGTGCGACTCAATGCCATGCTGCTTCCGGTCGACGAGGCCCTGCCAGGCTTGCCGGCCGTTCAGCTTGGAGACGCAGAGCAGGCGTGGATCCTGCAGGGACGGCCGGTTGCCGCTGTCGGCCCAGGCGCGTCGCGTGTCCGCATCTACGGCGTCGACGGTCGATTCCTGGGTGTCGGCCGCATGAGCGCCGAAGGGGCTCGGCTGGCGCCCGAACGGATCATGGTGGAGCTACCCTCAAGCCGGGTTTTATTAGCTTGAGACGACCCTGCCCGGCGGGTACAATGCGCGCCTTTTTAAAGGGTTAAGTGAACGAGATGCCATTGACGAATGCACGCAAGGCGGAGGTCGTCGGAAAGTTCCGGCGCGCCCCGGCCGACACCGGATCGCCTGAAGTGCAGATTGCATTGCTGTCCGAGCGAATCAACGGGCTGACCGAGCACTTCACCACGCATAAGAGCGACCACGCCTCGCGGCGCGGCCTGCTGAAGATGGTGGCACAACGCCGGCGGCTCCTGGACTACCTCAAAGCCAAGACCCCCGAGCGGTACACCAAGGTCGTCAACGAACTTGGCCTGCGCCGTTAAGGCGCAGCGGGCGCGAGGCGCCCGTTTTCCGTACCAGTAATCAAAGGGGACCCGCTTGAGTGTTTCCAAGCAGACTTTTACGTATGGCGCGTATCCGGTCACGCTCGAGACTGGACGCCTTGCCCGCCAGGCCGACGGCGCTGTCGTCGTCACCATGGGCGACACAGTCGTCCTCGTCACGGCCGTGGGCCGGCGCGAAGCCGTCGCGGGCCGCGATTTTTTCCCGCTGACCGTCAACTATGTCGAGAAGACCTACGCCGCGGGCAAGATTCCCGGCGGCTTCTTCAAGCGCGAAGGCCGTCCCTCCGAGAAGGAGACGCTCACTTCCCGCCTGATTGACCGGCCGCTGCGGCCGCTCTTTCCCGAGGGCTTCTACAACGAAGTGCAGATCGTGGCGACGGTGCTGTCGCTTGACCCCGAAATCGATTCCGACGTCCCCTCGCTGATCGGCGCATCCGCCGCGGTCGCGGTATCAGGCATTCCTTTCACGTCCCCGATCGGCGCTGCCCGAGTCGGCTACAAGGACGGCAAGTACCTGCTCAACCCGACGAGCACGCAGGTGAAGAAAGAGTCGGACCTCGACCTCGTCGTCGCCGGCACGAAGGACGCCGTGCTCATGGTCGAGTCGGAGGCCAAGGGGCTTTCCGAGGACGTGATGCTCGGCGCCGTGTTGTTCGGTCACAAGGAAATGCAGGCTGCAATCGAAGCGATCAGGAAGCTGGCCGCCGACGCGGGCAAGCCGCGCTGGGACTGGAAGCCGGCTGATGAGAATGTCGCGCTCAAGCAGGCCGTCGCTGCTCAGGCCACGTCAGGGCTCGGCGATGCATACGCGACCGTCGTGAAGCAATCCCGGGTCGCCAAGCTCGCCGAGGTGCGCCAGAAAGTGCAGGAAGCGCTCGCGGGCGGCGACAAGCCGCAGTATGCGAAGGACCAGGTCGCCACGACGCTGCATGACCTCGAATACCGCCTGGTCCGCGACATGATCCTCGACGGCAAGCCGCGCATCGACGGCCGCGACCTCAAGACGGTGCGACCGATCAGCATCGACGTCGGCGCGCTGCCGCGCACGCACGGCTCCGCAATCTTCACCCGCGGCGAGACGCAGGCGCTCGTCACGACGACGCTTGGCACCGGTCGCGACGCCCAGATCATCGACGCGCTGGCCGGCGAGCGCCGCGAGCCGTTCATGCTGCATTACAACTTCCCACCGTTTTCGGTGGGCGAGACTGGCTTCATGGGATCCCCAAAGCGGCGCGAGATCGGCCACGGCAACCTTGCCCGTCGCGGCATCATGGCCGTGATGCCGGACCTCGAGACCTTCCCTTACGTGCTGCGTGTGGTGTCCGAAGTCCTGGAGTCGAATGGATCGAGCTCGATGGCGAGCGTCTGCGGGACGAGCCTCTCGCTGATGGATGCGGGCGTGCCGATCAAGGCACCGGTGGCCGGCGTCGCGATGGGTCTCGTCAAGGAAGGCGACCGATTCGCGGTATTGACCGACATCCTGGGCGACGAGGATCACCTCGGCGACATGGACTTCAAGGTGGCGGGTACGGCCACCGGGGTTACCGCGTTGCAGATGGACATCAAGATCAACGGCATCACGCCCGAGATCATGAAGGTCGCCCTCGAGCAGGCCAAGGCCGGCCGCCTGCACATCCTCGGCGAGATGAACAAGGTTCTTGACAAGCCGCGCGCGGAGATGTCGGTGTGGGCGCCGACGATCGTCACGATCAAGATTGACCCGGAGAAAATCCGCGACGTGATCGGCAAGGGTGGTTCGGTGATCCGCCAGATCACCGAGGAAACCGGTACCACGATCGACATCGAGAACGACGGCACGGTCAAGATTGCCTCTGTCGACGGGGCATCGGGCCGCGAGGCGCTGCGCAGGATCGAGATGATCACTGCTGACGTCGAGGTAGGCCGCATCTACGAGGGCAAAGTTGTCCGCCTGATGGACTTCGGTGCCTTCGTCGCGATCCTTCCGGGCCGCGACGGGCTCGTGCATATATCGCAGATTTCCGACGAGCGCGTCGAACGCGTCAGCGACAAGCTGAAAGAAGGCGACCTCGTGAAAGTCAAGGTGCTCGAAGTTGACCGCCAGGGTCGCGTGCGGCTATCGATGCGTGGGGTCGCCTGAGGGCCTAGCCCGCTTTTGCGGGCGGTAGCCGCCGCTCGCGGCGGCCCGCCAGGCGTTCCGGTTTCCAGTTCGGAATCGCCCACTGCCAGATCTCGCGCACGGACGCGCGCGCGAGTCCCGGTGGCGGTGCCTGGTCGAGCCACTCCAGCACTTGCCACAGCTGCCGCGAGGGCGCGTCGGCCGTGAGCGGTAGCGCGCGCCGTGATTTCGCGAGCTTGCGCCCATCGGGCTCGGTCAGCACGGGCAGGTGCCCGTAGCGCGGCGTGCGAAACCCGAGGGCCTGCTGGAGCAGGATCTGTCGCGGCGTCGAGGACAGGAGGTCCGCACCGCGGACGACCTCGGTCACGCCCTGTCGCTCATCATCGACGACAACGGCCAGGTGATAGGCGATGGGCCCATCGCGCCGTCGCACGATGAAATCGCCGGCTTCTCGCCGGCAGTCCTCGCGATACGGCCCCTGATACGTATCCGCAAATCCGACAGGACGCTCATTAGCGGCGATTGCAAAGCGGATTGCATGCGGTACTTCGGCGGCGCTCGGGTTGCTCCGGCATATACCCGAATACACCGGCTCAGACGCCGGATCGGCCGCTTGGGCGGCCGCAAGCGTCGCGCGACTGCAGCGGCAAGGGTAGACATGGCCGGCGGCCTGAAGCGCTCTCAGGGCGTCGGCATAAAATTCAGTTCCATTCGACTGGAAATAAACGCTTCCATCCCATTCGAATCCGAATCGGTCGAGCGTGGCGAGGAATTCACCGGCAAGTCCCGGAATGCAGCGTTCGCGATCGAGGTCGTCGATCCGGACCAGCCAGCGACCCGCTGCGCTGCGCGCGCTCAGGTAGCTGCCGGCGGCGGCCAGCAGCGAGCCGAGATGCAGCGGTCCGGAAGGCGTCGGCGCGAAGCGGCCGCAGATTGCCGCGGCGTCAGCGGTACCAGTCGTCGCGGTCGCCGTACTGCTTCTCGCGGCGCTCGCGCCGCTCCTGGGCCTCGAGGCAGAGCGTCGCGACGGGTCGTGCTTCGAGCCGCTTGACGCCGATCGGCTCGCCGGTCTCGTTGCAGTAGCCGTAGCTGCCGTCTTCGATGCGGCTTAACGCTTCCTCGATCTTGCGGATCAGCTTGCGCTCGCGGTCGCGCGTGCGCAGTTCGAGGGCGAACTCGGACTCGAGCGTAGCGCGGTCGTTCGGGTCTGGCGGGTTCGCAGCCTCGTCCTTCATGTGCGACATGGTGCGATCGACCTCTTCCATCAGGTCGCGCTTCCAGCTGCTCAGGATCCCGCGGAAGTGGTCGAGCTGGTCACGGCCCATGTACATCTCGCCCTTGCGCTCGCGGTAGGGGCGAACGTTGCGAGGGCCGAGGAGCAGGTTGTGCGACGTCGCCCCTTCGTCGTCCTCGTCGCCCGAAGCGGACCTGCGCCCGACGCGCGGCTGGAGGGCGTTGAATGTGGAGCGCGCTTCAGCGACGACTCCGGGCGAAGCAGAGAGCCTCATCTTGGCGAGGGCGGTGGCATTGCGGTCGGCCGGAATGGCGTTAACGGGTTTTCCACTTCGGGCGGCGGGCTTCGGCGCCGCCAAGACACGCGACTTGGTCTTGATCGGCTTCACGGGCTTGGCTCGAACCACGACGACCTTTGCGGGCTTCCGTGGCGGGGCCTTCGCCGCCTTGCGAGGGGCCGGCGCCTTGCGGGGCGCGGCCTTTACAGCGGGTTTCTTGGTTCGAGCAGCCTTCTTTGCAGGCATCAATTTCTCCGGGCCGATTCAATCGAGCGCCGGATTATAGCCCTCGCGATTGCGCGGTCCAGTGCCACAAATCGTCGCCCGGCGGGCAGGCCTGGGGTCAGGGCAGGCTGACAGGCGGCGGCGGCGTCCAACCGGGCTGTCGGTGCTCGGCGACAACGGTCGTGTAGAGGCCGCCGCGCACGTTGAAGTGCGCGGCAAGGCGCAGGAACCTCGGCTTCATCGCGTTTGCCAGGAGATCGGCGATCTCGTTCGTGACGGCCTCATGGTATGCGCCGCGGTCGCGGAACGACCAGATGTACAGCTTCAGCGACTTGAGTTCCACGCACGTCTCCTCGGGCACGTACTCGAGCTCGAGCGTCGCGAAGTCCGGCTGGCCCGTGCGTGGGCAGAGACAAGTGAATTCCGGTATGCGGATGCGGATCGTGTAATCGCGCCCCGGCTGCGGATTCGGAAACAACTCGATTTCACGGGACGGCGCAGACTTGCTCATGCGAACCGGATCCGGGTCGTCGTCAATTGCGGGCGGTTAATCTACACTAGCCGGAATGCGCCTTGCCAGGATACGACTCGTCGGTTTCAAGTCCTTCGTCGATCCTACCACCGTCTCCTTCCCCTCGAACCTGACCGGCGTCGTAGGCCCCAATGGCTGCGGGAAGTCCAACATCATCGATGCCGTCCGCTGGGTGATGGGCGAGATCTCCGCCAAGCACCTGCGCGGCGACTCGATGACCGACGTGATCTTCAACGGCTCGCGCAGCCGCAAGCCGATCGGCAGCGGCTCAGTGGAGCTCGTGTTCGATAACAGCGACGGCAAGCTCGCCGGCGCCTACGCGGGATACGCGGAGGTATCGCTGAAGCGCCTGGTCTCGCGCGATGGCAATTCGACCTACTTCATCAATGGCTCGAAGTGCCGGCGCAAGGACATCACGCACCTGTTCCTCGGTACCGGCCTTGGCTCGCGCAGCTACGCAATCATCGAGCAGGGGATGATCTCGCGCCTCATCGAGGCGCGGGCCGAGGACATGCGCGCATTCGTGGAAGAGGCGGCCGGAATCTCGCGCTACAAGGACCGGCGGCGGGAGACGGAAAACCGCATCTCCCACACACGCGAAAACCTCGAGCGGCTTAACGACCTGCGCGAGGAGGTGGACAAGCAGATCCGCCACCTCCAGCGCCAGGCAGGCATCGCGCGCCGCTACCAGGAAAGCATGGAGCGCAAGAGGCAATTGCAGGCCGAGCTGCTGGCACTCCGCATCCGTGATCTCGACGGCGACATCGCGGGCCGGCACTCGCTTGCGAGCCAGCGGGAAACGGAGCTGCAGGCCGCAATCGCTGACTTGCGCGCGGCTGAGGCCGCGGTCGAACGCGCTCGCGCCGGGCACATGACACGTTCCGACGAGCTTTCAGCCGTGCAGGGCCGTTACTACCAGGCAGGCGCCGACGCGACGCGGACCGAGCAGGCGCTGCAGCATGCGCGCGAGCTGCGGCAGCGGCAGCGGGCCGACCTCGAGCGCGTCAAGGCTGAGCACTCGGAATCGAGCGCGCTCGTCGGACGTGACCGCGAGCAGCTCGCCGAGCTGACGCGCTATCTCGAGCAAGCCGAACCCGAGCTCGATGCCGCGCGCGCCAGCGAAGAGGCAGCGCGTACCGCCCTCGCCGAGGCGGAAGCCGCAACGGCCGCCTGGCAACTGCTCTGGGAGGCGTTCAGTCGGGAGTCCGCGGAAGCCACCCGCGCCGCGCAGGTGGAGCAGGCGCGGATCGAGCAGATCGATGCCGGGCTGCAGCGGCTCCGCGCACAACGCCAGCGCCTTGTAGAGGAGCGCGACCAGCTCGAAAACAGCTTCGCCGGCGCGCGCCCCGAGGAGTTTGCGGCGGCGGAAGAAAAGGCTCGCGAACAAGGCCGCCAGGCGCAACAAGAGCTCGATGGCGCCCTGGCTACGCTCCAGTCGCTGCGCGAACGCGAGCGCGAGGGCATCGTGGCTCTGGAGTCGGCAAGGGCCGCGCTGCAGGCCGCGCAAAGCGAATGCCTTACCGTCGAAGCGGTACAGAAGGCTGCGCTTGGCAAAGGCCGCGCCGGGACGGATGAATGGCTGGCACGGCACAAGCTGGAAACACACCCGCGCCTCGCGCAGCAGCTCGAGGTGGAGAACGGCTGGGAGCGCGCCGTCGAAACAGCGCTCGGCAGCTATCTGGAAGCCGTCTGCGTGGATGGCGTCGACTCCGTGGCGGAGTCGCTGGATGCTCTGAGCGCGGGGCAACTGACGATCACGGAGTCCGCGCGGGCCTCGACCGCGAAACGCGCTGCAGACACGCTGCTGGCACGGGTTCACGGACCTGCCGTCCTCACGGACCTGCTTTCCGGCGTTGTCGTCGTCGAGACGCTCAAGGAAGCGGTCGCACGGCGCAAGGCGCTGCAAGCGGGACAGAGCGTCATCACGCGCGGCGGAATCTGGCTCGGACGCGACTGGGTGCGTGTGGCACGCAGTGAAGCAGGGCATGCCGGCGTCATCGTGCGCGAACAGGATTTGAAGCGCTTGCAGCGCGCTGTCACCGAGCACGAGGGCAGGACAGCTGCCCTGGAGCGCGAACTCACCGCTACCAGGTCGCAGCTGGCGTCGCTCGACGCGCGGCGCGACGAGCTGCACGCGACGGTCAACCGCCTGCATCACGACCTCGTGAATGTGCGCGGAGCCCATGAAGCGATCCGATCCAAGGCGCAGCAGATGGCGGACCGCGTGGCCCGACTGGCCGGAGAGATCGCCCAGGTCGACAGCGACCTGTCGCGCGACGATGCCGATGCCGGCAGCTGCCGCGCGCGGCTCGCTGCAGCCCTGGATGTCCAGCGCCAGCTGTCGCAGCGCGGAGGCGAGCTGGAGCGCGAACGAGATGCCGTCCGCAGCGGCCACTCGGCTGCTCGCGAACGACATTCAACCGACACCGAGGCTTCGCAGCAGGTGGTGATCCGCGTCGAGTCGCAGCGCTCCACGCTGGCAACCCTGCGCACGAGCCTGGACCGAGCCAGTGAGCAGGCGCGGCAGCTCGAGGCCCGACGGACCGAGCTGGAACAGCAGCTGGCGGACGGAGAAGCGCCGCAGTCAGAGCTCGAGCGGCAGCTGCAGTCGTTCCTCGAGCTACGCCTCGAGGTCGAGCGGGGGCTCGGCGACGCACGGCGCGCGGTCGAGGCAGCCGATGCGCAGGTGCGCGAGCTCGATCTCGCGCGCCAGAAAGTCGAGGCCGTGACCGACTCGGCGCGCGCGGCCCACGCAGAAGTCAGTCTCGGCATGCAGGAGACCCGCGTGCGCCGCGAATCGCTCGTCGAGCAGTTCGCGGCCACCCAGTTCGACCTCGAGCAGGTCACATCGGCGCTGCCCGAGGATGCGACAGTCGTCGCCTGGGACCAGCAGCTCGCGGAAGTCAGCGAGAGGATCGAGCGCCTCGGCGCGGTAAACCTAGCCTCGATCGACGAACTCAAGGAACAGACCGAGCGCAAGGAGTACCTCGACCGGCAGTTCGCCGACCTCTCGGACGCGCTCAATACGCTCGAGCAGGCGATACGCAAGATCGATCGCGAGACTCGCGCGCGATTCCAGGACACTTTTGACCGCATCAATGCCGGCCTTAAGGACAAGTTCCCGCGGCTGTTCGGCGGCGGCGCCGCGTATCTCGAGCTCGTGGGCGACGACCTGCTCACCGCCGGCGTCGCGGTGATGGCGCGTCCGCCCGGAAAACGCAACAGTACGATTCACCAGCTCTCCGGTGGCGAGAAGGCGCTGACCGCGGTCGCGCTCGTGTTCTCCATATTCGAGCTTAATCCCGCGCCTTTCTGCCTGCTGGACGAAGTCGACGCGCCGCTCGACGAGCACAACGTCGGTCGCTTCTGCGATATCGTCCGCGACATGTCCGAGCGCGTGCAGTTCGTCTTCATCACGCACAACAAGAACACGATGGAGCTCGCCAGCCACCTGATTGGGGTGACGATGGGCGAGCCCGGCGTCTCGCGGCTTGTTGCCGTGGATGTCGACGAGGCAGTGCGGATGGCCGCGGTCGGTTAGCGGGTGCGACGCCGTGCCGGAGCTGCGTTGGATTCTGCTCGGAGCCGGTGTCGCGCTGATACTCGGCCTGTGGTGGTGGGAGACCCGGCGGCCCAAGGCGAGCCCGGTAGCCGACCCTGGCGAGGCAATTTCCGACGAGTTGTCTGAGGCCGCGCTGGAAGCCGAAGTCGGCTCGGACGAAATGCGGGATGCGGATCCGGAGTTCGCGTATGCGCCGACGATCGAGCGCGTGCGAGTCGCCCGCCGGCCGCCGCTTATCGAGATTCCGGAGGACATGGAAGTCGACGTCTCCGACTTCGTGGGCATCGATCGCCGGCATCCCGTCGAGCCCGCGTTCGCGGTTGAGCCGGAGGCCGGGATCGAGGAGCGCTTCGAAGATGCCACAAATGAGGAAGCACTTGCGGTCGCAGACGTCGACGAGCCGGACGATCATCATCGCGCGCCGTGGGTGCGCACCCAGCCCTTAGAGAGGGACGCCGTGGCGCCGAAGCACGAGGAAGAACCGCCCGAGCCTCCGCCCGCGGATGGCATGGAACGGCGAACGGCGGAAGCATCGAGGCAGCGAATCGTCGCGCTGCGCCTCGTGGCGGCCGGCGAGCGTTGGAACGGCTCGGAATTGCGCGCTGCGCTCGAAGCGGAAGGGCTGAGCTTCGGCCCGTATTCGATCTTTCATCGCGAGCGCGAGGACGGAAAGTCGCTCTTGTACGTCGCGAGCATGGTGGAGCCGGGCTCCTTCGACCTCCAGAGCATGGACGAGCAGGACTTCCCCGGCGTCTCATTGTTCGGCGTCGTGCCGGGGCCGCTCGACGCGCCCTCGACATTTGACCTCGTGCTCTCTGTCGGCCGCAGCCTCGCAGAGCGCATGAAGGGGCAGCTCCAGGACGAACAGGGCAGCACGCTGACCGCGCAACGCATCCTCAACCTGCGCGAGGAGCTCGTCCACTTCGAGCATCGCAACCGGCGGCTGCGGCGCAACTGATGAAGGCGGTGCCTGTAAGCGTGCAGCAGCGTGTTGCGCGGCTGCGCGCGGAGATCGACCGCCACAACCACCGCTACCACGTCCTGGACGATCCGGAAATCCCGGATTCCGAGTACGACCGGCTGATGCAGGAGCTGCGCGCACTCGAGAAGGACCATCCGTCGCTTGTCGTGCCGGAGTCCCCGACCCAGCGGGTTGGCGGAGCGCCGGTCGACGCATTCGCGCAAGTGCGGCATCGAATGCCGATGCTGTCGCTCGACAATGCCTTCGAGCGCGACGACGTCATTGCCTTCGACCGACGGGTGCGCGAGCGCCTCGAGACCGAGCGTGATATCCGCTATGCCTGCGAGCCGAAGCTCGACGGACTCGCGGTCAGCCTCACGTACCGCAATGGCTCCCTCGAAGTCGGCGCGACTCGTGGCGACGGCGCGGTGGGCGAAGACGTGACCCACAACATCCGCACAATCCAATCCGTGCCGCTGCGGCTTGCGGGCAAGGCCGTCCCCGACCTTCTGGAAGTGCGCGGGGAAGTGTTCATTTCGATCGCCGGCTTCAAGGAGATGAACAAACGCGCGGCGGAAAAGGGCGAAAAAGTGTTCGTGAATCCTCGAAACGCCGCCGCCGGAAGTCTCCGGCAGCTCGACCCCCGTCTCGCGGCCTCGCGCCCGCTCGAAGTGTTCTTCTACGGCGCAGGCGTCGTGGAGGGAGCAAAGCTGCCCAACAAGCACAGCGAGGTCCTCGCAACCCTGAGGGGCTGGGGTCTGCGTACAACGCCAGAGTCGCGCGTGGTGGAAGGCGTCGACGGCCTGCTGGCGTATTACGACGACATCGGGCGCCGGCGCAGCGAATTGCGCTATCAGATCGACGGAGTCGTCTACAAGGTGGATTCGCTGGTCGAACAGCGCGAGCTCGGCTTCGTGGCGCGGGCGCCGCGCTGGGCGATTGCCCACAAGTTCCCCGCCGAAGAGGCCATGACGCGCGTTCGCGATGTCGAGTGGCAGGTGGGGCGCACCGGCGCCCTAACCCCCGTGGCGCGACTCGATCCGGTCTTCGTCGGCGGAGCGACCGTTTCCAATGCGACCCTGCACAACATCGACGAATTGAGTCGCAAGGACGTGCGGGTCGGCGACACCATCGTTCTCCGGCGCGCCGGCGACGTCATCCCGGAAGTCGTGCGCGTCATAGTCGAAAAGCGTCCGGCCAAGACCGTGCCTCCAAAACTGCCCGCGCACTGTCCAGTGTGCGGATCCGATGTCGAGCGCGAGGAAGGGGAGGCGATTGCGCGCTGCACCGGCGCTCTCGTCTGTCCCGCCCAGCTCAAGGAGTCGCTGCGCCACTTCGCATCACGCCGCGCGATGGATATCGAGGGCCTCGGCAGCAAGCTCGTGGACCAGCTCGTCGAGCAGGCCCTCGTCAAGGACGCCGCGGGTCTTTTCCGACTTGGAGCGGAGCAGCTCGCCGAGCTCGATCGAATGGGCGAGAAATCCGCCGCCAACCTTGCAGAAGCTTTGGAGACGAGCAAGAAAACGACCCTTGCCAGGTTTCTGTTCGCGCTCGGAATCCGGGACGTCGGAGAGTCCACCGCGGATGCGCTTGCGCGGCATTTCCGGGTCCTCGACAAATTGCGTAATGCTGTTGTGGCGGAGATCGAGGAGGTGCCGGACATCGGCCCTGTCACCGCGGCGCACGTACACGCATTTCTCAATGAAGCGCGGAATGCCAAAGTCATCGACGACCTCATCAAGCTCGGGGTGCACTGGCCCGAGATCAAGGCGCCCAAAGGCGGAAGCCGGGAGCTTGAGGGCAAGATTTTCGTCCTGACCGGAAAGTTGACATCAATGTCGCGGGACGAAGCGGGAGATCTGGTTCGGGCGAAGGGGGGAACCGTTTCCGCGAGCGTGTCGAAGAAGACGGACTACGTGGTAGTTGGAGAAGATGCCGGCTCGAAGCTGAAGAAAGCTACGGAACTCGGCATCAAGACACTGGAAGAGAGCGAGTTCCTGAAGATTGTCGGACAGGAAGGCTGATCAGACCGCGCGTGGGCCCGCGGACTCGTCGGCCTTCTCAATTTCGGCATCCACAAACATCTGCACGGTCACACCGGCGCGAACCGTCTCGGCAGCATCCATCTTCTCATGCTCAGCGACCCAGCCTTCGACATCCTCGAGGAACGCTGCCCCGCGTTGCCTCAGCAGACGCCGAAACAACGGCAGTGCCGCACGATCCAGCTTCAGCGATACCACCGTGTCGTCGTAGTGGCGTTGGTCCGAAGGGTTCGCGAGATTGTGCTCGAGTGTGCTGAATACGTCGCGCGCGACGATGCCGAGGTGCTGAATGGCCGCCGGTTCGGCGCCCCCGCTCGTATAGCGGCGTGACAGCGCCTTGACGCTTCCGTCCTTCAGCACGCGGACTGCGCCGACCTCCAACAGCTCGTCCAGGATGATGCGCGGATAGATGTCACCACTGAACGCGCGCACGAGCGTCGCGAAAGAAGGTTCGGGGCCATCGACCGCCAGGAGGAGTGGACGTCCGTCCGAGTCCGTGTAACGCGGACTCTCGAACCAGCCGGTGAGGACTCGGGCCAGACGATTGCGCCGGTAATCCTTGTCGACCGTGGAATCCTGGCCGCCTGCGGAAGGCGAGTTAACAATATCGCTGACAACGTGACGGTGCAGTCCAGTAATTGCAGAAACGCGCGAGAAACTCACCGGTTTTCCCTGCTCACGTAGGATATCGCCGGCCGCGCGAACAAAGGCAATATTGCCAATACGCGAGAAATCATACGTCGACAATCCGTGACGCAGCATGATCCGCGCGAGGGGACGCAGTAGGCGGAGGCAGGCGTCAACAAAGAATCGATGCACACGAATTGCACCTTCTGCGCTTCGCAATGTCGATTCTGATCGCATTGCCACCGAATACTGCCTAGTTCATCTCAGGAACAAGCTGCTGCGAATCTAAGGGAACCATAGAAATGGTAGCGACAATTACAAGCATCCATGAAAGCGAACTAAATGGTCAATTACTGCTTACTGAAGTTGTAAAGCTATTTACCGATTTACTAATTGCGAGTGGCGCAACTGCGCAGATGATTCAAGCGGCTACGGCCCATTCGTTGGAGAGTGCCCATTACAAAGATGCATCAACAACGTTTACCGATCTTGGATCCCTGTTGCGCGATTGTATGGAGGTAATGTGCCGTTGGAGACGAAGCATTGAATACGTCGATGAAAATGGTGAACCGCGACCACTAGACTTGGTGTCCCCTTCGGTTTCGTTTGATCTACTTTGCAAGAAGGCGCACTGCCAACATTCAGCGCCTGAAATACTTCAAGCGCTCTTGGAATTTGGCGCCGTGTCCAAGCGAGAGGACGGGTTGATTTATTCGGAGACTCCAACCTTCTTACTTGGAAGAGCCGATTCAGGTGGGCGGCTTGCAACCGATGCACTCCTAAAACATCTCGAAGGCTTTTTGCGATCGGTGCATCGAAATGTCAGCAGCGTTTCGGGTCAAGGAAAGGCGAAATTTGAGCGCGCATGTACCGTGACCGTCGCGCGCGAACTTGAACCGATCTTCGACCGGCTGGTTCGTCAGCGTGGCCAAGAATTCATTGATTCGATTGACGAGTGGCTTGAACGGAATGCCCGTTTTGAAAGTCCTTCGGGCCGCTACGTTGAACTAGGCGCAGGCGCGTACTTTGTCGACTTCGGCGAACAGCTTAGTCGGAAACTTGAATAGGGGGTCTGCTTCTCCCCACCTCTTTCATCGGCTTTCCGTTGCTTTGCCAGGCTGCTTCGCAGTTAGTCCCGCTATCTGGTTGATTTGTAAGCGCTAATAAGCGTTTTTCCCAATTCTCGGTGAAGTTCGCTCTTGCCGGCCCGCCGGCGGAGCCAGGGTCGTCTTTGGCCTGAAGGGTAAAGTTATGTTTACTCTCAATAAGTTAAAGGATACATTAAGTCATGTCGGCGGGTTATCCGGTCAATTTACGGTTGCTCGCTGCGTTTCGATTTTTGCTCGTACCGCTAGTGCGGATTCTTTTGCGCAACGGGATTTCGTTTAACGAGATTTCAGAAGTACTCAAGGGGGCCTACGCAAGAGTTGCAGCGACTGACTTTGCAGTGCCAGGACGACCGATGTCGTATTCGAGGCTCTCGATTACGACCGGAATCGCAAGACGCGATTTTGAGCGAGTCCTCGGCGAAGAAGACCGTCTTCGACGAGCTCTTGAGAGCAACGCAAGTCGGATCGCCAATGTTTTGCAAGGTTGGCACAACGATCCGGAGTACATGGGGCCATACGGGTTTCCGCGCGATCTAGCGTTCACGCGCGAGCATGGAGGGGGTCCGTCATTTGAAGATTTAGTTGCTCGGTATGCGTCCGACATTCAGCCGCAGCTGATGCTCGAAGAGTTGATGCGAGTAGGGGCTGCAACGATTGCTGAAGAGAGCGGAATGATTCGCGTGCTTAAGCGAACGTTTATACCAGAGCAAATGGCGCCGGAGCTGATCGAAGTTTTTGCTCGCGGAGTACGACGTTACGTAGAAACAGTTGATCACAACTTAGGAGAGCAAGACGGAAGCAAACGACGTTTCGAAAGGTGGGTGTTTCCTGACTACGGGATACGAGAAGAAGACTGGGTTCCGTTCAGCGACATGGTTCGCGACCGATTGCAGGAAGTCATTGAGGACCTGGAGACGCAGTTTGTTTTGTTTCGACGGCCGCGCGGCGGAGTTGATCGAACATTGAGTGTTGGCGTCGGGCTTTATCTCTACAAAGACGATTTGGCCGACGACAAAAAGTTTCAAGAAATGCTCGCGACTCTTCGGGATGAAGAAAAGAGTTCAGAGCAGAACTGAAGGGACGGGAAGGGCGGAGCTTGGGGGGAAAAATCATGGCGAATTCGTGGCGAGTCAAAGGTGCCGCAGTTGCCGCAGCTGCAGTCATGTTGGTTGCGGTTTCCTATGACGCAGCCGCCGGCAAGCCGCATGGCGGAAGTCGAACCCAAGGATCACATGGTACTGGCCGCTTGAACGGTTCGCTCGGCACTGGTCGAGTTGACGGGTCACTTGGAACCGGGCGTGGTATTCGGGGCTCCCTGGGTACCGGGCGCATCTACGGTTCACTCGGCACGGGACGCATTGATGGTTCACTTGGCACGGGCAGCCCAAAGGGTTCTCTCGGCACTGGTCGCACCGGGGGTTCGCTCGGCACCGGTCGCATCGATGGCTCGCTTGGTACGGGGCGCACTGAAGGCTCGCTGGGCACTGGCCGTACTGAAGGTTCGCTCGGCACCGGCCGTACCGAGGGTTCGCTCGGGACCGGACGTATCGACGGCTCGCTGGGCACGGGGCGCACTGAAGGCTCGCTCGGCACCGGTCGCATCGATGGCTCGCTTGGCACGGGGCGCACTGAAGGCTCGCTGGGCACTGGCCGTACTGAAGGTTCGCTCGGCACCGGTCGCATCGAAGGCTCGCTGGGCACTGGCCGTACCGAGGGTTCGCTCGGAACCGGGCGTGTCGAAGGCTCGCTGGGCACGGGGCGCACTGAAGGTTCGCTCGGCACCGGCCGTACCGAAGGTTCGCTCGGAACCGGACGTATCGATGGCTCGCTGGGCACGGGGCGCACTGAAGGCTCGCTCGGCACCGGGCGTGTCGAAGGCTCGCTGGGCACGGGGCGCACTGAAGGCTCGCTGGGCACTGGCCGTACTGAAGGTTCGCTCGGCACCGGACGTATCGACGGCTCGCTGGGCACGGGGCGCACTGAAGGTTCGCTCGGCACAGGTAGCCCCTCCGACTAATCGAGCAGCCGCAAATTTTGTCCTCTGAACGGCGCGGCAACGCGCCGTTCTTGCTTTCAGACGCCGCACATCCGCGGCTCGCGCCGTGCCTCTCATTTCCGCGAAACTCCTCGGCGTAAGCTTGCGCGGGCCTGCGATGGCGTGTGCGAGGCTTAACTGATGGTTTGGAGGCAATTGGCATGGGTCGCATCGCGGCGCGTCACAGTGCGCGCCGTACTGCTGCTTTCCGCGCTGCTCTTGGCAGCTTGCGGCGGCGACACCCGGCAGCACGGCGCAAGTGCTCGCCAACCACTGGTCCTCACTCGAAGCTTGAGTGGCCAGCCGGGCTCACTCGATCCGCAGCGTGCCGAAGATGCATTCGCGTACGACGTGCTGCATGACCTCTACGAAGGCCTCACCGCCAGTGCGCCGAACGGCGAGGTGGTTCCGGCCGCGGCAACGTCCTGGCGAGTTGAGCAGAGCGGTAAAATCTATGTCTTCACGTTGCGGCGTGAAGGCCGCTGGTCCAACGGAGACCCGGTGATTGCGTCGAACTTCGTCGACGGCTTTCGCCGCGCGGTCGATCCGGCCACCGGCTCGGGTGCGGCAGACCTCCTGCGATCGATCGAAAACGCGCCGGACATCCTCGCGAGACGTATACCGCCGGATCGTCTTGCAGTTGCCGCGATAGACGACTACACGCTCGAGATTCGGCTCTCGCGTGCAGTACCCTACTTTCCAGACATCCTCACGAACACGGTGGCCTCACCTGTACATCCTTCCTCGTTGCGCACGGGCGGCGGATTTTCGAAGGCAAAACTAACGGTCTCGAATGGGCCCTACATGCTGGCGGCACTTGCGCCAGGCGCGAACATGCGGCTCGTGCGAAACCCGCGCTACTGGGATTCCGCGGCCGTCGCATTCGACGAAGTGCATTACGAATTCGTGGCCGACGAAGACGCGGAGTTCATGCGCTTCCGGGCCGGCGAGGTCGACGTCACGAATTCCGTGCCACAGCAGCGGTTCCAGGAGTTGCTGGCGTCGTCCGGCTCGGGCTTGCAGTATCGCCCGACTCTCGCCACCTTCTATTTCACGCTGAACACGGAGCGCGGGCCGCTGCGCGGGCGGCGCGGCCTGCGTGAGGCGCTCTCGCTCGCACTGGACCGCGGGGCAATCGCACAGTCCGTCGCGCGCGCAGGGCAGGTGCCGGCCTTCTCACTCGTTCCCGACGACGTATGGAACTACGAACCTGCCGGCTACGACTGGCGTGATGCGGCGAAGGATGAGCGTATTGCCCGCGCACGCAAGCTGTACGCGGAGGCCGGGTACTCATCCGCCCGGCCGCTTCGTTTGCGGTTGCTCTACAACGAGAACGAACTGGTGCAGCGCGTCTGTATCGCGATCGCTGCCATGTGGAAGGAAGCTCTCGGCATCGAGACTGAGCTGATGCAGATGGAATTCAAGGCCTATCTGGCCTCGCGCGCCGATCCGGCGCAATGGGACGTCGTGCGTGTCGGCTGGACCGCCGACTACAACGACGCCTCCAGCTTCCTCGACACGATGTTGCGGGGGAGCCCACAGAACTTCGGGCATTGGGTCAGCGCGGACTACGCGCGCCTGCTGGATGCGGCGGCGAACGAAGTGGACCCCGCGAAGCGCCGTGACACGCTGCAGCAGGCGGAGTCGCTGATGCTCAGCGACTATCCGCTGCTGCCCGTGTATTTCTACGTAACGCGGCGGCTCGTGCAGCCGCGCATTGACGCGCCGGCCATCAACCCGATGAATCGGACCTACTCGAGATACTTCCGGCCTGCCGGGTAGGGATCAGAGCGAGCGCTCGACCTTGGCCGTCTTGACCAGTTCCTTGAGGTGCGCCTCGAACTTCTTCTGGGTGACGAGCGGTCCGAGCTGGTCCTTGACCGAATCGAATGGGGGCGGCGTCGTCGCGCGCTTTTCCTCCAGCTTGATCACGTGCCAGCCGAATTCAGACTTGACCGGGGTTGCGGTGTACTTGCCGATCTCGAGCTGCTGAACGGCGTCGGAGAAAGGCTTCACCATCTGGTTCGGGTTGAACCACCCGAGGTCGCCTCCTTCGGTAGACGATCCGTCCTTCGAGTTGTCTTTGGCCAGCTGCTCAAACTTGGCGCCCTTGTCGAGCTGTGCGATCAGGTCCTTGGCCTTGGCTTCGTCGTCGACGAGGATGTGGCGCGCGTGGAACTCCTGCTTCGGAGCGTCCGCGATACGCGTGTTGTATTCCGCCTTCAGCTCCTCGTCGGTCGGCTTCAAGCCCTCGGTGAACTTCTTGTAGAGCAGCTCGGCCTCTGCGCTCATGGCGACGAGCTCTAGCCGTGCCTTCGGCTCACCGGAGTCGAGCTTCTGCTTCTGCGCTTCCTGGGCGCCCGCATACATGCCGATCAACTCGTCGAGCGCCTCCTTCTGCTGCTCGGCCGTCAGGTCGCCCGGCGTCTTGCCGCCATGGCGGGTCTTCACGTAAAGGTTCCAGACGTCGCGCGAGATCGGCGTGCCGTTGACCACGGCGACGGGCTTCGCGGCCGCGTCGGCTGCGGGCGTTTCGGCTTTGGTGCAGCCGACGGCCATCAACATGCCGAGCGCGGAGATGATCAGAAACTGCGTATGTCTCATTGTTTCCTCGATGGTCTGTCGTCGTCAGGTGATACTGCCTCGATGTTGAGGGCGTGAATCTCGCGCGGCAGCAGATCGGCGAGCGCCTGGTAGACCAGACGATGCCGCTCGAGGCGACTGCGTCCGGCGAAATCCTGAGACTCGATCCTCACGGCGAAGTGCCCGGCTCCGCCGCGCGCGCCTGCGTGGCCGGCATGCCGTGCGCTGTCGTCGTGCACCGTGACGCGGGCCGACGTAAAGGCGTGCTCAAGCACGGTCTTGATCCGGTCAGCCCGCGGGCTTGTCATGTTGCATCCGCGATGCAATCCACCAGGCCTGCGCCGCGATGAATATGGCGCTGAGTCCGAGCGTGCCGTAGAACTTGAAGTTCATCCAGCCTGCATCGTCGAGGTACTGCAAGGCAACGAGATTTGCGGCGCCCAGGAACAGGAAGTAGCCCACCCACATGACGTTGAGCCGACGCCATTCGGCGTCGCTCAGCGTGAGCTCCGCGGACGCTGCGCCAGTCATTCGCTGCACCATGGGCCGGTCGCTGATGCGGCGCCACATGCTGCCGAGGAAGCCCAGCCCGAACAGCCAGTTCACGATCGTGAACTTCCACTTGATGAAGGCCGTGTCATGAACGGCGAGCGTCAATCCGCCGAATACCAGAGCCAGTCCTGCCGTGACGAGGTGCATCCGGTTCACGCTCCGCGTGCGCAGCCAGTGCACGATGACCTGTAACGCGCACGCGACGATGAGGACAACTGTCGCGACGTACATGTCGGCGAGCTTGAAGGCCGCGAAAAACGCGATGATCGGCAGGAAATCGAACAGCAGCTGCATGCAGGGGACCGGGCAAAAGGGGCGCCAATCATAGCGGAAGCGGCCCGTCCTCGCGCCCATTCATAATGCAGAGTGGCCGAACGCCTCGAACTGCATCCGGTTACGCCCCAGCCGCGCCTCCTTCGCCAGGCCGCGGACTGCCTGAGCAGCGGAGGCGTCATCGCGTATCCGACGGACTCCTGCTTCGCACTCGGCTGCGCACTCGGCGCGAAAATTGCGATGGAGCGGATCCAGGCGCTACGTCAGACGCGCAAGGGCCATTTTTTCACGGTGGTCTGCCGCGACCTTTCGGAAATCGCCCGATTCGCGCTGGTGGAGAACTGGCAGTACCGGCTCCTGAAGAGCTTCACGCCCGGACCCTACGTGTTTGTACTGCGCGCTACGCGCGAGGTCCCGCGACGACTCCTCGACCAGCGCCGCAAGACGATTGGCATCCGGGTTCCCGCTCACGCGGTCGTCGGCGCGTTGCTGCGGGACTATGACGACCCGATCCTGAGCACGACGCTGCAGCTGCCTGGCGACGACGTCCCGCTGACGGACGGTCGCGAGATTGAGGAACGGATCGGACATGCCATCGACCTCGTCCTGGATGCAGGCAACTGCGGCATCGAGCCCAGCACGATCGTGGACCTGTCAGGCGAGGCGCCGAGGCTTCTGCGCGCCGGGAAAGGAGACCCGAAGCCATTCCAATGACGGGCGCGACCGGCGACCCCGTATAATCCGCAGCGATGTGCCGGCACTCGACCGGCAGCGGCACGTGGATGATTCATGGACCTGGCTGCGTTTCTCACGAAAGTTTCCATCGCCGCGATTCCCATCGTCTTCGCCATCACGCTTCACGAGGTTGCCCACGGCTGGGTCGCCAAGTTTTTTGGCGATCGCACGGCAGAGGCTCAGGGCCGGCTGAGCCTCAACCCGCTCCGGCACATCGACCCCATCGGAACCGTCCTGGTGCCGCTCCTGATGCTCTGGCTCGGGGGTTTCCTGTTCGGCTGGGCGAAACCGGTCCCCGTCAACCCGCGCTACATGCGAAATCCGCGCGGCAACATGGTCTGGGTGTCGGCGGCCGGCCCCACCGCGAATCTCGTGATGGCCGTCGTCTGGGCATTCCTTCTCATGTTGACTCAACGATCCGATTTCGGCGTCGCCGGCGACTGGATTCAGCAAATGTCAGGCATCGGAATTTTCATCAACGTGATGCTCGCCGTGTTCAACATGCTGCCGATTCCGCCGCTGGACGGCGGGCAGGTCCTGACGAATCTTCTGCCGCGCGGCCAGTTCAGCATGACGCTCGAGCGGCTCGCGCCTTATGGGCTTTTCGTCGTCCTGGGACTGGTGGCGACCGGCCTCTTGTCGCCGATCATCGAGCCACCGATCCGGGCGCTGATCGGATTCCTGGTCGCCGCATTCCAATTGCAGTTGGGCTAGAGTCCCGGCATGCCGAATCCGCCTGGCCAGAACCATCGCGTCGTCTCGGGCATGCGGCCGACCGGGCAACTGCACCTCGGCAACTTCCATGGCGCGCTCGCGAACTGGGTCGAACTCCAGTACCGCTACGAATGCTTCTTCTTCGTCGCGGACTGGCACGCGCTGACGACCGCCTACGAGAACACCGAGGACCTCAAGGCCAATGCGCACGAGGTCCTGATCGACTGGCTCGCGGCGGGCCTCAATCCGACCGCCTGCACAATCTTCGTGCAGTCGCGCGTTCCCGAACACGCAGAGCTCCACCTGATCCTGTCGATGGTCACGCCGGTTTCATGGCTCGAGCGCGTCCCGACCTACAAAGATCAGATCGCGCAGCTCTCGGACAAGGACCTGAGCACCTACGGTTTCCTCGGCTATCCGTTGCTCCAGAGTGCCGACATCCTGATGTACCGGCCCGAGTTCGTGCCGGTCGGCGAGGACCAGGTCGCACATGTAGAGATCACGCGCGAGATCGCGCGCCGGTTCAACCACGTCTTCGGCCGTGAGCCGGATTTCGAGGCGCGGGTCGCGAGCGCAGTGAAACGGCTCGGGGCGCGCAACGGACCGCAGTACGACGAATTGCGACGCAGGTTCCAGGAGCAGGGCGATGCCGAGGCGCTTGCCAAGGCGCGCGCGATGATCGCGGCGGGCTCGCGGCTCACCGTCGCGGACCGCGAACGCCTGTTGGGGCACCTCGAGGGAGGCGGGCGCTCGATCCTTCCGGAGCCGTCGGCGCTCCTGACCAGGACGCCGAGAGTGCCGGGACTCGACGGCCGCAAGATGTCGAAGTCCTATGGCAACACGATCGGGCTTCGCGAAGAGCCGGCGAGCGTCGAGAAGAAATTGAAGACGATGGTGACTGACCCCGCGCGCGTTCGCCGCAGCGACCCGGGCGACCCCGACAAATGTCCGGTCTGGGACCTGCATAAAATCTATTCCGAGGAGAGGACGCAGGCCTGGGTGCAGAATGGCTGCCGCACCGCCGGCATCGGCTGCCTCGACTGCAAGAAGCCGCTTATCGAGTCGGTCCTGAAGCAGCTGGAGGGCTTCCGCCAGCGCGCTCGTGAGTACGAGGAGAACCCGGAACTCGTGCGCGGCATCGTCGCGGAAGGTTGCGAGCGCGCGCGCGAGGCGGCACGTGCGACAATGGCTGAGGTCCGCGAAGCCGTGAGGCTGGAATACCGTTGAGCGAGTCGGCCGACCGACCGGAATCGATCCTGCCAGATGCCGCGGCCGGCGAGCTGCCACCGCAGCAGGAGGAAATGCCGTTCGCGATCGTGGACGGCGAGCCGGTCACCGAGATGCCGCGGGATCTCTACATCCCTCCGCAGGCCCTCGAGGTATTCCTCGAGGCCTTCGAGGGGCCTCTCGACCTGCTCCTGTATCTGATCCGGCGCCAGAATCTCGACATCCTCGACATCCCGATCGCGGACATCACGCGCCAGTACATGGAATACATCCAGCTCATGCAGGAGCTGGACCTCGAGCTCGCGGGCGAATACCTCCTGATGGCCGCGATGCTCGCGGAGATCAAGTCGCGCATGTTGCTCCCACGCCTTTCCGACGGCGGCGACGAAGAAGAGGACCCGCGTGCCGAACTTGTTCGCCGGCTCCAGGAGTACGAGCGCTACAAGCAGGCGGCCGAGGACATCGACGTGCTCCCTCGACTCGACCGTGACGTGCACGCCGCCGTCGCGGAGCTCACGCACCGACAGGTCGTGCGCATGCTGCCGGAAGTAGCGCTCCAGGAAATGCTGGTCGCGTTCAAGGACGTGGTGCAGCGCGCCGAGATGTTCGCGCACCTTCACGTGCAGCGCGAGACGCTTTCCGTGCGGCAGCGAATGTCCGACGTGCTGGCACTGCTCGAGGGCGTCGGGCTCGTGGAGTTCATCCGCCTGTTCCGACCCGAGGAAGGGAGACTCGGCGTCACGGTCACCTTCGCCGCGATCCTCGAGCTCCTGCGCGAACAGCTCGTCGAAATCGCGCAGGCCGAGCCCTACCAGCCGCTCTACGTGCGGCGCATCGATCCGGAGCCGGACGCGGCAGTCATCGATGACGTCCAGATCACGACCGCGTGACGGGAGCCGCCATGGAAACCGGACAACTGAAGAGCATCATCGAGGCGGCATTGCTTGCCTTTGGGCAACCGCTCAGCATCGACCAGTTGCGCGAGATGTTCGACGAGTTCGAGCGACCGGACGCCACGGCGGTACGTAAGGCGCTCCTGGCGCTCGCCGATGACTGCGAAGGCCGGCCGATGGAGCTCGTCGAGGTCGCGAGCGGCTGGAGGCTGCAGGTGCGGAGCCAGTTCTCGGCGCGCCTCTCGAAGCTCTGGCAGGAGCGCCCGACGCGCTATTCGCGCGCGCTGCTCGAGACGCTCGCGCTGATCGCGTACCGCCAGCCGATCACGCGCGGCGAGATCGAGGATGTCCGCGGCGTCACGGTGAATCCGAACATCGTCCGGACGCTCACCGAGCGCGGCTGGATCCGCGTGGTCGGCCACCGCGAGGTGCCGGGCCATCCCGAGCTTCTCGGGACTACGCGCGAGTTCCTCGACTACTTCGGCCTCAAGAGCCTCGACGAGCTTCCGCCGCTCGCGGCGCTGCGTGACATGGACGACGTCGGCATCCAGCTCGAATTCGACGGACCCGCGACTGTGCAGGCGGTGCCGGCGGACCAGCCGGCCGCGAACGACGCCGACGCGGCGGGCTGACGCGGCACGCGGCCGAGCCGCAGATCACCATTCATGCGGGAGCGCATCCAGAAGCTGCTTGCGGCGCGTGGCATCGGTTCGCGCCGCCAGGTCGAGGCATGGATCAAGGAAGAGCGGGTGACCGTCAACGGAAAGCCCGCGAGACCCGGTCAACCGATCGACGACCGCGACGACGTGCGCCTCGACGGCCGGCGCCTGCGCCTTGGCCGCGGTGCCGATGCGCCGCATCGCGGCATCGCCTATCACCGGCCTGCCCAGGAGGGCGTGCGCTCGAGTTCGGATGCTTCCCCGAGCGCGCTGGAAAAGCTGCCAAAGGCCGGTGGGCACCGTTGGGTTCCGGTGAGTCCGCTGCCGCCGCGCGACGCCGGGCTCGAGCTCTTCGTGACCGATGGCGCGCTCGCCGCTGGCCTCACGAAGCGCGGCTACGCCATCACGATCGAGTACAGCGTGCGCGTCCGCGGCGCATTCGACGAGGCGGCCATCAAGGAGCGCTTGCAGGAGCAGTCGGAATCCGCTGGATTGAAAGGGCGGGTTGACGAGGTCGCGGCCACCGGTGGGGAGGCCAGCAATCGCTGGGTGCAGGTGACCGTCACTGGACTGCGACCGCGCGACCTGCGCGAGATATTCGCCGGCTGCGGACTCGAAGCCAACCGGATACTGAGGACGCGCTTCGGCCCGATCTCCATGGACCGCGTGCTCGCGCGCGGCCGGAGCCGCGCGCTTACCGAAGGCGAGCTCAGGTCTCTGCGGGAGCTCGCCGAAGCGCGGCCGGCTGGCAGTCGATCGACTGGCCGCTGACGCCGCGTGCCGCGGGACCCAGCAAGTAGAGGAACGGCGCGACGACCGCGGACGGCTCCGGAAGCCGCGCGGGATCCTCGGCGGGAAACGCCTGGCGCCGCATTGCGGTCCGCGTCGGTCCGGGGTTCACGCTGTTGACGCGAATTCGCGTCGTCTCCGCCATCTCGTGCGCGACGACCTGCATTAGGCCTTCGGTGCCGAACTTGGACACCGCGTAGGCGCCCCAGTAGGCACGCCCCGCCCGCCCGACCGTACTCGACGTGAAGACGATGGAAGCATCCTCCGCACGCCGCAGCAGGGGCAGCAGCGTCTGCGTCAGGATGAAGGGAGCCGTGAGGTTGACGTGGAGCACCTTGCACCAGGTCAGTACGTCGTACTGCTCGATGGGACTCAGGTCGCCGAGGACGCCTGCGACGTGGGCGAGGCCGTCGACCCTGCCGAACTCGCTGTCGAGCGCTGCTTCGAGAGCGTCGTATTCCGGCGCCGCCGCAGTCTCGAGGTCGAACGGCAGGATCGCAGGCTTCGGGGCGCCCAGCTCGACGATCCGGTCATAGGTGCGGGCGAGCTTGCGCTGCGTCCGGCCGAGCAGGGCAACCGTCGATCCCTGGTGAGCGAGCGCGAGTGCGAGTGCCTGTCCGATGCCGTCGCCTGCGCCCGTGACGAGTACGACACGCCCCGCGTGCGAGCCCGGTTTGGGTTTGTAGGCCAGCGCGTCATCGTGTGTCGTCACGGCCGCAGAGCCCGTTCGCGGCTCAATGCTCGTCAGGCGGCGTCAGCTGCGGCGCCGGGCTGTCCACGAGCCGCACGCTCACTTCGATTTCCTCGAGGTCCTCGATCGGCCTTTCGGCGCGAACCCCAAGCTCAACGAACTTGCGCGCGCCCGGTAACACGCTCCGTTCGAGCGATCCGACCGCTGCATTGAACGCGCGCAGGCTCGATTCCAGCGAGCTTCCGATCTTGCCCATGTGGTTACGGAAGGTCGCGAGCCGGGCGTACAAGTCCTCCGCCAGCCGGCGGATGCGCTCGGCATTCTCCGCGAGCCGCACGTTCTGCCAGCCGTTGTACACAGTTTTCAGGAGCGCCAGCAGCGTCGAGGGCGTCGTCAGGATGATGTTGCTGCTCATCGCGCGATCGAGCAGCTCCGGCTGCTGGTCGAGCGCAGAGGACAAAAACTGGTCGCCCGGCAGGAACAGCACGACGAACTGCGGCGCGTGCGCGAACTGCGCGGCGTAGTTCTTCGACGAGAGCAGTCGTACGCGCTCCGCCACATGGTGGGCATGCCGTTTGAGTGCAGCCGCGCGCACCTCGTCGGTCGGCGCCTCGGCGGCGGTGAGGTAGGCGTCGAGCGGCGTCTTGACGTCCACCACGACGTCGCGGCCTTCCGGCAGGTGCACCACCATGTCCGGCCGCAGCGCGCCGTCCTCGCCGGCGACGTGAACCTGCTCGTCAAAGTCGCAGTGCGCCGTCATGCCGGCGAGCTCGACGAGGCGGCGCAGCGCGATCTCGCCCCACTGGCCGCGCACTTGCGGCTTGCTGAGCGCCTGCACCAGATTTCGCGTTTCGCGCTGCAGAGCCGTGTGGGTTTCGCGCATATCGGTGAGGTTCTGGCGAAGGCTCCCGAAGTCGCGCTGCCGCTCGGACTCGATCTCGCGCAGCGCCTCCGACGTCCGGGCGAGCGACTCCTGGATCGGCTTGATGAGCGCTTCGATCGCCTGTTCGCGCTCCTTGAGCGACGATTGCGCGCTCTGCTGGTGGCTGCCGAGGTTCTCGCGCGCAAGGCGCAGGAAGTTCTCGATGTTCTCGCGCAGCTGCCGCCCGGCGAGGTCGTCGAACCGGCGGTCGAGCTGCTCCATGGCGCGGTCGAGCACGACCGTGCGTTCCGCCTCGAGCGCGGCGGCGCGCCGTCGACCCATCCACCAGCCGGCGCCGAGCGCCGCGGCAACCGCGGCGAGGATAACCACCAATGCAGTGAGGTCGAAAGTCATGTCACTTGAGTCCGAGCCAGTCGAGCAGCTCCTCGGGCTTCGCGAAGACCGCATCCGGATGCCAGGCCGCGGGATCCTCGCCTTCGGCCAGGTAGCCGAAGCCCGCCACGAGGGGAATCATGCCCGCGTTCCGGGCAGCCTGCACGTCGCGCTCGGCGTCGCCGACATACACGCACTCGCGTGGCTCCAGTGACAGCAGGCGCGCGGCATGTAGGAGCGGCAGCGGGTGCGGCTTGCGTTCAGCGAGCGTGTCGCCGGCGACCATGCAGCTGCAGCGCGTTGCGAGTCCGAGCTCCTGCAGGAGCGGCATGGCGAGCCAGCCTGGTTTGTTGGTGACGACACCCCAGAGCAGGTCCGACGCCTCGATGGTCTTGAGAACGCGCTCGAAGCCATCGAAAAGGCGCGTGTGGACGGCGAGGGCACCGCGGTAGAAATCCAGGAAACGCGCGCGCAGCGATTCGTAGCGGGCGGGCTCCGGCTCACCGAACGCGAAACGGAGCATGCGCGGCGCGCCGTGCGAGACGAGGGGCCGGACCTGCTCGAACGGCAGCCGGTCGAGCCCTTCGGCGACGCGCACCCGATTGAGGGCTTCCGTCATGTCGTGCGCCGTGTCGAGCAGCGTGCCGTCGAGGTCGAACAGCACGCCGCGGAGCGCAAGGCCCTGCCTCATGCGGGAGTCGCCGTCGTCGGGCGACGGAAGTGCGCGAGGTAGTTGACCGAGACGTCTGCGCTCACGCGCGCCTTGCGGGGAAGCGGGTCGTATTCGAGCCCCGCGAGGCCAGCCAGCTCGAGGCCGGCGCCGCGCGCCCAGCGCGTGATTTCCGATGGTCGGATCAGGCGGGCGTATTGATGAGTGCCCATGGGCAGCAGTCGCAGCACGTATTCCGCGCCGACGATCGCGAGCGCAAAGGCCTTGGCATTACGGTTGATCGTGGAGCAGATGATGTGGCCGCCTGGCCTGGCGAGACGGGCAAGCGCGGCGACGATGGCAGCCGGGTCCGGGACGTGCTCGAGCATCTCGAGGCAGGTCACGAGATCGAACGCGCCCGGGCTGGATTCGGCGAGCGATTCGATGGTCACTTGGCGGTATTCGACGGAAACGCCCGACTCGAGCGCATGCAGTCGCGCGACCGCGAGAGCCTCGGGCGCAAGGTCGATGCCGGTGACGCGGGCTCCGCGGCGGGCCATGCCCTCTGCCAGCAGGCCGCCGCCGCAGCCGACGTCCAGCGCCACTTTGCCCGCGAGTCCCGCGCGCGCTTCGATGTAGTCGAGGCGGACGGGATTGAGGTCGTGGAGCGGCCGGAACTCACCGTCGGGGTCCCACCAGCGCGGTGCCGCGGCATCGAATTTCGAGATCTCCGCGGGGTCGACATTGGGACCGTTTTGCATCCGGAAAGTATACGCGCTGTGGTAAAATTCGCGCTTTCCTGGACTCCTGACAAGACTACGAAATCCGCATGAGCGAGATCGCGCGCGAAGTCCTGCACGTCAACCTCGAAGACGAGATGCGCAAGTCGTACCTCGATTACGCCATGAGCGTAATCGTGGGCCGCGCGCTCCCCGATGTCCGGGACGGATTGAAGCCGGTGCACCGGCGCGTGCTATACGCCATGCGCGAGCTGGGCAACGACTGGAACAAGCCGTACAAGAAGTCTGCCCGCGTCGTCGGCGACGTCATCGGCAAGTACCACCCGCACGGCGACGCCGCGGTGTACGACACGATCGTACGCATGGCGCAACCGTTTTCGATGCGTTACCTCCTGGTGGACGGCCAGGGCAACTTCGGCTCGGTGGACGGCGACGCCGCGGCTGCAATGCGCTACACCGAGGTCCGCATGTCGCGAATCGCGCATGAGCTCCTCGCCGACATCGAGAAGGAAACCGTCGACTTCACGCCGAACTACGACAACAGCGAGCAGGAGCCGGCGGTTCTGCCGGCCCGGATCCCGAACCTTCTCGTCAACGGCTCCGCCGGCATCGCGGTCGGCATGGCGACGAACATCCCGCCGCACAACCTCGGCGAGATCGTGGATGCCTGCGTCGCGCTCATCGACAACCCGGACCTCGGCCTCGCCGAGCTGATGCGTCTCGTGCCCGGGCCCGATTTTCCGACCGCCGGCATCATTAACGGGGCGGCCGAGATCGTCGCGGCCTATAAGTCAGGACGCGGCCGTCTGTCAGTTCGCGCGCGCACGGAGGTCGAGAGCATCGACGAGCGCGGCCGCGAGGCGATCGTCTTGACCGAGCTTCCGTACCAGGTCAACAAGGCGCGCCTCCTCGAGCGCATCGCCGACCTCGTGCGCAGCAAGGAGGTCGAGGGCATCTCGGAGCTGCGCGACGAGTCCGACAAAGACGGGCTCCGCGTCGTCATTGAGCTGAAGCGGGGCGAAAACAGCGAGCTCGTCCTCAACCAGCTCTTCAAGCTGACGCCCATGGAGGCCGTGTTCGGCGTCAACATGGTCGCGCTCCTCGACGGCCAGCCGAAGCTGCTGTCGCTCAAGGAAATGCTGGACGCATTCCTCCGGCACCGCCGCGAGGTCGTGACGCGGCGGACGATCTACGACCTGCGCAAGGCGCGCGAGCGCGCGCACATCCTGGAGGGCCTCGCGGTCGCGCTTGCGAACATTGACGAGATCATCGCGCTCATCAAGGCTTCACCGTCGCCGCCCGAGGCGCGCGCGGCCCTGCAGGCACGCACCTGGGGCCCGGGCGCAGTGCCCGCAATGCTCGCGCGCGCGGGCAACGTGCCGACCCGGCCTGACGACATCGCGGACGAGCTCGGCCTGCTGGGGGACACATACCGCCTCTCGGAAGCGCAGGCGCAGGCAATCCTCGACCTCCGGCTGCATCGCCTGACGGGGCTCGAGCAGGAAAAGATCGTCACCGAATTCACCGAGTTGCTCGAGGTGATACGTGACCTTGGCGACATCCTTGCGCGGCCGGACCGGCTTCTTGCGGTGATACGCGACGAACTGGCCGCTCTGAAGGAGGCCTACGGCGACGAGCGTCGCACGCAGATCGTCGCCGACCAGTCCGACGTCACGATCGAAGACCTCATCGAGCGACAGGACCTGGTCGTGACGCTGTCCCACACGGGCTACGCCAAGACTCAGCCGGTCACCGATTACGAGGCACAGCGTCGCGGCGGCAAGGGCAAGATGGCGACGACCGTCAAGGACGAGGACTTCGTCGACAAGCTTTTCATCGCGCATTCGCACGACACGCTCCTGTGCTTCTCCGACCGCGGCCAGTGTTACTGGCTCAAGGTGTACCAGCTGCCGCTCGCAAGCCGCGGTTCACGCGGCAAGCCGATCGTGAACCTCCTGCAGCTTGCCGAGGGCGAGCGCATCACGGCGGTGCTCGCGATCCGTGAGTTCGACGAGGCGCATTTCGTGTTCATGGCGACGGCGCAGGGAACCGTCAAGAAGACGCCACTTCCGGCGTTCTCGCGGCCACGCGCAAACGGCATCATCGCGGTCTCGCTCGAGCCTTCGGACTGTCTCGTCGGCGTGGCCCTGACCGACGGGCAGCGCGAGATCCTCCTGTCGACCACCGATGGCAAGTCGATCCGCTTCGCTGAAGACCAGGTCCGGCCGATGGGTCGCGAGGCCGCAGGTGTGCGCGGCATCAGGCTGGCGGACACACAGCGCGTCACATCGCTGATCGTACTGGGCGAAGGCCCGATCCTCACGGTCTCGGAGCGCGGCTACGGCAAGCTCACGGAGATGGACGACTTTCCGCGGCATGGCCGGGCTGGGCAGGGCGTCATCGCGCTGCAGACGAGCGATCGCAATGGTGCGCTCGTGGGTGCTCGCCAGGTGCGCCGCGACGACGAGGTCATGCTGATCAACTCGAGCGGGACCCTCGTGCGCGTGCCTGTCAGCGATATCCCGGTGCTGGGGCGCAATACGCAGGGCGTGCGCATCATGCGTCTCGAGGAAGGCGAGAAGCTGGTCGGCCTCGAGCGCATCGCGGGCGACGACTCGCAGGACGGCGTAGGGAGCGGCTGAAGCCGGAGCGGCGCGTGCGCGTCTACAACTTCTCCGCGGGCCCGGCCGCTCTGCCGTTGCCCGTGCTCGAGCAGGCCCGCGACGAGCTCCTCGAATGGCAAGGCGGCGCGTCGGTGATGGAATTGAGCCATCGCAGCCGCGCGTTCATCGCCGTCGCCGAGCGGGCCGAGGCGGACCTGCGCGAGCTTCTAGCCATCCCGCCAGACTATCGCGTCCTTTTCATGCAGGGCGGGGCGACCGCACAGTTTGCGCTCGTACCGATGAATCTCGCCGCGCCCGGGGCGGCGGCTGACTACGTGAACACCGGTCACTGGTCCGCGCGCGCGATCCAGGAGGCCCGGCGCTACGTCAGCGTGAACGTGGCCGCCGACGAGGCCGCGTCTTCATATACGACGGTGCCCGACGCAACGTCGCTGCAGCCGCTGCCGGGCAGCGCCTACCTGCACTACACGCCGAACGAGACGATTGGCGGCGTGGAATTTCCGTACGTACCCGCGACCGGCGACGTCCCGCTGGTGGCGGACATGTCCTCGACGATACTATCGCGCCCGATCAATGTTTCCCGTTTCGGGTTGATCTACGCGGGCGCGCAGAAGAATATCGGACCTTCCGGCATCACCGTGGTGATCGTGCGTGACGACTTGATGGGCCAGGCGCGCGCGGAAACGCCGTCGGTGTTCGACTTCCGCGCCGTCGCCGCGGCAGGCTCGATGCTCAACACGCCGCCGACATTCGCCTGGTATTTCGCAGGACTCGTTTTCCAGTGGTTGAAGCGCGAAGGCGGGGTCGAGGGGATCGGCCGGCGCAATCGCGCCAAGGCGGAGGCGCTATACGCCGCGATCGACGCGTCGTCATTCTATTCAAACCCTGTCGCCAGTGAATGCCGGTCCTGGATGAACGTGCCGTTCCGGCTGGCGAAGCCGGAGCTCGAGCAGGCGTTCCTGGCAGAAGCCGACGCGGCGGGGCTCACCAACCTCGCCGGGCATCGCTCGGTGGGCGGCATGCGCGCCAGCCTCTACAACGCCATGCCGATGGAAGGCGTCTCGGCACTTGTCGGCTTCATGCGCGAATTCGAACGGCGGTACGGATGATGCGGTTTCGCATCCAGACGCTGAACAGCATCTCACAGAAGGGCCTCGACCGGCTGCCTGGGGATCGTTACGAAGTCGGGAGCGACGTCGGGCACCCCGACGCGATCCTCGTGCGCTCGGCGGACATGCACGACGTGAACATTCCCGCGTCCGTGCTCGCGGTCGGACGCGCCGGTGCCGGAACGAACAACATCCCCGTTTCGCTGCTGTCGCAGCGCGGCGTGCCGGTGTTCAACGCGCCAGGCGCAAACGCGAACGCGGTCAAGGAGCTGGTGCTGGCCGGGCTCTTCCTCGGAGCCCGCCACATCGGGCCCGCGCTCGATTTCGTGCGCACGCTCGACCTCGCAGGCGACGCCCTGGACGACGCGGTGGAGCAGGGCAAGAAGCGTTTCATCGGGCACGAGTTGCCCGGGCGCGCGCTCGGTGTCGTGGGCCTCGGCGCGATCGGCGTGGAAGTTGCGAACGCGGCGCACCTCCTCGGCATGCATGTGCTCGGCTACGATCCGCAGATCACGGTGCAGCGCGCCTGGCAGCTTTCGTCTGGAGTCGAGCAGGCGCTGAGCCTCGAGGACCTTTTCGCGCGCTCGCATGCCGTAACCGTCCACGTCCCGCTGACAGAGGGCACGCAGGGGCTGGTGAATGCGAAGCGCATTGCGTTGATGCCGGAAGGCAGCACGATACTCAATTTCGCGCGTGCCGCGATCGTGGACGAGGCAGCCGTGCTCGCGGCGCTCAGAACGGGCAAGATTGCCGCCTACGTGTGCGATTTTCCATCGGCCGCGACCCGTGGCGTCGCGGGTGTCATTGCGCTGCCGCACCTCGGCGCGTCGACGAGCGAGGCGGAAGAGAACAGCGCCGCGATGGTTGCCGACACGCTGCGGGACTTCCTCGAGAACGGGAACATCCGGCACTCGGTGAACTTCCCGGAAGCCGCATTGCCGCGGGTGCCTGCAACCGCCCGTATCGCGATCGCGAACAGCAATGTGCCCAACATGGTGGGGCAGATCTCGACGCGGCTGGCCGAGGCGGGCCTCAATATCTCGGACCTGCTCAACAAGTCGAAGGGCGAGGTCGCATACACATTGATCGACATCGACGGCAAGGTGCCGGCCGGGCTTGTCGAGAAAATCGGCGGGATCCGGGGCGTGCTGAGCGCGCGCGCCGTGCAATGACCGGGCACAACCGGTTCGAACGCTTCGCTGCGCCAGGCGTGCGAAGTCTCAAACCCTACGTGCCGGGCAAGCCGCACTCGAAGCTCGAGCGCGAGCTCGGTATCAAGGACAGCATCAAGCTGGCGTCCAATGAAAACCCGCTCGGCCCGGGGCCGCTGGCGCGCGCCGCGCTGTCGGAAGCGCTCGCCGGTGTCGGCCATTACCCGGACGGTTCGGGGCACGCGCTGCGCGCGAAGCTCGCGCGGCTGCACGGCGTCGACATCGCACAGGTGACGCTCGGCAACGGCTCGAACGACGTCCTGGTGCTGCTCGTCGAGACCTTCCTGGTTCCGGGCGTCGAGGCGATCTACGCGCAGTATGCCTTCGCGGTCTATCCGGCCGCGATCGAGGCGTCGGGCGCGACCGCGCGCATTGCGCCGGCGCGGCCTGGGGACGTCGTCCAGCCACTCGGCCACGATCCGATTGCGATCGTCGCCGCGATCGGGCCTCGGACGCGGATGGTGTTCATCGCCAATCCGAACAATCCGACGGGAACCTGGCTCGCCGAGGATGAGCTCGATGCGCTCCTGCAGGCGATTCCGGAAGACGTGCTCGTGGTGCTCGACGAGGCGTATCACGAATACTCGGCGCCGCTTGGCGTGCCCGACGGTACGCGATGGCTGGCGCGCCACCCGAACCTCGTAGTCACGCGCACATTTTCGAAGGCCTTCGGGCTCGCCGGGCTGCGGGTCGGCTACGCGCTGTCGCATCCGGATGTTGCGAACCTCATCAACCGGGTGCGGCAGCCGTTCAATGTCTCAGTCCCGGGACTTGCTGCCGCAGCGGCGGCACTCGACGATCGCGCCCATCTCGACGCGACGCTGAACCTCAATAGGGCGGGCATCGAGCAGCTGCGCGCGGGGCTCGCGGCGCTCGACGTCAGCGCGCCGCCTTCTGCCGGCAACTTCATCCTCGCCGATTTCGGCCGCCCGGCGGCCGCCATCGACGAATTGCTGCTGCGCAGCGGAGTGATCGTGAGGCCGGTCGACAACTACGGCCTGCCGCATCACTTACGCATCACGACGGGAACATCCGCGCAGAACGAGCGGCTGCTCTCGTCGATGGCACAGGCGCTCGCCAAGGCCCGGTGAGCGCCAACTTGCGGAAATTCGTCACGAGTCCCGGCGGCCGCGTGGCCGGCGAGATCGGCGTTCCAGGCGACAAGTCGATTTCGCATCGGGTCGCGATGCTGGCGGCGGTTGCAGCGGGCGATTCGGAGATAAGCGGTTACCTCGAGGCCGATGACTGCCTCGCGACGCTTGCGGCGCTTGCCGAGCTCGGCGTCCGCGTCGAACGCCTGGGAGCCGGGTCGTTGCGGATCCACGGCGTGGGACTCCAGGGCCTCGCGGCGCCGCGCGCAGCGCTCGAACTCGGCAATTCGGGCACGTCGATGCGGCTCCTCGCCGGCTTGCTTGCCGGGCAGGCGTTCGATTCGGTGCTGGTTGGCGACGCATCGCTGATGCGACGGCCGATGGAGCGGGTCGCCGCGCCGCTGCGTCGCATGGGCGGCGACGTGCGGACGCAGGACGGGCGGCCCCCGATCACGATCCGCGGCCATCGCAAACTGACGGGCTGTTCGCACGCCCTCGAGGACCCGAGCGCGCAGATCAAGTCGGCGCTTCTCCTCGCGGGTCTGCAGGCAACAGGCCGCACAAGCGTCCACGAGCCCTCGACCTCGCGCGACCACACTGAGCGATTGCTGCCGACTTTCGGGGTTCCGGTATTCCGCGACGACGGTGCCGTCGCGATCGACGGTCCCGCGCGGCTTTCCGCGGCGCAGGTCGAAGTGCCCGGCGACTTCTCCTCGGCCGCCTACTTCATCGTAGCCGGTCTCATCGCCGGCCGGTCGCCGCTCGTCATTCGCGGAGTCGGCGTCAACCCGACGCGAACGGCGCTCCTCGACATCCTGCGACAAATGGGCGGTGACATCCGTATGCATCCGGCCGCGAGCGCTGCCAGCGAGCCGCGCGCCGATATCGAGGTGCGCCCGAGTGCTCTGCGTGGCGTCGCGGTTCCGGAATCTCACGTGCCGATCGCGATGGACGAACTGCCGGTGCTGTTTGCCGCCGCGGCCGTTGCCGAGGGCGACACGCTGGTTACCGGGGCGGGCGAGCTGCGCGTGAAAGAGAGCGACCGGCTCAATGCGATGGCGACCGGCCTCGAATCGCTCGGCGTCGCCGTCGAGCGCCTGACCGACGGGCTGCGCGTTCGCGGCGGAGTCGTGCGCGGCGGTATCGTCGACAGCCAGGGCGATCATCGAGTCGCGATGGCTTTCGCGGTGCTCGGCGCCTGTGCGAACGGCCCGATCGCAATCCGCGACGTGCAGAATGTCGCCACTTCGTTCCCCGGCTTCGCGCAAACCGCGCGTGCCGCGGGGCTGCAGCTCGCGGAGGAAGGTTGAGCCCGGTTCCGGTCATCGCGATCGACGGCCCCAGCGGGTCCGGGAAGGGCACGATTGCCCGCCGGGTGGCGCAACATTTCGGTTGGCATCTGCTCGACAGCGGAGCCCTTTACCGGCTGGTCGCGCTTGCGGGGATCCGGGCGGGCCTGCGAAGTGACGATGTCGAGGGTCACGCGCGGGTTGCAGCGGACCTCGACGTCAGTTTCGGCATGGACAGCTCGGGCGAGGAGCAGGTTCTACTGGCCGGCCGGGACGTGACGCGTGAATTGCGCGCCGAGGCAACCGGGGAAGCCGCCTCTCGGGTTGCCGCCTGGCAGCCGGTCCGATCGGCCCTGCTGGGGCGCCAACGGGCCTTTACGCGGCTCCCGGGGCTGGTGGCCGACGGACGCGACATGGGATCCATCGTTTTTCGCGACGCGGGGCTCAAGATCTTCCTGACGGCGAGTGCCGATGAACGGGCCCTGAGACGCTATAAGCAGTTGAAAGAAAAGGGGTTGAGTGGTAGCCTTGCCGCCCTTTCCGCGGAGATAGCCGAGCGGGACAGGCGGGATACCACGCGGGCCGTGGCCCCGCTGGTCGCGGTTCCAGAAGCTGTCGTCGTGGATTCGACTGCGTTGACCATCGAGGAGGTCGTCGGGCGGGTGATCGAACTCGCGCGCGAGCGGTTTCCGGAGGCGGCGCGCGGGCGTTAAAGAGCCGGCACAGGCCGGCGAGGACGGCGGGCAGGACGCCCCGCCGCGTTGAGCAGGACCCGGATCGGCAGGATGCCGTACGGAAGGAAAACCCAAGTGGGCCCCGCGGCCTGGAAGACCCAATGACCGAATCTTTCGAGCAACTTTTCGAGCAGAGCCTTGCAAGCCAGCAGATCAAGCCCGGCCAGATCCTGACCGGCACCGTCGTCGACGTGAATTCCGACGTCGTGATCGTGAGCGTCGGGCTCAAGTCCGAGGCCGTCATACCGGCCGACCAGTTCAAGAACGACAACGGGGAAATCGACGTCCACGTCGGCCAGGAAGTCGAGGTGGCGCTCGACGCCGTCGAAGACGGCTCCGGCGAAACCCGCCTGTCGCGCGAGAAGGCCAAGCGCGCCCGCACCTGGACCCGCCTCGAAGAGGCCTTCACCAAGGGCGAGGTCGTGCGCGGCGTGATCAACGGCCGCGTCAAGGGCGGCTTCACGGTGGAGCTCGACAACGTCCGCGCGTTCCTGCCCGGATCGCTCGTGGACGTGCGTCCGGTGCGCGACCCGAGCTACCTCGAAGGCAAGGAACTCGAGTTCAAGGTCATCAAGCTCGACCAGCGCCGCAACAACGTCGTCGTGTCGCGCCGCGCGGTCGTCGAGCAGGAATACAGCGCGGAGCGCTCGGCACTCCTCGACAATCTCAAGGAAGGCGACGTCGTCAAGGGCACGGTCAAGAACCTGACCGACTACGGCGCGTTCGTCGACCTCGGCGGCATCGATGGCCTCCTGCACATCACTGACATGGCCTGGAAGCGCGTCAAGCATCCGTCCGAGATCGTTAAGGTCGGCGACGAGATCGACGTGCGCATCCTCAAGTTCGACCGCGAGCGCCAGCGCGTCTCGCTCGGCATCAAGCAGCTCGGCGCCGACCCGTGGCAGAACATCGCGCGCCGCTACCCGCCGAACACGCGCCTGTTCGGCAAGGTCACGAACATCGCGGACTACGGGTGCTTCGTGGAGATCGAGGAGGGCGTCGAGGGGCTCGTCCACGTCTCCGAGATGGACTGGACCAATAAGAACGTCAATCCCGCCAAAGTCGTGCACGTCGGCGAGGAAGTCGAGGTGATGGTCCTCGACATCGACGAGGAGCGCCGCCGCATCTCGCTCGGCCTCAAGCAGTGCAAGCCGAACCCCTGGCGCGAGTTCGCGGACAGCTACAGCCGCGGCGACCGCGTCACCGGCCAGATCAAGTCCATCACGGACTTCGGCATCTTCATCGGCCTGCAGGGCGGCATCGACGGGCTCGTGCACCTTTCCGACATCTCCTGGGACCGCCCGGGCGAGGAAGCGGTGCGCGACTACCAGAAGGCCCAGTCGGTCGAAGCCATGGTGCTGTCGATCGACCCGGAGCGCGAGCGCATCTCGCTCGGCATCAAGCAGCTTGCGAAGGACCCCATTTCGGCCTACCTCGCGGACCACCCGAAGGGCAGCATCGTGAAGGGTACGGTGAAGGAAGTGGACGTCCGCGGCGCTGTCATCGACCTCGGGGACGGGATCGAGGGCAGCCTGCGCGCTTCCGAGCTTTCGCGCGAGCGTGTCGAGGACGCGCGCACGGTGCTCAAGGTGGGCGACCCGGTCGAGGCGCGCTTCACGGGCGTCGACCGCAAGAGCCGCGCCATCGTGCTGTCGATCAAGGCGATCGAGGCCGAGGAAGAAGCCGAGGCGGTGCAGCAGTACCGCGGCACGGACTCGGCGACCGGCACCTCGCTCGGCGACCTGCTGAAGGAGCAGATCTCCGGTCAGTGAACCGGTCCGGGGCGCCGCCGGGGATGGGCGGCG
>Ga0111539_10000750_pt1 | contig 42148 bp, 36 predicted proteins | sample RhiMethybrSRZTD1_FD_79667 | JGI IMG/M metagenome (GOLD analysis project Ga0111539, IMG submission 79667) | Populus rhizosphere microbial communities from Tennessee, USA - Rhizosphere MetaG P. TD hybrid SRZTD1 (version 2) (version 2) | ecosystem: Host-associated > Plants > Roots > Rhizosphere >... | reverse complement strand
CGTGCAGCGATCGTTCGTGCCCGTGGGATAGGCGCAGCGATTGCATAGAGACCGATGAAGTCGCCACACGCCGCGCATGTGGCGCGAGACGCGGAAGACGACAAGGAACCCAAGCGCAAACACAACTGCGTTCACGGCAAGGCCCAGCCAGAGCGGACGGGCAGGGAGCAGTCGATCCCCAAGCACAACCAGGCCCGTTCGCCCGGACGACGACAGGCGATCATTCCACATCCACGATTCCAGCGATCGCAGCGGCCAACCCACGCGATCCCGTTGGATGTGCGCGACCAGATTGGTTCCTGGATGGTTGTAGAACATGGACAGCATGTCGCTGCCCAGCGCTGTGACCGTGTGCGCCTGTTGCGGCTCCGCCGGGAATGCATAAGGCGCGTGGTCACGCCACAGCGACTTGACCTCCTCAGAAAGCGGCATCTGAACACTGAGGTTGCCGGCCAGCCATGGCATGGACCATGCCACGGCGAGCGAGATGATCAGCCCGGCGAGCAGCCACGGGAGCATCGACAGCGCACGGCGGAGCACGACTCGATTATCCGACATCGTGCCGCGCAACACCAGCGGGAATGCTCTCTAGTCGTGGTGCCAGGGTCGCGCAGTGACCGGCAGTATCGATTCTTCCCACCTACACTTTCGCCGTGCTTGTCCTTCACGTCGTTCAGGGCCCGCAGCGCGGGCGCAAGTTCGAGTTGCCGGCCCATGAGCCGCAGCTGATCGGACGCTCGTCCGAGGCCTTGCCCATTGCTGATGCGACCGTCTCGCGCCGCCACGCTGAATTGACGCCTGACGATGGCAAGTGGTACCTGCGCGACCTGCAGTCGGCCAATGGCACGTTCGTCAACGGCAAGCGCATCAGCGATCGCGTGGAACTGGCGCCGGGCGATCAACTGCGCTGCGGCTCGACGACCATGGTCTTTGCCATCGCCCCCGACAGTCGCCGCGATGACACGGTGTCGCTGCTCGAGCCCGATCGTTTCGATGTGACCGTCGAGAGCCGGCACTCGGGCATCTTCGAAGCACCGCTCACGCTGGCAGGCGAGGAGAATGCACCCGGCGCGGCTGAGACCCGGGCTGCGGCCGAACACCTGCGCCTCATCTATGCGTTGACCGCCCTGACCGCGAGCACGGTCGATCGCGATGAACTGCTCAAGCGCGTCATGGACCTCGTATTCAACGAGTTCAAGCCCGACCGCGGCTTCATCCTGCTGCAGGATTCCCCGGCGGCCCGGCCGATTCCCGCGGTGGTGCGCTACCGCGTCAGGCCGCGCACTCTGGATGAGGGTCGCATCCCGGTCAGCCGCACGATCGTGCAGCACACGCTGGAGAAGGGCGAAGGCATCCTCTCGACCAACGCCATGAACGATCAGCGTTTCCGTTCGGGCGACAGCGTGCAGGACTACGGCATCCGCTCGGCGATCTGCGTGCCCATCCGCACCGCAGAGCGCACGTTCGGCGTGATTCACATCGATTCATCGCTGGCGAATTTCACCTTCTCGCCGCAACAGTTGCGGCTGATGAACGCCGTCGGCCAGCACACCGGGTTGGCGCTGCAGAGTGCCGAGGCGCTGAGCCACCTGATGAAGGCCGAACGCCTGGCGGCGATGGGTGAGACCGTCGCATCGCTGAGCCACTCGATCAAGAACATTCTTCAGGGACTGCGCGGCGGGGCCGATGCGGTCGAACTCGCACTGAACAAGAAGGATCTGAAACTCGCTGCGGAAGGCTGGCCGATCCTCGCGCGGAATCTCGATCGCATCTACGCACTGACACTGAACATGCTCACATGGGCCAAGCCGCGGGCCCTCGAGATCGAACTGCTGTCGCTGCCGAAACTGATTCGCGAGGTGGCGGAACTGATTCAGCCGCAAACCGAGCGCAAGAAGGCGACGCTGACGCTCGATCTGGATGACAACATGCCGCCGATTCCGGTGGACGGCTCGGCGATGCACCAGGCGCTGATGAATGTGCTGACCAACGCCGTGGAGGCCGTGCCCGCGCGCGGCGGCGCGATCACGGTGCACACGCGCTTCGACGCTGATCGGCACGAGGCGCAGATTCGCATCTCCGACAACGGTACGGGCGTGCCGGCCGAGGTGCGCGAGCACATCTTCGAGCCGTTCGTCACCACCAAAGGCCAGCGCGGCACGGGGCTCGGGCTGGCGGTGACGCGGAATGTCCTTGCGCAGCACGGCGGGCGGATCGAATTGATCGGCGGCGACGCGAACCCTCGTGAAGCGGGCGAGGCCCGCGCCGCCGCGTCGACCGAATCGGGCACGACGTTCCTTCTCGCGCTGCCCAGCGACCGCACGCCGGCGATGGATCTCGGTGATACGCGGCTGCCGCGGCCGATCGCGACGAGCGATGTCGATGACGAATTCGGTTGAGATCGATCAAGGTCCGTGCTGACTGTCATTTTGGCGGTGTCGAGCGCGTCCGAAAAATGCCGCTTCACTCGTGCGCCGCGCTTGCCGATGGAGAAGCCACGCCTAAGATGCGCCCATTCTGGATCAGGTGGATTGGAAGCGAGGTTCTCGCAGCATGAACATGCCCTTCGCCCGGCCCCCCCACTCGCCCGACCTCGATGTTGCTCGCGACGCCGGGGCTGCGCGCCTCGTGCCAGCGTGGCCGGCGCCGGGCGCCTGGCAGGGACCGTATGCAGGCATACGCGAACCGTCTTCGGTGACAGGCGTGTTGCCGCATTTCCCGCCCGACATCGTCAACGCCGTGCACTATCAGCGCACGCGCGAAATGTCGATCGATGAACTGCTCCTCGAGAACCGCGTCATCTTCCTGATCGGCGAGATCAATCACGTCTCAGCCGCGCGGGTGATGATGCAGATGCTCTATCTCGAAGACCAGAAGCGCGGCCAGGAGATCAACTTCTACATCAACTCGCCCGGCGGCGCGGTGGACGATACGCTGGCGCTGTACGACACGATGCAGTTCATCTCGTCAGATGTCGCGACCTTCTGCATCGGCCGCGCGTATTCCGGCGGCGCGGTGTTGCTGGCTGCCGGAACCGCGGGCAAGCGCTACATCCTGCCGCACGCCCAGGTCATGGTGCACCAGCCGTACGGCGGCGTGACCGGCCAGACCACCGACGTGCAGATCCAGGCTGAGCAGATCATCAAGTCCAAGCGCACGCTCAACCAGATCATCTCGCGCCACACCGGCAGGCCCATCGAGCAGGTCGCCAAGGACGGCGAGCGCGACAAGTTCTTCTCCGCGCAGGAGGCCAAGGACTACGGTCTGGTGGATGAGGTCTTCGATCCGGAGAAGGCGAAGAAGGACAAGAAGTGATCAACCATGTCCACCCTGATTCCCATCGTCATCGAGAAGACCGGCCGCGGCGAGCGCGCGTACGACATCTACTCGCGCCTGCTCAACGATCGCATCGTGTTCATCGGCGGCGCGGTCGGCGATGATCTCGCCAACGTTGTCGTCGCGCAACTGCTGTTCCTGGCCAACGATGATCCCAAGAGCGACATCAGCCTCTACATCAACTCGCCCGGCGGCAGCGTGACGGCGGGGCTGGGCATCATCGACACGATGAACTTCGTGCCCTGCGACGTCGCGACGTACATCATCGGGCAGGCTGCCTCGATGGGTTCGATCATCGCCACCTGCGGCGCCAAGGGAAAACGCTACTCCCTGCCCCATTCGAAGAACCTGCTGCACCAGCCGCTGCTGGGCGGCGTGCTGGAAGGCCAGGCGACCGATCTCGAAATCGAGGCCCGCGAGATGCTGCGCCTGCGCGAGGTCATCTTCCGCATCTATGCCGACCGCACCGGCCAGGCGTACGACAAGATCGCTGCCGACTGCGAACGCAACAAATGGCTGAACGCCGAGGAGATGCAGGCGTACGGCCTGGTCGACCGCGTCCTCGAGCGCCTGCCCGAAGACCACTTGCCGCGCAAGCGTGATGTGGATCGGGACTAGCAGCAGTCTTGCAGGCGATTGTCAGCGCAATTGATCGCGTGCGAGTACCATGGCGGGCGATGCGTCGGTTGTGCACCTTCAACCTGATGATCCTCTTGGCATCGCTGTGGCTTTGCGGCTGCGGGGTCAGCAATTCAGTCGTCGCGACCGAGAACGATCGGCTCCGCGCCCAGGTGATGGAACTCGAGAAGCAGGTCAAGACGCTCGAATCGCGCAATTCCGAGTTGCAGACACAAATCGAGGCGCAGGCGCGGGTGCCATCGTCGATTCCGCGCGAAATCGCGGAGAACACGCCCCACGTCACGGGCGTCTCGATCAACCGGCTGAGCCAGGCCCGCGATTCCGACGGCGACGGCCGGCTCGATTCGATCATTCTCTATCTCGAGCCGGCTGATGGACTGGGACGCTTCCTGCAGATCGTGGGCTCGGTCTCGATGCATGCCGCGATCCTGCCTCCCAACGGCCCGGCCAAGACGATCGGCCAGAAGACGCTGGGCCCGGCCGAGCTGCGCGATGCCTATCGCTCGGCCTTCACCGGCCAGTACTACTCCCTGATTCTGCCCATCGAGCCCCCGCCTGCTCCAGCAGCCCCCCGGTTGCCGCCTGCCACCGGCGCAACGACCGCTCCGGCGATTGCGCCCGTCTCCGATCCCGCCGGTCAGTGCACGGTCCGCATCGAGTACGTCGATGGCTACACCGGCCAGCGCTTCGCAGCCGAGCGCGTGATCGATCTGCGATAGCTGGCGCTACGAGTGCTTATACTGCCCGCCATGCGATCACGGATGATCACCTCCGTCATACAGCGACTCGGCGACGATCGCCTCCTGGCGTTCACTGCAGCGATGCTGCTGTGCGCGATCGTGGGCCTTCTGACAGGATGCAACGAAACGCTGTTTCCGGCTAACACGCCTCGGACGCAGTTCGAGGCCTACGACCGGATGCGCAATCAGGCGGCCCCGGAGAAGGAAATGGATGCGCTGGGCCGTCCGCAGCCGGCGCTTCGCGCGCGACTCGCGCCCAAATAACTGCCGGCATCCTCGTATCCATGTTCCGGGCAAAAGCGCGACGAGGCGTCGGATGAGAGTTGCGGCAAATCGAATGTTTGGCACGCGGCCCAACCGATAGCTTCCTCACGATCCAGCCGGTTTCGAACCCGTGGCCGCCAAGCGATCCACATCTCGCCGCTCGAAGTCACGCCGGGCCGTCATGGTCTGGGGCGCGTTCGCCTCCGCGATCGCGCTGGTCACCGTCGGCCTCGCCCTGCTCCGGGATTCCAAGCCGCGCGCGGGCTTCCTGCTGACCAATGTCGAGGTTCTCGGACGGACGCCGCAGAACGATCCGGTGTTTCAGACGTGCCGTGCCCTTGATCGGCAGCGCTGGAACAGCATCGTCATCCACCATTCCGGCAGCGCCGCGGGAGACGCCGAGAGCCTGACGCGCGAGCACTTGGCCGCGGGCCTCAAGGGCCTTGGCTACCACTTCGTCATCGGCAACGGCAATGGGCTGGGCAACGGCGTCACGCACGTGGGTTATCGCTGGATCGACCAGTTGCCCGGCGCGCATGTCAGCGGCCCGCGGCAGGAGGAATACAACGAGCGCTCCATCGCCATTTGCCTGGTCGGCAACGGCGACAAGCGCCCCTTCACCGATCAGCAGGTTGCGCAACTGGTCAGCCTGATCCAGCGGTTGCAGGCGGAATTGAACATTCCCGCCCGCAACGTCTACCTGCATCGCGACCTGTCGCGCACGACCTCCAGTCCGGGCCGATACTTCCCCACCGCGCAGCTGCAGGACCAGTTGCTTCAGAAGTAGTCGAGTTCAACACGCAGCGGGTTCGGGAGCCACCGGTCGTCCGAGGGATCGCTTTGCCATTATCGACCCGCCCTGGGGCGCACCAGACGCCGATACTCGATCGGGCGTTTGCTGCAATCGCGCATCCGGACTACCCTCATGATCTCCCCGCGTGTTCCGAGCGCATGATTTTGCGCGGGGCTGCATATCTATCAGCGGCCTGCCGGCATGCCCGGCGGCAGCATCCGCTGCAACCTCGTCCGGGCCCCTACTCTCCCGCCTCGTCAGCCGGTGTCGAAATCACCAACCGCCAAGCCCAAGTCCGCGTCCGTTGACCGCGCGCCGCCCGCTCACCGCAAGGTGATTGCGGGCTATCGGGTACTGGCGAAGATTGGCCTGGGCGCCGCGTCAGAGCTGTACGCCGTGCAGGACGGCCGCACCAAGCAGGTGTGGGCCCTCAAGTACGTAGTGCGCGAATCGGCCAAGGACGACCGCTACATCGAGCAGGTGCTCAACGAGTACGCGGTGGGCTCGCGCCTCGATCATCCGAGCGTGCGCTCGCTCGTGAAGGTGATCAAGCACCGCCGCCTGTTTCGCATGCACGCGATCAGCCTGCTGATGGAACTGGTGGACGCCACGCCGCTGGATCAGCGCGTGCCGCGCAGCGATCTGCATGCCGTGCGCATCTTCAAGCAGGTGGCGGCCGGCCTGGCGCACATGCACAAGCGCGGCTACATTCACGCCGACATCAAGCCCGGCAACATCCTCGTGACCGAGGACGAGCACGTGAAGATCATCGACCTCGGCCAGGCGTGCCCGACCGGCACGGTCAAGAAACGCATCCAGGGCACGCCCGGCTACATGGCGCCCGAGCAGGCCCATCGCCAGACCATCACCGACAAGACCGACATCTACAACTTCGGCGCGATGATGTACTGGGTGCTCACGCGCGAGGTGATTCCCACGGCAATGCCGCCCAAGGACGAGGCCAACAACAGCCTGTTTTCAGGGGCGCTGGACAAGGAACAGGTGCAGTTGCCGGTGCCGCCGGCGGAGAAGAACCCGCGCATTCATCCGCTGCTGTCGAAGCAGATCATGGATTGCGTGCAGATCGACCCCGACGACAGGCCCGAGTCGATGGAGTTCGTGCACAATCGACTGGAACTGGTATACGACATGCTGGCGCACCCGGCGAAGAAGCCGCCGCCACTGGTGGGTGATGAAGACACGCTGACGTGAGCATGCGTAAAGCACCGGGGTGATCCCGGTGCCCGTTGTGCGCGACAACAAAGTGAGGCATGTGGCGGCATTGAAGCGAATGCATCGCGCGATCGCACGCGCGCCGCACGAGAGAGCCGTGCGAGCGTGACAACGCGTCGCCCATTTCTGCTTTATGCTTTGACGCGTGTCCGGCATCACGATTCACGGCCTCACCAAGCGCTTCGGCCCGGCCCCCCCTGCCGCCTCCGGCACCACCGCCGTCGATGCGATCGATCTCGCGATCGACTCCGGCGAGTTGTTCTTCCTGCTCGGCCCATCCGGCTGCGGCAAGACGACGCTGCTGCGAATGATCGCGGGGTTCATCGATCCCACCGCCGGCACGATCAGGTTCGACCAGCGCGAGGTGACGCATCTGCCGCCCAACCGCCGCAACACCGGGATGGTGTTTCAGAGTTACGCGCTGTGGCCGCACATGACCGTAGCTCAGAACGTGGCCTACGGCCTGGATGTGCGCAAGATCGCGGCCGATGAGAAGAAACGCCGTGTGATGGAGGCCCTGTGCAGCGTGCACATGGACGAGTACGCCGAGCGCAAGCCCAATCAACTTTCCGGCGGCCAGCAGCAGCGCGTCGCGCTCGCCCGCGCGCTCGTGATCCAGCCGACGGTCCTTCTGCTGGATGAACCGCTGTCGAACCTCGATGCGAAATTGCGCCTCGAGATGCGCAGCGAGATCCGCCGCATCTGCAAGGCCTCAGGCATCACTGGCGTGTACGTGACGCACGATCAGAAGGAAGCCCTGTCGATGGCCGATCGCATGGCTGTGCTGCGGGCCGGCAGGATCGTGCAGGTCGGAGGGCCGCGCGAACTCTACGAGCACCCGCGCACACGCTTCGTCGCCGATTTCCTGGGCGAGACGAACTTTCTCGACGCCACCGTGCGCGGCGTCGACGGTGAGTTCCTGCTGCTCGATACGCCCGCGGGCGTCCTGCGCAGTCCGGCGGCCCGCGGCAACCCGGGCGTTGGCAAGCGCGTCACCTGCTCCATTCGACCCGAGACCTGGCGGCTGCTCAGACCCCCCGCTGCATCCGTCAGCGGCAACGGACAGAACGCGAGTGCCGGCAAACTGACGAACACCACGTACCTCGGTGAGGTCGCGCAACACATCGTCGCACTCGGGCCGGAAATCTCCGTCCGCGTGCTCGAACTCAATCCTGGCCTCCAGCAGCGACAAGCGTCCCACAACGACGTCCGTATAACTGTAAATCCGGACGATGTTGTGATCCTTGACGATTGATGTCGGATCGCTTGCGATGGGCGCATGATCGCGTACGAACGACCATCATGGCCGTTCACAACCCGTTATCACTGCGTACTGCGTCGATCTAGCCGGCATTCGCCCGCTTGATCTTCGGGCTTGGCAGCACAAGCAGGATTGATGTGCCCCTGCCGTGCGTGGATGACGCGCTGATCGAGCCGCCGGCGCCTTCGACAAGCCGCTTGCAGATGGCCAGGCCCAGGCCCGTCCCGCCGTCGGCCCGCTTGGTGGTCACGAACGGCTCGAAGATGCGGCCGATGACCTCGCGTGCGATGCCCGGCCCTGTATCGCTGACGCGGATGCCCACGGTGCCGTCGGCCCTCGTCAAGGCAGCGATGGTGAGCCTGCCACGCTTCTGGCCGTCGGTTGGCCGTCCCCCCTGCTCCTTGATGGCTGCACGGGCATTCACGATCAGGTTCATGATGACCTGCTGCAGGTTCAGCGAATTCATACGCACGACTGTTCCAGGCTGAACCTCGATCCGCAGGTCTATTTGGTCTTTGTTCGGGTCTCGGGCCACGCAGTTGAGCGATCGCGTCACCACATCCTCGACATCGGCCGTCTGCGAATCGTCGTGGCCCGCGAAGCCGAGCATGCTGTCAGCGATGCGAGTTGCAGTTTCCACGCCCTCAATCGTCTTCTCCACGGCCTTGACCAGCAGCGCGTGATCGTCGGGCGATGCCGCGGCCAGTTGCGCGTAGGCCAGCACCGGCGTCAGGATGTTGTTGATCTCATGGGCAATGCCGGCGGCCAGCACCCCCAGCGTCGCCAGGCGTTCGGCGTGCTCGATCTCGCGGCTGATTCTGCTCAGCGCATCGTTTGCCTTGTCCAGTCCATGCACTGGATCGACCGCGGACGATGGCAGCGTGTGGGGCTCGGGCATTTCTGCGACGGTGGAACGAGGCGAAGGCGACCGCGGCGGCCGCGCATGGATCTCGCGCACCGCTTCCAGAAACTATCGACGCGAAGTGCCCGTCACTGAAGCTCGAGCTGGCAAACCAATCGCTCAAGATTGATTGCTGCAGTCGATGCGCGCGCAAATTCTGCCGCGGCTTCGTGCGCGCTGCCGATGATCGCGGAGGTTCCACGTGGAACTTATGTGCCGGCCTCCGGGAAGTGTTTCACGTGGAACATTCCCCCGTCGGTCGGCTGTCATCTCGCGCGACAGCCCCTGGCTGAGCTCCACCCATGCCAACAACAGACTCACGCTCGACCATCCGTCGCAAGCTCGGGCGCGGACTTGGAAGCCTTATCTCGGCGCCGGTTCGCATCGACGTCACGCCGGCGCCCGCCGCCTCCCCCGCCGATGCACCCCCATCACGCGCAAAGCCGGTTGAATCGCCTCCCGGACACCCATTGGCTGCCACGGATTCGCCTCCAGCGGCAGGCGGCGGCCTTAATAATGTGCCGGTCGCCAGGATCATCCCGAATCCGCGGCAGCCGCGACAGCACTTCGATGAAGGGCCGCTCAACGCGCTGGCCAACTCCATCCGCACCTCGGGCGTCATGCAGCCCGTGATGGTGCGCCCAGCGACCGCCGCCGGCCAGCGCCCCGACATCGATTTCGAACTCATCGCCGGCGAGCGGCGCTGGCGGGCTGCACAGATCGCCGGCCTCACGCACATCCCGGCGGTGATCCGCAATGTCGATGACCGCACAGCCGCCGAGTTCTCACTCGTCGAGAATCTGCAGCGCGAGGATCTGAATCCACTCGAGCGAGCGGAGGCCTTCGATCGCCTGGTGCGCGAATTCCATCTGACGCACGCCGAGATCGCTTCGCAGGTCGGCCTGGATCGTTCGAGCATCAGCAATCATCTTCGACTGCTGGAACTGGACGATGCGACCAGGTCCGCCCTGCGCGATGGCCGGCTGACGATGGGGCACGCCCGGGCATTATTAGCAATCACTAACAACACGCAGCGCGTGGCGCTCGCGGCCGAAGCGCTGCGCAGCGACTGGTCCGTGCGCGAGATCGAGCGCCGCGCCCGCGAAGCCGCGGCGACGAATCCGCCAACGTCCGGCGCAAGCCGCAGCGGGCGAGGAGGGATTAGCAGTGGAGGGGCCGCGCTGCCCAATCCGCTTTCGGCCCACATGGCGGACCTACAGAAGCGGCTGGGCGAGCACCTCGGCACAAAGGTGCATTTGCAGTCCGGCCGCGCCAAGGGCTCGGGCAAGTTGATCATCGATTTCTACTCAATAGACCAGTTCGAGGGCCTGCTGCGGCGAATGGACTTCGAAATGCAGGAGTAGGGGCCCTGATTGCGGGAATTTCGCGGTTGACTTGTAAACTGGCGCGCAGGCACTACGCTTATGTTCTGCATTGCTGCTCCGCTTCATGATGATCCGGGGCTGTCAATATGAATCGGATGTAATTCGAAAGACAGCAATCTCAACAGGAGCGATACCCATGGCAAGAAAGAAGAAGAGGCGCGGTCGACGCCGCGGCCGTCCCAGCGCGCTGGCCCGTTTGACCGTGGCTGACCTGATGCGCGAAGTTGAACGTCGTCGCGGCATGATGAGCGACCTTGCGTCGCAGCGTGATCGCTTGCAGAGCGAACTGGATGCAATCAATGCCGAGATCGCCGATCTCGAGTCCATTGGCGCCAGCGCGCCGATGGCGCCTCGTCGCGGCCCCGGCCGGCCGCGCGGCAGTGGCGGCCGGGCGCCGCATCGCATGGATGGACGCCGGCGCGGCCGCGGCGGCAACGAGCAATCGCTCGCGCTGGCGCTGCACAAGCTTCTCCAGGGCCGCACACTCGGCGTCGCCGAGATGTCCGATGCCGTGCGGAAGGCCGGCTACAGGACCAAGAGCCCGAACTTCCGCACGATCGTCAACGCGGCCCTGCTGGCCAAGGGCAATCGGGGTCTGTTCAAGAAAGTGTCGCGCGGCCAATACACTGCGAAGTGAGATATGAATCGGTTCGTATGCAACTCCCGTCGAACATCGGCGGGAGTTGTCATTTGCTCATGATGGATCATGCAAGGCATCGTTGCCGCGATACACTTGCATCATCACATGGCGAAGTCAGGCGACCAGTCCGACAAGTTCAATGCATCCATGCGGATCATTGTGCTGTATGGACCGGAGCGCTTCCTCGTCGAAGAGCACACCCGCCGCATTGCGGAGATGCTGGATGAGCGTTTCGGCGGAGTCGAGCAATTCAACTTCGATGGCGGCACAGCCTCGCCGGCCGCGGTGCTGGATGAACTCCGCAGTTACGGCCTGATGCAGAAGCACAAGCTCGTCGTGCTCGATAACGCCGATCAGTTCCTCGCCGGCGGCCGGGGCGCCAGCGAAGACGATGAAGGCGAGGAAGGCGACGGTGACAGCGGGGGGGCTGGCGAGGAGCGCACTACGCGCCGGCCGCTGATGGAGCGCTACGCGGAGAATCCCGTCGACGACGCCACGCTGGTCATGCGGGCCGCCACGTGGCGCAAGGGCAATCTCGACAAACTGATTCTGAAATGCGGCACCATCGAGGAATGCAAGGAGCAGCCGGCTGACGCTGCGGCCAGGTGGTGCATCAAGCGTTGTGCCAAACGATACGACGCGACGCTCGAACCCGATGCGGCTTCGCTGATGGTGGCGCGCCTGGGCCCATCACTGCAGCGGCTCGACACCGAACTGCTGAAACTCGCGTCAATGGCGGGCAAGAACAAGGTCATCACCCGGCAACTGATCGATGAGAACATCGCTCCCAGCCTCCAGGAGAAGGCTTGGGAGATTCAATCCGCTGTCGCCAGCGGCGATGCAGCCGAGATGCTGGGCAAACTGCACGACCTGATGGACGTCTCGCGGCAGGAATGGGTGCCGATCTCCTGGGCTATCACCGACCTCATGCGCAAGGAACACGCGGCATCGCACCTTATGCAGCGCGGCGTCAGCGGCCAGGCCATCGCGCGGCAACTGCGCTTGTGGGGCGATAGCATCGGCGCCGTGCTCGACGCCGCAAGGCGCGGCGAGCCGCTGCAGTTCGCGCAACTCCTGCGCGAGTCGATCCAGGCCGATCACCATTCAAAGAGTGGCGTGGGCGAGCCGGAGCGCAATCTCGAGACGCTGCTGGTCAGGATTTCGGAAGCAGCTGCGACCTGAGAGGCCGCGTCCTGTAATGAACAGCGATTCCACGATGCTGCAGCGCTGGCTCGATGTCGCGATCGAACAGGCGGAGAAATCCTGGCGCGAAGGCGGCATTCCCATCGGCGCGGCTTTGATCGATCCCGGAAGCGGGGGGGTCGTGGCACGCGGACACAACATGCGCGTGCAGTCCGGCGATCCGACCGCTCACGCCGAGGTCGTGTGCATTCGCAACGCCGGCCGGCGACGCGACTGGCAGCGGCTCGTGCTGGTCTCGACGCTCTCGCCGTGCTCGATGTGCTCAGGCACAGCCCTGCTCTTTCGGATTCCCCGCGTCGTCATCGGCGAGAACCAGACCTTCCTCGGCGCCGAGGATTGGATGCGGGCCGGTGGCGTCCGCATCGATGTGTTGAACGATGCGCGCTGCATCGAACTCATGCGCAGGCTGCAGCAGGAGAAGCCCGATCTGTGGGCGGAAGATATTGGCGAGTGATCGGCGTGCGGCCGCGGCAGGCCGTCACGCGATCTTGCGCTGCACCTGCTCCAGCGGCATGGGCACGCGCTCGGTGGTCATGTCCATCAGCGATTCCAGCCGCGGCAGACGGCGGCGGAAACTCACGCAGATCACGTTGACGCCCAGCTGGTTGTCGCGCAGCAGGCGCTGAACCTCGACCACTTCGTCCATCGGCCCGGCCGGCTGGGGCATCGGAAACTGCACCTGCAGCTCCTGGCCAATCTCGAAGTTCTCCGTCGAGCCGCTGGTGTGAATCCTCATCCCCGTGGCGCTGATGTCGGCGAGCATTCCGACGATCGTTTCGCGCACGCGGCCGCCCTGAATCTGCACATCGGGCGCGACGGCGGGATCGATGTCGGCCCGCGGCTCGCGCCGCCGGTCATCGAAGCGCAGCGCATCGGGCAGCCGCAAACGGTAGACGTACATCGGGCCCTTCGGGCCGTTGCATTTCACACGGCCCAGGCAGCGCGTCTGGGCGGTGATGCTGGTGCTGCGCTCGACGAACGAGATCTTCATGGGATCGCCATCGGCCAGCGGATAGATCATGCCGCTCATGTACGGCTGGTTGACGACCAGTTCATCGCGCGTCACCTGCCAGATCGTCGTGCCGGCGACCAGTCCCTGCGGGGCCTCGAGGACGATGCGCGCGCGGGCCTTCATCGCGCTTTGCAGCGCGGTGCGCACGGCAACCCGGTTGTCGGGGGTGTCCGACGCGTTGCGTCCCAGGATCTTGTCAAGCCAGGCGGGCATCAGCGTCTCGCTGCTTTCGGCCAGCCCGGGACGCGAGTTCATCGAAGTCGGGTAGCCAGACGCGGGTCTGCGGCTTATCGGAAGGCCGTCCTGCCTCACTGTCCCGGGAACCGATCGCCCGCCGCCTGCTTGATCGCCTGCTCCAGCGCCTGCTGCAGATACGGGAGGTCTGCTCCGGTTTCCACGCCCGGCAGCAGGCTCTCGAGTTGGCGCACGAGGTTCAGGCTCAGCCGCCAGCGATCCTCGCGCAACTGCCGCATCTTCTGGCGATAAGGCTCGTAGTTGCGGCTGGCCAGCGTCGAGGCGAATTCCTCGCACCAGTCGCGATAACGCCGCTCCATCTCCGCGTTGATCGCGTCATACGAAGCGGTGTAGGCGCCGCACAGCGATTCGATGGCCGTTCGCTGCGCCTGGTCGATCGCGTTCGATTCCAGAATCTGCGCGCAGGCGCGATGAACGCGGAACTGATCCTGGTACACCACCGGGAACGCCAGCTGCCGATACGCCTGCAGAAGCGCCTCGGCACGGTCGGCCGGCAGGGCCTGCATCAGCGACGGCAACGTCGCCTCGTTCAGGTCCGCGATCCGGCGTTGCAGTCGAACGCTTTCAGCCAGCATCGCCGTCCGCTTGGCGCTGGCCTGAATGCTGCGCTCGCGCAGGGCTTCGGGCGGCACGGGCTGATCGTTCTCCTCGCGCTCGCTCCACGCCACCAGTTCCAGCATCGGGATCCGCACATCGGTCATCGATCGATCGAGGGCCAGGATCAGCGGCGTGATCTGGGCTTCGTAGTCGCGCAACACGCCATCGACAGCCTGCAGGATGTCGGGATCGGTCGTCAACTGCCGGACGAGCGCGGTGAGATCAATGCGGGCCGGCCGCATCATCCATGTCACCTGCGTAGTGCACAGCCCGCGCTGCCGCTGATTGCGCACTCGCGCCATGTCCGGCTTCTGGGTCTCAGCCAGGACGCTGTCGAGTTCCGCGAACAGGACGCCATCGGCCTGCTCGATCTCGCGCCGCATGTCACCCTGCTTGTCGTACAGGGCCTTGGAGGCGCGGGCCGCCTGGAACGTGCGCGGGTGATCCCGGCGCGCCACGCCTGCCTGCACGTTCAATTGATCGAGCGACGAACTGCCCGCCTCGATGATCTGGCGCAGTCGCTCCATGTAGCGGCCATACGCCTGGTTCAGCAGCGCCTGCTGCGGAGCCGCGAGCGTCAGAAACTCGCCGAATCGCTGCAAATCAGCCGGACTGATCGGCGGCGGCAGAGGCGCGCCGATGCGATGAGGGGCATTCGCCTGCGGGCCCATCTGGCTGGCATCCGCCCCCGCGCCCGGTTGTTGTGCCACGGCGCCCGCGGGAGGCAGCAGGCACGTCGCCAGAATCAGGTTGACGATGGTGAGGCGCATGGCTGTCACGCGATTCAATCGCAGGTATTAGATCGTCTACGTTGACGGGCAGTCATAGATGCCCGGGTAATGGTGATAGTCCGTGCAATTGGAGTAATGCCACTGCAGATCCCATACGCATCCACAGTCGATGCTGCAGGTCTGTTCGCCCCACAGGCAGCCATCGATAGTGATGCGATACCAGAACGATTCGCTGGACCAGCCGGTCGAGAATCCGCACTTCACCGTCTGGGTCGGGTATTGCCCGATGTCAAGCCAGCAGCAATCACTGCTTGGCCAGCCGAATGGGCAGGCGTAGCACGGAAGGATCTGGGTGGAACGATTGCAGCAGGTGTCGGTCTGGAGGCGGCAGCAAATCGCATCCTGCGCCCCGCCGCGCAAGGTCACACACATCACTGCTGCCACGAACACGGTCACCATGCGGTGCAGGCGTCGCTGCATCATCATGCTGGATCTCCTCGGAATCAGAAAACTAGAAGATATCTCGTGGGATTCTATTGCTGCAGCAGCGACATTGGTCAATTGCCCGCTGGCAGGAAACTCACAGATTGCCAGCGCCATGCCGCAGCCATTCACTGGCCTGAACACCCCGCATGGGCCGCAGGAGAGGATCAGATTAACGGCACGATGATCTACGGCCCCGGGTACCGATCGGTCGCCCCCTGTCGAATCGCCCGCTCAAGCGCCTCGGCAAGCGATTGCAGTTCAGAGTGGCTGCCGGCGTCAGGGATCAGGCTCTCGATCTGACGAAGAGTCTTGAGGTTTAGCCGCCATCGCTGATCGCGCAATTCGCGCATCCGCAGCCGGTACTGCTCATAATTCAGGCTGCCAAAAGTGCTGGCGAATTCGAGGCACCAGTCACTGTAGCGGCGCTCCATTTCCAGATTGACGCCATCGTACTCCGATTGGTACGTGGCACACAACGCCGAGATCGCAGCGCGCTGAGCATCGTCGATGCCGCAGCGCCAACCAGGCGCTCGCACACGTCATGCAGACCGTGCGGATCGGGATACACCGTCGGGAAAGCACGTCGCTGATACTCGTTGCGCAGCGACGTCGCCACAGATGGCGGCATCGCTGTCAGCAATGTGCCAAGCGTCTTCTGGTTGAGGTCCGCGATCTGCCGCTGCAGCCGCACGCTGTCATCCAGCAACGCCGAAACCCTGAGCGCGTGCTCCTGCGAGCGCTGCCTGAGAAGAGTAGGGTCCAGAGGTCGATCATTCTCATCGCGCACCAGCCAGGCGGAGAGTTCGAGCAGCCGGATGCGGTTGGCCAACATCGCCTTGTTGAGGGCGACCCGCGTCGGCGTCAACCGCCGTTCGTAATCAGCCAGGAGGCCGTCCACCGCCGCGCGGACCTCGGGGACCGCCGACACGTCGTCGAGCATTGCCGAGAGATCGATGCGCGCCGGCCGAACCAGCCATCGCAGCCATCCCACGCACGCCTGTCGTTGCCGGTAGTCCCTGACGCGCGCCATGCCTGGCTTCTGCACATCAGCCAGAACGGACTCAAGCTCGACAAACAGAGCCTCATCGGCTCTTTCGATGGCCCGCCTCAGCGACTCTTCGACGTCGTACACCTGCGCGATGCTGGCGACCGCGGCGAAGGTCCGCCGGTCATTCCCCTGAACCATCAGGGAATGCTCGCATGCAGCATCAAGCTGGGGCTGCGTCTGCCGTCTGACTGCCTCAATGTCCTTGAGGTATCGAGCATGGGCTTCTTTGAGAAACAGCCGCTGCGGTGCGGCTAGGCCCAGATAGTCGCCGACGCGACCCAGATCGAACTCCTTGATCGGCTCGGGCAGGTCGAGGGCCATCTTGGGCAAGCGTGGCGGCTCGAGAGCGTTCCTCGGCTCAACCGTCGGCTGTGACTGCGCGAACACTGCTCGACCCAGCAATAGGATCCCAACCGCGGCCCTCGCGATGACGGATGATCTGGTCATCAGTTCCTGTGCCAGTGATCAAGGTGGACGCGGAAATGCTGTGGCCGATTCTCGTCAACGGAGGCCAAGGCGCGGGATAGGTCGAATCCTCATTCACTTCGCCGCAAATTGCAGCCGCACATCGCCGTTGAGCATGCCCAAGGCCAGCCATAGGCCCCGATCATCGATGGCGATGGCGGTGGGGGTGTCATCACCCTTGATGATGGCGCCCGCGCGCCGCGGCGCCGCGCCCGCGTCATCCCGCATTTCCCAGATTTGCACGCCATCGGCCGTAGCGACTGCCAGGTGCGAGCCATTGGGGCTGAAACTCGCTGCGATCACCGGCTTGTCGGAAGCGACAAAGGGCGCGCCGCTCCATGAGCCGCCCTCGCTGCGCGTCCAGACCATGCCGCCGCCGTCCTCGGCCACGGCCGCCAGCCGAAGTCCTGATGCGCTTTCGACCAGCGAGATCGCGAGCACCGCACTCTTGAGGCCGGACAATCGCTGGACAGCCCCTGCATCGCGCCCGGTCAGAATGTTGATCGTGCCGCGATGCGTAGCGGCAGCCAGCACATCGATCGTCGGCGCAAACGCCGCGGCAGTGAACGCTCCGCTGCTGCTGCGAAGCAGCACCTCGTTCAACCCTCGTTGTGACTCCAGCGTCTGCGGATCGATGCCCTCGACGTGCAGCGCCAGGCCCTTCGAGCCCCACGCCAGCCTTCGGCCGTCGGGGCTTATCGCCAAGCACGTCACTTCGCCTTCGTCGGCGATGCTGCGCGTCCGATCTTCGCCGCCCAATCGCGCGATGCGGACGCGACCGTCTTCGCTCGATGAAGCGGTGGCGATCAGCGAGCCATCGGCGCTGAGGGCCAGATGATCGATCGCCCCGTCGAAATCGGTGAGACGCTGTCGCATCGCCTGCGAGGCAAGGTCCCAGGCAATCAATGTGTGGTCGGCGGAGCACGAGACCAACAGCGGGGGACCATCGCCGCCGGCCGCTGCGAAGCGCAGTTGCGCGATGCGCGATGTGTGCTGTTCGAGCGTGAATGAGGCTGGCGCTGCGGTCGTCGTGTTGTCGCGCGCAGCGGCCGAGCGCGCGATCTCGAGTTCGGCCCGCTGCCGCGCCAGGTCCTGTTCCTTGGCGCGAATCGCGCCGGCGCTCTGCGACTGCTGGCGCTTGATCCGCATCCGCTCCCACGTGGTGTAGCCCAGCGCCACGGCGGCGACCAGCGCGATCACGCCGATCACGCTCAGGACCGCGGCGTTGCGCTTGGCGAACAGCGAAGCGCGGTACGCCCAACTCGCCCGCCGCGCGTTGATGGGCTTGTTGGCGAGGAAGCGCACGATGTCGCGGCCGAGGCTGCCCGCGTTGCGATAGCGCCGATCTCGCTCCCGCTCCATCGCCTTGAGGATCACCGTCTCAAGGTCGCCTTTCACTTCGGGGTTGATCTCGCTGGGCCGCCGCGGGTTCTCCTCGCGAATGATCCGGATCGCCTCGAATACCGGCAGCGCCTCGAGGTCGTACGGCGGCTTGCCCGTGGTCATCTTGTACAGCAGCACGCCCAGGGCATACACATCGCAGCGGCCATCGAGGTCCTGCGGCCGCGTGTCCACCTGCTCGGGCGCCATGTACTGCAGTGTGCCCACCAGGTTGCCCGACTCGGTCGCCATCGTTTGCTGGCTGATGTCGGTCTCGGCGGCGTGGGCGATGCCGAAGTCGATGATCTTCGGCTCGCCATATTGATCGATCAGGATGTTCCCGGGCTTGAGATCGCGATGAATGACCTTGTGGCCGTGGCCGTGCTCGACAGCGGCGCAGACCTTCACGAACAGCTTGAGCCGATCGCGGACATTCATCTCCTTCTTCGAGATGTATTCGAGGATGTTGGTTGCGCCCGGGATGTACTCCATCACGAAGTACGGGGCGGGCCCGGATCCGTCATCGAACGTGCCGGCGTCGTACACCGCGGCGATGTACGGGTGATGGAGCTGGCCGAGGATTTCGATCTCGCGCTTGAAGCGTCGCAGGGCGGCCTCGCCGCGCGATTGCGCGATGCCCGCCTTCATCACCTTGAGCGCGACGGTGCGGCGCGGCTGTTTCTGCAGCGCGGCGTACACCGTGGCCATGCCGCCCGAGCCCAGGAGCCGCTGAACCTGATACGGGCCGATCTGCTGAGGCACGCCGATGGGCGTCGGCATCGGCCGGATTGCCGATGTCTCAGATTTCGGTCCGCCGGTAGCGCTGCCGCCGGTGGGCGGCGGTGGTGCATCACGCGGCCTTGGCATGGGTGTCGGCTCGTTCGCCATTGCGATCCATCATACGAATCGCCTGCGCCGAATGCTCGTTGTCATTCGCTACGTCATGCAGCGCGCAACTTGCGAATCTCATCGCGAATCGCGCGCACGTCGCGCTCACCGCCGCTCGTCAGACGCTCGCAGTCGAGAGCAGACGTGCCTGAAAGCGCCGGCAGGATGTGTTCTGAGTCGGCATGGGCTGTCGACCGGAGCAGCCTTCAGGGACACGCTCCCCAGCTGGTGATCACCGCGAGCAGATCATTGACATCTACTTGATTGGCGCTCGTGCCGCTATTGATGATGTTCCCAGGACACATTGCAGGCGGAGCAGGGCACGGACCCCAGCCTGCGATCACCGTCAGTAGGTCGTTCACATTCACCGCGCCGGAGTTGTCGATGTCGGCGGGGCAGTCGTCGATCGGCACCAGCAGGAACGCACGATCCTGCCCGTTGTGTTGCCCGAAGCCGACGATCCAATCGTTGTCATTGATGTCAAAGGCCCACACCAGGTGCCATCCGGAGTTCGCGGGGATGACGTTGTTGAGATCGACCATTGATGTGCCGTTGTAGAAGAACGGGTCCCAGTCTCCGAACACCACTTCGCTGCCCGTCTGGCCAACGACGTGCCCAAGGTTGTTGATCGCCCATGCCTCGGAATCCGCGTGGCCGGGCGGCGCGCCGATATCGATCATCTGCCCAACTTCGAGGTCGTAGATGAATGAATGATGGTGCAGGTTGTCGGGCGTATCGGAGAACCCGGTGACGACGCCGTTGTCGTTGATGTCCAGCGCCCAACTGTTGAAGCCTGTTCCGCCGAGTGAGCCGAGATTGAGTGCCTGACCGCCAATCCAAACCGTGGCCCGTCGGGGCTGGAGGCCGCTCGGCAGGTTCGCCTGACCCGCGATGATGCCGCTGGCGTTGATGGCGAAGGCCTCGCTGTCGGCTCCTCCCAGCCCACCGAGGTCGATGCCGCTGGTCCCCGCCCAGCGTGCCGCGTACTCATTGCCGACCGGAATGCATGGCCCACCCGGATTCTTTGGATCGACCCAGCAGATCATCGATCGGCCGACGACCACGCCTGAAGCGTTGATTGAATCGCCGTGGCTGTCGCGACCACCGGTGGTGCCCAAGTCCGTCATCATGCCGTTCTGCCAGCGGAACGCATGCCACTCCTCCCACTGCGGCAGCGAAGTCGACGTTTCCGAACTGCCGGTGATCTGGCCAGCGTTGTTGATGTCGCCTGCAAACGCCGACGGTCCTCCCAGCGTGCCAATGTCGACCATGACGCCGTTCTCCCAGCGAAACGCGCGATCGACATCTGGATGTTCGGCTGTTGTCGACTTTCCCACCACCACGCCGTTGTTGTTGATCGCGTTGGCAAGGCTCGTCGGCCCACCGAGCGTGCCGAGATCGATCACGTTGTACGTGACCTGCGCGATTGCTCGGTCGGCAAGCACCGCCACCGCGAGGCAGACGAGACATTCCTTGCGCATCTTGAATCTCCTGTTCGCCTCAGAGCGGTGCGCGAATGCGCAGGACTGAGCGTGTTGAATTATGTCCGCAGTCGGACTATCTCCCGCATCCTCCTTGCCGAATCCGAAGACAACCCTAAGCCATCGGCATCGTGGGGCCAGGCAGCATCGGGACAGCACCCAGCCCACAAGAGCCCGCCTCAGGCGAATGCACACTGAACAGCGTTCTGATCCACGCTTCGACAGGAGGAATGTGAGAAAAGCACGTCCCACCAGTGAAACTGAATTCGCCAGCGTGAAGCTCGCGTTCTTTCATCGAATCGCGGCATGGGCGAATGCTCTGGAGAGTCGCGACTCCACGACGGCACGTCAGGAGTTGCGTCACATCGAGATCCTGTCAGAAAGATTACTGCAGGATGAGCTGTTCCTGGCATCGGCCGCAAGCAAGCAACTGAAGCCTGGTGATCTTGTGCACTGCATTACCGCATATCTGAGCACCATCACTGACTCGATGCGGTACTCAAATGCTGCTCAGGAACCGGGGAACGACGATGACGCCGCGAATCTCGACGAAGACGATCCTCACCTCTCTTAGCCCATTGCAGGAGCGGATTGTCAGAAGACGATGGCCGTGCCTCACGCTGCGCGAAACTGGCGAATCTCATCGCGAATCGCGCGCAACGCCTCGACATGTGCCGGCGACAGCGCGGCGCCGATGCCAACTGCGCCGCCCGCGACACCATGCGCCCCGTCGTGCTCGTGCCCATGCTCCTCATCGCCAAGACCCGCCGACTTCGAGGTGCGCAACTTGGCGAGAATGCGATCGCGCAGTTCCGCCGCGTTGGCGATGCCCTCGATGATGCCCATGTGCATGTCGGATCCCCCGCCATGCTTGCTGCCGGGCTGCCCACCTCCGCCGCCGGCGGTCTCGACGATCAGGTTGGCAATGCCGAAATAGCGCTGCACCGGCCCCTGCCGCACCTTCACGTTCTGCACGTTCTCGAAGGTGATGGTGGTTTCGCGGATGGACCAGATGCCGCGCCGGATGCGCATGCTGCGATCGGTCATCACGTACCACGTCGTGTCGTAGCGCAGGTGAATGGCGACGTACGCGATGATGTCCGGGCCAAGGATCAGCAGAAGCGCGAAAGGCGCGATCAGGGCCGCCACCCACCACAGCCCCACCGCGAGCAGCGCGATCGTGCCGCCGATCCACGCGATGGTGAGCGGAATGTCGGTGATGCCCATGAAGAGCCAGAACAGGAAGGTCAGGTACTTCAGGAACCCTTCGGCGGGCTGAAACCGCGCGATGTACTCGCCCGGCCGCACGGGCAGGTCGGGCGGCTCGGCGGGCACGCGGAAGAAATCCACCAGCACCTTCCAGATGCCGCGATAGATCCATTTCGTGGATTCGTGAACCGCGCGGCTCATGCGTCAGCCGCTCCCTCGCGATGCACGCAACGCGCGGAGTTCATCGCGAATCTCGTGCAGCAGCGCCAGCGTTTCGTCGGGATGCGCCACGGCGTGCGATGGCGATGGGGCGGAGGAGGCGAGCGGCGCGGCGCTGGGGGGGGCGGCATCGCCATGCTCGCGCGCGCCGCGCATCTTCATGTACAGAAAGTCGCGCAAGGCTTCGGGATTGGTGATGCCTTCGATCGTCATCTCCGCGCTGCTCGAACCCGACGCGGTCTGAACTGCGACGGCCGAGAGCCCCAGCCAGCGATGGATGATGTTGCGCGAGACGTGGATGTCCTGGATGCGCCGGTAGGTGAGGTACACCTCCTTGCGGAACAGCCAGCCATACGACATCGACACGCCCTTGTCGTCAAACGAATAGCGCAGCGTGTTGTACTTGAAGATCATCGGCCAGATCACGAACGGGAAGCCGAACACCGTCAGCAGCGAGACGATGACGTAGTAGCGCATCAGCGCCGGATCGGGTCGCGTGATCGTCGATGGATCGAACGCGGCGGCACTCGCATGTCCTGTTCGCGTCTTGTTGTCGGCGAGAGATTCGAGCATCATCGCCCCCGCGGCCGTTATGGTACTTGGGAATCGAGCGAGCGGGCTTGCACACAGGAGACCAGTGATTGCGATGGACCAGGCTCTCGGGCGCGGCGTTGTTGTGGCTGGCGAGCGCCGGCGTGATCACCGGCTGCGCCGCTGCGCCTGACTCGACAGCGCCATCCGCGCTCGCAGCGGCAAACGCGCCGCCGTCGCTGCTAGCAAGTTCGACGGTCATCGGCCGCAGCGTGCAGGGGCGCGAGATCGAGGCCATCACGATCGGCGAGGGCGCGATGACCGTCATGCTCATCGCCACGATTCACGGCGACGAATCCGCCGGCACGCCGCTGTTGCTCGCGCTGGCGCGCGAGGCCGCGTTCAACCCGCCATGGATGGCCGATCGCCGGCTCGTGATCGTGCCACTTGCCAATCCCGATGGCTTCGCGATGACTCGTCGCAGCAATGCACGCGGTATCGACCTCAACCGCAACTTTCCCGCGGATTCCTTCACATCGCGTCGCCGTCACGGCAGCGAGCCGCTGTCCGAACCCGAATCGCTCGCGCTGCATGCTGCGATTCAGGAGTTCCAGCCGCAGCGCATCATCTCGATGCACCAGCCGCTGGGATGCATCGACTTCGACGGCGATGGCGCGGAGGTTGCACGCGCCATGAGCGAGGCCATGCCCGATTCGCATCGGCTGCCTGTGAGAAAACTGGGCGCATATGCCGGCTCGCTCGGCTCGTTCGCCGGCGTCGACTTGGGCATTCCCATCATCACCGTTGAATTGCCCGGCGTCGCCCATCGCCTCGACGAGGCGGAGTTGTGGCAGCGATATGGCGCCATGCTGCTTGCGGCGATTGAGTATCCTTCGCGCACGATGCCCGGCAACGTCCTGATCGTGAGCGATGAGCGCATGCGCCTGCACAGCGCGGGCGCCGGACATCCGGAGCAGCCGGCCCGGCTCGAAGCCATCGAGGCCGAGTTGCGTCGCGATCCAATCAACGGTGTGCGATTCGATTCGCCGCAAGCAGCACCGCGCGAGGCGATCCTGCGTGTGCACGAGGCAAGATACGTCGATTTCATCGACTCGCTTCGCGCCCGCAGCGCGCGGCTGGATGCCGACACCGCCGTTTCGCCGCACAGCGTCGAAGCGGCGTATCTGGCGGCTGGCGCGGCGATCAGCGCTGTGGATGCTGTCATGCACGGCAAGGCCGATTCAGCCTTCGCGCTGGTGCGGCCGCCCGGCCATCATGCTGAACGCGAACGCGCCATGGGCTTCTGCCTGTTCAACAACATCGCGATCGCGGCGGCCCACGCGATCAAGACCTTCGATCTCGAGCGCGTGCTGATCGTCGATTGGGACGTGCATCACGGCAACGGCACGCAGCACATCTTCGAATCGCGGCGGGATGTGCTGTTTGTTTCCACGCATCAGTGGCCGCTCTGGCCGGGCACCGGCAGCGCCGATGAACATGGCCATGGCGCTGGCGAGGGCTTCACCATCAACTGCCCGCTGCCGCCCGGCTTCGACGATGCCGGCTACATCGCGCTCTTCGAGCGATTGATCGTGCCGGTCGCCGACCAATACCGGCCGCAACTGGTGCTCGTGTCGGCTGGATTTGATGCGCATCGCGATGATCCGTTGGCTTCGATGGCGATGACCGAGCCCGGCTACGCGCGGCTGTGCGCGATGATGATGGACGTGGCGAAGCGTCACGCTCAGGGGCGCATCGCGCTGGTGCTCGAGGGCGGCTACCACCTGGCGGCGCTCGCTGGAAGCAGTCGTTCGTGCGTCGAAGTGCTCACCGGAAAGCATGAACCGAGCGTTCGTGAATCCATGAGCGACGTCGATGATCCGTCGACCGGTGTCATCCTGCGCCTGCGGCAGGCGCAGCAGGCGTACTGGCGGCTCTGAATCTCAATGAAACAAGGCCCCGGCGGTGAAACCGGGGCCTCGAAGTTTCGGTGAAGGTTCGATTCGTGCGGCTGTTACGGGCACGTCGCTCCCCAATGCGAGACTATCAGCAGCAGGTCGTTGACATTGATGGTCGCCACCTCGCCGTCGAGGCTGAGATAGTCAACATCGAACGCACACTCCGGCTGGCCCTCCCCGTCGCATGGACCCCAGTGCGTGATCACCAGCAGGAGATCATTCACATCGATCTGTCCATCATCGTTGATGTCGCAGTCCGGCGGCCGGACAAGAAGGATCTGGGCCGTGCTCGATTCGACGAGAACAAGCGTCAGCCCGTTGCACAGGACCGATGGCGTGACCGAAGTGAATTCGCCTGTGCGACCCTGGACGGCGTTCAGAACGATGTACTGGTGGCCCACCTGCAGGTGCTGTTGCACGCCGGGGGCGAAGTCCACGTGAAGCGTGCCGTTCAGCGAGGCCGTGCCGGAAGCCACGACCCTGTCGGAGTTGTTGCTGGCAGGCAGACCATTGATCTTCATGTGCAGTTGACTCGTCGGGTTCATGATCACGTTGCCCTGCACCGTGATCAGTCCGCCCGAATTGCCGGGGACTTGGGGATCAAGAATCCCCGAGCACGTCAGCGAGCCCACCAGCAAGCCATCGCCACGCAGCGCGCCGCCGTTCTGCACGCCGATGCCCGTCGAACACTCAATGCGTCCGCTGTTGATTGTGGTCTCGCCTCCCAGCACTGCCTGGTTGGAGTCCAGCAGTGTCACGATGTTGCCGCCCACATCCAGGCCGCCCAGGAAGAAGAACCCCGCGGTTGACGTGCTCTTGCCGATTGTCAATGTACCTGTGGCAGTAATCGTCGATGCCGGGTCACCGGAGATCTCCGCGACACACGTGCCTGCGCCGGTGTATCCGCCGTCCGGGCCGAAGTGAATCTTCGTGCCGTTGATGCCGCTCGCCGACGTGTGCGACAGCACGCCGTTGATCGTCAGCCCGGTTCCCGTCGGCGTGATCGTGCCGCTGTTGGCGATGTCGGCGTTGATGACGCCGGTGCCGGTGATCACGCCGCCGCTGTCATTGGCAATCGCGTTGTCGCTGGTGAGCGTACCGCCGTTCATGTTCACCTGGCCGCCAATTCCCACCTGCATGTTCACCGTCTGCACCTCGCCGTCGGTATTGACATTCAACACACCCGTGCCGCCGGTGACATCGCCGCCGACCGACAGCAGATCGCCGACATCGACCAGGCCGTCAGCATTGACGTTCACGGTTGCCACGCCTGCCGCGGTCGCCGAGGTATTGCGCCCCAGCAGCAGGTCGCCATCGACCAGCAGCCGAGCAGACAGCAACCCGGGATCCTCGATGGTGATGCTGCTGTTTGAAGCCGAGCCATTGGCCACCACCACATCGCCTGCGAAGCGCGCGAAAGCGCCATCGCTGATGGTCATCGCCACATCGCCGCCCTGGCCGATGCGCGACTGGCTCACGCCCAGCACATCCAGCGTCGACGTGGCGATGGGCGCGACCTGGAAGCCCGACACCAGGATCGTCGGCGACGAGGTCGAGTTGCCGCCGGCAATGAACTGATCAGCCACCACCACGCGTCCGCCACCAGTGATGTTCATCGCCGCGTCGCCGCTGTTGCCCGCGGTCAGGTCCGCGCCGTTGCCGATGATCAGGTCGGCATCGTCATCATTGACGTTGAGGGTTCCATTGCTGCCAGCGGCATTGCCCAGGGTGACCGGGCCGTTGCAGTTGAGCGTGCCGGTGGTGAGGGTCATCACCGCACTGTCGCCGTTCAGATCGCCCACGATCAACCCGCCGGCGCCGATGGTGTGTGGCGATGACATCGTGCCTGTGACGGTGCCGAAGCGAAACTTCTGAGACAGTGATGAAGCCACGGTGCCGTTCCATGTCACCGAGTAGGTCGCTGCGAGATTGAAGTTCAGGTCATCAGCGGCTGTCGGAAGCTGCACGGGCGACCAGTTGCCGGCCGTGGCGGCTGAGCCTCCGGCGGCGTTGTTCCAGGACAGGATGCCTGCCCGCGCCGGATGGCCGATGAACAGCAGGCCCCCGGCAAGAGCGATCATGGAGGATGGCAAGGGCGAACGTCGCGGACGAATGGGCAGAGACGAGGGTCTGGCTGGCATGGCGATGCTCCGTGGCGGGTGCGAGGTGGACGTTCAACACACGCAGATGCCCGGCTGCGCGCCTGCATTTGGCCGCCTCCCGCCATCGATTTTGCACAAGCCCCTGCCAATCCACCGCTTGCAACCGCTGGCCGTCAAAAAAAAGACCCGGCCCCGGCGCTAAGCACCGAGGCCGGCTCAGAAGGAAAAACCAATCTTCAGGTCAACAGTCGGCTGTAATCCGTTGACGCGTCGTTACCAACTCACTTTCACGGGCACGCACCCCACGTCGTGATCACCGCCAGCAGGTCGTTGACGTCCACGACATCGTCGCCACCGGCCGGAGCGATGTCAGCCGGACAGTTGTTCGGGTTGGCGCACGCGCCCCACGTGCTGATTACCGACAGCAGGTCGTTGACGTCAACGCTGTGGTTGCCGTCGATATCAGCGGGGCAGGGCGTCGGGAAGCCGAAGTGGAAGCGCACGGCCCGGGGATCGCCCGAGACGGCGAAATCCATGGCCCGCACGACCAGGTCGTTGTTGTTGCTGATCGCGATCGGGATCGACTGGTCCGAGGGGAAGTAGTAGCCGGTCGCCGACACATAGTCCTTGATCTTGTAGATGACGCCGTTGGGATCCCACACCACCGTCTGCGGCTCGCCGGACTGCCAGGCGTACCCGACGACCCAGCCGGCGTTGTTGATGCCGCGGGCATAGGCCGGCTGCGTGCCGAACTTCGCCAATGGAACGACGCCGACGCCCGGCGTGTAGCGCCACGGGGCGTTATTGCCGTTGCTGTCGCCGACGACGACACCCGCGTCATTGATGGCCCACGCGGTGTTGCTGGTGGCGCCGGGCACAAGCGGAATCTCGGTGACCTGGTTGGACGCGTCCCAGATTACAGCGTGCGAGGCGGCACTTTCAGACGGCTTGCTGATGCCGCAGATCACGCCGCTGGCGTTCATGTCGTTGGCGCCGGAGTAGGCGTAGTTGCCGGCGAGATGCGGGAGGACGGTGTAGCCGTTGACAGCATCCCAGCGCCAGGCGGACACCGGATCATCGCCGACAATGGCCAGTGTGAGGTAGCCGCAAGCGACGTTGCTGTCGTTGATCGCGGTGCCGGTGTTGTACGTCCAGCCCGCAGGCAGCGGCAGTTCCGTCATGACGTTGTTGGCGTCCCAGATGACGGCGGCCGAAGGCGCGGCGCCCGGCATGTCAAGCATGCCGATGCACGCGCCGGCGTTGTTGATGCCTAGGGCATAGCCCAGGCCGCTGCCGGCCGGCGTGCTGCGGGCCTGGATGCCGACGCCCGGCGTGTAACGCATGGGCGTGGTGAGGGCCATGAACTGGTAGTCGCCGCAGATCTGCCCGGAGTCGTTCATTTCGAACGTGACTGCCGGGCCGAAGGTGCCCAGGTGCTGCACAGAGAACTGGGCTGACGCCGAAGCGGTGACGGCGAGAGCTGGAAGGATGCTGATGCAAGTCAAGGAAAGATGCTTCATGGCTGTGTTCTCGAATGTTTTTCCAAGGAGGAGGAGTGGACCCACGGGGGAACTACGACGGTGCGAGTTCCCCCGGCGGTCACCCAATCAAGTGAGTTTGACCACGCCGGAAGAAGAAACCGCGGCGGCCGCCACCTGGGACAGCCGCCGCGAGAGAGAGCCTGCAGAACCAGCCATCGAGGGCTGGTGGGTCGAACGTGTGACGGCTTGGGGTTACGGGCAGGCGCCCCAGGTGGTGATGACCGCCAGGAGGTCGTTGACATCGACCACGTCATCGCCGCCGGCCGGCGCGATGTCGGCCGGGCAGTTGTTGGGATCGGCGCACGCGCCCCAGGTCGAAATCACGGCCAGCAGGTCGTTGACATCGACCGAGTCGTTGCCGTCGATGTCAGCCGGGCAGGCCGGCGCCGGGGTGAGGTTCGTGCGAATGAGCGCCCGGTAGCCCTTGACGTCCTGCGCGGAGAAGGCCAGCCAGCCGTTGTCGGTGAGGATGGTCGAGCCGCACTCGCCATTCTGGCCAGTGCCGCCGATCAGCGAGAGAATCGCCAGGTCAAGCAGGCCCTGAACCTGTGTGACACCGGTGCGTGCGATCAGCTGCAGGCCGCTGGTGGCATCCCACGCGAAGATGGCGCGGTCATCGACGCCGACAGTGACGCCGGGACCGCTCAAGTTGGAGGAGAAGACGATCTGGTCGGCGTTGTTGTACGCGATGTTGGCGGAGGAGATGCTGAAGGCGTTGTTGACATCAGTCAGGCCCGGTACCGGGGTGCCCTGCTGCATGATCAGCGTGTATGGTCCGCCGATGGGGCCTTCCCACAGGCAGCTCACAATTCCGGTGGGAAGGGGGTTCGTCGCCGTACCGGCCATCGCGATGCGATCGTTGTTGTTCAGCATGATGTTCTGGAAATTGGCCAGGTTGAAGGTCCCGCCGGCCATGGCATCACCTTCACGCACGGCCACGGTCATCGTGCCATGGTCATCCACCAGCCAGATCATGTCGTTGGCGAGAGTGACGCTCGTGCCGCCGTTGGCGTTGTCGAGCTGGGCGTTGAACAAGACCTTGCCGTTGTTGTTGAGGGCGCGGGTGGCGAGGTTGAATGCGCCCGTAGCCTTATAGATGACATCAGTCATACCGGGCACCGGATCGCTCTCGCGGGCCACGATGCGAGGAATGCCGGCTTCCACGACGAAGACCACGCTGTCGTTGGTCGTGGCGACGCCGCCGGCGGTGCCAGCGACCAGGCTGCCGTTCATGAGCACATCGCCCGAGCCGTTGAGATGCAGTCCGAAAGCGGAGTGATTGATGAACGGGCCACTGGTATCGGGCAGAGCCGGAGCCCCGGGGGCTGGATCGCCCTTGCGCCAGACTTTGGTGACGCCCGATGGGCCAGCGAGGAACACGCCCTGGTTGTTGGCGGTGACGGTATCGCCACCGGTGAGGTTGGAGGCGATGAGGATCTGACCAGCGTTGTTCACGCGCTGGCCATTGACCGGGCTCAGCGCCATGCTGCTGTTGAACGACGCGCCGGCGGTGCCGGGGGCGACGTTGCCCTCGCGAATGGCGAGGGTCAGATTGTTGGCAGGGCCGAACCACGCCGCGGTGTCGTTGGCCGTGGTGATGCCGGCGCCGGCCATGGTGCCTGAGACCGACACCATGCCGTTGGGAGTGTTCAAGGGGTAGTTGCTGCCGCTGATGCCGGACGGCCCGAAGACCAGACCGGGCAGTCCGGCCGGCACGGGATCGCCGTTGCGTGCAAGGACGGTCCAGTTGCCTGCTTCACCGTGCCACTGGACGCGGTTGTTGGCGGGCGTGATGCCGTCGCCGAAGATGGTGCCGACAAAGGCGATCTTGCCAGCCTCGTCGATGACGGGGTTGGAGAAGCTCTGTGCGACATTCCAGAAGGCGTTGGGGAAGCCGGGAGGCGCGCCGTCGTTGGTCTGGACGATGACGGCTTCGAGCGCCGGGGGATCGGCGTGAACGCCGGAGGCGATCAGCGTGCTGCACGAGATGCTCGCAAGCAGCAGGCGACGATTGAAGAGGACGGATGACATGTGCGTAAAACCTTTTCTTGCGATGCGCCGGGGCGCGGATGTTCGAGGAGTGTGGGATTCCAGGTCTGGTCGTCGGAAAGAACTCAGCGATCGCGCGTTACGGGCAGTCGCCCCAGGCGCCAACCACGGTGAGGAGATCGTTGATGTTCACTTGCGCATCGCCGGTGACGTCGGCCGCGCACGCGCCGGTCTCCGGGCAGTCGCCCCAGGCGCTCACCACTGACAGCAGGTCGATGACGTTGACGTGACCGTCGCCATTGACATCGCCGTTGCACGGAGCGAACGGAGCCGGGGGATCGATTTGAATGATGAACGCCTGACCGTTGTTGGCGGTGCCGACGATGGTGCGCAGGTCGTCGGAGATCGCCGTCGCAATGGACAGCGTGGTGACGCCTGTGGGAAGAGCCACGCCCTGATTGGTTACCCAGGTGGTCAGATCCTGGATGCCATTCGCCTGCGTCCAGATGAAGGAGCGAGCGGTGAACAGCGGCGGGCTCTGCGGATCGCGCTCCCAGCCGATGATCGTGCTGCCGTCAGACGTGATGTCTGTCGCGATGGCGGACATCACGTTGTTCGCCGTGGTGTCAAGCTCGCCCAGGAGCTGCACGCCGGTGCTCTGGCTCCAGCGCCACGCCTGCCCATTGGGGGTGAGGCTGCCGATGCCGACGACCCAGTTACCGTCACCGCTGCAAGCCTGGGCCTCACCCAGAGGAGCCCGCGGGTAGGTGTACCACAGGCGCTGGCCGACGCCGTTGGTCCACACGCACGCGCAGCGGAAGCCGTCGGCCCGATCCTGCCAGCCGACGATGACCGATCCATCGCCATTGACGCCGTTGGCGCGAGTGCTGCGGCCGGGCACGAGCCATTGCAGCTGCGTGGCCGCGCCGCCATCAACCGACTTGATGGCATACGCAGTGGTCTGATTGGGAGACCAGCCGAGGCCGGCGAGCACGTGGCCGTCGCCAGACACGGCCCATCCGCCGGAGGTCTCGGTGCCCGAGTACCAGCCGATGCCGCCCACGCCCGACCACGTGCTGTCCGAGACGTCATACAGGGCCGCCTGATTCACAACGGTGGCAGGCATCACAGGCACGCCGGAGAATCCGTTGACGCTGCCGCTGATCTTGTCGCCGTCATTCGAGACCTTGGCCTGACCGCCAACGCCGTTGCCCGGCGAGATGCCGCCGATGTTGGTGATGACGGGAGCCGCCCCGGTTCCGGGGTTGGATGACTGCCAGATCCAGTACGGCTGGCCCGCCCCGGCAGTACCGGCAACGACCGAGCCATTAGCGCTGACGCCGGACGGGGACTTACCTGTGCCAACGATGTAGTAGGTGCCGGAGGCCCAGGCGCCGCTAGCGGCGATCAACAGGCTCGCGGAACTGACAAACAGGGTCGATCGTGACATCTTCGAGATCTCCAGAATGTGGGTGGGCAGAGTTGGGGCGAACCGCATCTGATTCGATGAGTGGCGCGATGATAACCTCTCAAATAGTGTTTGCAATCTTCTCCAGAGAATATTCTGAAAATATTTCTCGCAGCTTGCCAACTCGCCCGCGGCGCGGTAACAATGTGCAACGCGCCAGCGAAACCCGGGATTGATGCCGAACACAACCAGAACAAATCGTGCTGTCCCGGGCGATGTGACCACCAACGGCTTTGCCCCGTTTGAGAACGACCTTCGGGCAGCTGTCCAAGGCGTCCGGGGCGCGCTGGCGGAGATGGTTGCGGCGGTTGACGTCGATGCCACCCGGCCGCAGCAAATGGCCCGCGATGTCGGCCTCGACAAGAGCCTTTCGTGGAAGCTCTCGCGCATCCTCAGCGATGACGACGCGGTCGCCACCGCCATGCACCTGCCGGGCAAGGCCGGTATTCGCATCGTGCTCAAATCATTTGAGAAGGCCGGCGCCTCGGCGGCCTCGCTCGACGCGCTCCGCGCGGCCGTGGCGGCTTTCGACCGCGTCATCGAAACCCATTGCGGGGATCGCGAGACGCTCGACCTGATGCTCGGCCATCTGCGCCGCGACGGCAACGGCCAGCACGACGAGACTCAGCGCAAGAAATCCTTCCAGGGCAACAGCGCCATCTGGGGCGTGCAGGCACGCGTGCATGTCGCCGCGCACCTGGTTGCGCCCAACGCCGGCGATCCGGAGATGATCGACTATGCGATCGTCAGCGGTCTGGTCGATTTCCGCCGGCTGCGCAACGATGTTCCGTGGGCGGTGGCCTCGGTGCGCAGCTACTCCGATGACGGCTCGCCGCTCCCGCCCGAGGATTTCGAGCCGCTCGATCCATCAGTCGCCGCCAACGAGGCGCCGCTCCTGCGCGAATTCAGCACGCAGCCAGCGCCCAGGTTCCGCATCACCGCGGGCACGGCCGGCACCACGCGCTACGAGATCGCCGAAGGCCCCGTGGGCAAGAGCGGCGCGATCACCTGCCTGACAGGCTGGGCGTCGCGCCACTCGCACCCGCGCCACCGCACCGAGCACGACACGTTCGGCGAACACCTGGTCAATCTGATCACGCCGGCGGAATTGCTGGTCTTCGACCTGTTCGTCCATCGCGCCCTGGAGTTCAACCTGCCGCCGCAGGTGATGCTGTACAGCCAGTTGCCCGGCGGCCCGGTGTATCCGAATACCGGGCGCGAGCACGGCCTGCTGCCTCTGCGCGAGACGATGATCGACCTTGGCGCCGGAAGGCCGGATGTCATCACTCCCGAAATCCCGCGCTATCACGCGCTGGCCGAGATGGCGATGCGCCGCCTGGGCGGTTCGCCGGACGACTATCAGGGTTATCGCCTGAAGATGCGATATCCGCCGATTCCGACCCTGGCGCTGTATCGCCACGTCCTGCCCGAACCCCGATCGGGCAAGCGCCGCGCCCGCGCCTGACGAACGCGCTGCTAACACTCCGGCGTGGGCTGCCGTCCTTTCTGTATGGATGATGGTTCGGCGTGCGCCGAGGTCGATCGGCGGACGGCTATCATTTGCAAGCAGACGCGGGGCACGTAGGGTGGGCGCGGCCACCGGCCGGAAAGGACACAATCCATGTCGTCACACGGATCTCGTCGCGACTTTCTCGCTGATGTGGGCCGCGGCATGCTCGTGGCCAGCCTTGGGCCCGCGCTCACGTGCGATCTCGGCTTGGCCCAGACGCTCGCGCTTGATGGCGCGGACGATGCGCTCGACTTCGGCGCGCTCGAGCCGCTGGTCGAGTTGATGCAGGAGACGCCGCCCGATGCGCTCATGCCTCTGCTGGTCAAGCGGCTTGCCGACGGAACGGACCTGCGCACGCTCATCGCCGCCGGCGCCCTGGCCAACGCGCGCACCTTCGGCGGGCAGGACTACACCGGCTACCACTCGCTCATGGCGCTCGCGCCTGCCTATCAAATGTCGCGCGAGCTGCCGCAGACTCATCAGGCCCTGCCGGTCCTGAAGGTGCTCTACCGCAACTCCGCGCGCATGCAGGAGCAGGGGGGACGCGAGAACGAGGTGCTGCACCTGGTCGAAGCCGCCGCGTTGCCGGCCGAAGTCCACAAAGGCCACGAGGGCGAGGCCCTGCGCGACGCCACACGCTCGGGCGACATGGACCGCGCCGAGCGCACCTTCGCGGCCCTGGCCAAGGGTCCCGAGGGCGAAGCGTTCAACCATCTGCTCTGGGCCGTGCAGGATGAAGTGGATGTGCATCGCGTCGTGCTCGCATGGCGCGCCTGGGCCCTGCTCGATCTCGCCGGGAAAGAACAGGCCCACACGCTTCTGCGCCAGTCGGTCCGCTATTGCGTCAGCAGCGAGCGCCAGCGTATCGATGGCAACGGCCGCGAGCCGGGTGTGCGCACCGTCCTGCCGAAACTGATGGACAACTATCGCCTGCTCGAGCGCCCGCACGGCGACAGGCAGCCGGATGATGCGTGGCTCGAGCAGTTGAGCCAGACGATCTACGCCGGCGGCCGCGAGCAGGCCGCTGACGCCGTCGCGGCAGCGCTGGCCGATGGCGTCGCGCCGGATTGCGTGGGCGAAGCCCTGTCACTCGCCGCCAATCAACTGGTGCTGCGCGATCGCGGACGCGATCACGATGAGGCCGGCAAGCCCAAAGGCAGCGTTCACGGCGCTTCGGTCGGCGTGCACGCCTCCGATGCTGCCAACGCCTGGCGCAACATCGCGCGCGTCAGCGATGCCCGCAACACCGCCGCGAGCCTCATCGTCGGCGCATATCACACCGCCGGCCAGAACAAGGGCCAGCACGAGTCACCCTATCCGCTGCTCGAGGACGTCCAGAAGGTCGCTGATCAATCGACCGATGCCCAGACGCTGCTGGGCGAAATCGACGCCGCCATCCGCAGCAACGACCAGGCCCGAGCCTGCGCGCTGGTGCATCGCTGCGGCGAACTCGGCCACGCTGAGCGGCCGGTCTTCGAGGTCCTGCTGAAGTACGCCGTGAGCGAGGACGGCGCGCTGCACGCCGAGAAGTACTACCGCACCGTGACTGAGGAATTCGCCACCGGCCGCAAGGCTTTCCGCTGGCGGCATCTTTCGGCCCTGGCCCGCGTCACGGCGAGCGAGCACGGCTTCGCCGCGCCGGGATACCAGCAGGCCCGCGAACTGCTCAAGGTCTGATTCTTCATCGGGCTCTATTCGCAAACGCGCACGTCGCGCAGTTCCGCCTCGACGCTGCGCGCGCCGTTCCATTCGTTAATCTTCGGCTCGATCGCCAGATCCAATCGCATGCCCGGGGCCATGCTCGCGGCATGCTCGGCCCCGCGCCACCACACGGCGCGCATGCGACCGATTCCGCCGTCTGTTTCCTGCCGCACGCGCATTTGCAGGTGCTTGCCTTCCGGGCCCATCTGCTTCGGCGGATCCTGCATGATCGCGCCGCGAATGCACAGCGTCGGCGTGCGATTGCCGCGGCCGAAGGGCGCCAGGCGCTGCAGTTTCATGACCGTGACCACATCCAATTCCGCGATCGTCGCCTCGCAGTCAATCGTGATCGCCGGCACAAGACTCTCCGGCGCGATGCGCTCGTTGGCATGCGCGATCAGCGCCTCAGCGAAGGCTTCGAGATCCTGCGGCAGGAGCGTCAGGCCCGCCGCCGCCGCGTGACCCCCGAAACCCTGCAGGTAGCGCGAGGTCGCGCACAGCGCTTCATGAATCGAATAGCCATCGACACTGCGGGCCGAACCCTTGCACATGTCGGGCTGCCTTTGCAGCAGGATCGCGGGCCGGCCGAAGCGTTCCACCAGGCGCGAGCACACGATGCCGACAACGCCCGGATGCCATGATTCGTGCGCCAGCACGATCGCCCGGCGGTCGCTGCCGATCATGCGCTGATCCTCGGCCATGCGTGCGGCCTGCTCGAAGATGGCGCGCTCGACGCTCTGCCGCTGCGTGTTCTGGGCCGCGAGTTTGCGGGCTATCGCCAGCGCCTCATCCGGCGGCGCATCGGTCAGCATGCGCACGGCTTCGGCGGCGTGGCCCATGCGGCCGCAGGCGTTCAGGCGCGGCGCGATCACGAAGCCGACCTTCTCGGAATCGATGTGCTCACCGGCAAGGCCGGACGTCTCGATGATGGCGCGCAGGCCGGGCAGAGGTGATTCGCGCAGTCGCCGCAAGCCGAAGGCCGTGAGAATCCGGTTCTCGCCCACCAGCGGAACGACGTCGGCGATCGTGCCCAACGCCGCGAGCGGCAGCATGTTGATCAGCGTCTGCTGCAGGGCGGCGCTGACGCGCTGCGAGTTGCACCACGCCGTGGCGAAGCGCCAGGCGACCTTGAACGCCACGCCCGCGCCGCACAACTCGCTGAAGGGGTACGAACTGCCGGGGAGACGGGGGTGCACCAGCGCGAAGGCGTCGGGCAATTGGGATGCCGCTGGCAGGCTGTGATGATCCGTCACGATCAGGTCGAGCCCGATCTCGCGGGCTGTGTTCGCCGATTCGATTGCCGTGATGCCGCAATCGACGGAGATGACGACGCTCACACCCTCGTTTCGCAGTTGCCGCAGCGCCTCGCAGTTGATGCCGTAGCCTTCATCAAGCCGGTGCGGCACATAGGTGCGCAGCCGAGCGTTCGGGGCCGCCGTCTTGATCGTGTGATAGAGGATCGCGGTGGCGGTGACGCCATCGACGTCGTAGTCGCCGTAGATCGCGATCAGTTCATCGTGCCTGACAGCATCGATGATTCGCCTCACGGCCGTGTCGATGCCCGGCATCAACCCCGGATCGTGCAGATCCGTCAGTCTCGGTTCGCAGAAGCGAGCGATTTCCTCCGCATCGTTCAGCCCGCGCGCCTGCAGCACGCGCTGCACCAGGGGCGGCGGCGGAACGCTGCCGGCCACATTCTCAGGAAGCGATGCAGTGTGCGGCGCCGCTCCGATCCATCGTCGCGTCAGGCCCCGGCTCTGTCGTGGCGGCTCGCATGTCATCGTCCCTGACATCGACCGGAGCATACCACGGGCAATGCCTGTCGAACGGCCCGACGGCCCGGCCGGGAACATCGGTTGCGGCTACCATGCCCGGCCACTGGCGGCGGCGAATGCTTCGCACGGTCGCGCTTGAAGGCCGCTCGAGCAGGTGGATCAGGATTTCGCGCCCATGCCCCCATCCGATCGCTACCACACCATCCTCCTCTTCGGCGCGCCGGGCGTCGGCAAGGGCACGCAGGGCAAGCTGCTGGGCAAGATTCCCGGCCTCTATCACCTGGCCACGGGCGACATCTTCCGCTCGCTCAATCGCGAGTCGGACCTGGGCCGCCAGTTCTACGAATACTCGTCGCGCGGCGAGCTGGTGCCCGACGATCTCACGATCCAGTTGTGGCTGGCCCACATGCAGGGCCTGATCGCGCAGCGGCTGTTCTCGCCCTCGAGCGACCTGCTGATCCTCGATGGCATGCCGCGCACAATTGCGCAGGCCGAGGCGCTCGACGATTACATCGACGTGCTCAAGATCGTGCACCTCACGACGCCCAACGTCGACGAGATGGTGGTGCGCATGAAGCGCCGCGCGATTCGCGAGAACCGGCCGGACGACGCCGATGAAAGCGTCATCCGCCGCCGTTTCGAAGTGTACATGCAGGAAACGCGGCCGGTGCGCACGCACTACGATCCGAAACTGATCGCCGAAGTCAACGGCGTGGGCACGCCGGCACACGTGCTGATGAACATCCTGCACGTGATCGTGCCCATCTACGACACGCGATTCACGAATCCGCTGGCCGGGTGAGGGATTGACGTTCGTGGATTGCCGATCGACGATTCGTGCAGCCGAAGACACGGGCGGCGTAGCATGCGTCAGTGGCGCGGTCTGGAATCGTCAATCTTCAATCTGAAGTCGTCAATCGCATGAACCCCGACGATCACGTCTGCCTCTGCTTCCACGTCAGCCAGCGGAAGCTGGTGAACTGGATGAAGCGCGAGCGGCCGCGCGTGCCCTCGCAACTGAGCGAATGCCTGGGCGCGGGCACCGGCTGCCGCTGGTGCGTGCCGTTCCTGCGGAAACTGTTTGACCAGCAACAGGCAGGCGTGGCCGAGCCGAACCTGCCGGTCTCGCCCGAGGAATATGCCAAGCGCCGCAGCGCGTATCACCAGTCTGGCCTGCGCGATGACGCCGCCGATCGCGGCGAATAGACGGGACGAGACCCATGCGATTCAGGGCGGCACGGCTCATCGGGCCGTTGATGCGCGATCACTGGTCGGGCACTGCGCGTCGACGCTGCCGAGCGCCGCGAATAGGCGGGACGACGCCCTTGCGACTCGGGGCGGCGCGGCTCGTCGGACCGTTGATGCGCGATCACTGGTCGGGCACTGCGCGACGATGCTGCCGAGTGCGGCGAACTGGCGTGACGTCGGCCTTGCGACTCAGGGCGACGCGGCTCATCGGGCCCGCGACGCGCGATCCATGCGTCCGAGGAACTCGCGCAGCGGCCCGAGAGCTGCAGTGTTTGTCCGATACAGGAGGCGGTTGCCGCGTTGCCGGAAGGTGACGAGACCGGCCTCGCGCAAGGCTCCCAGGTGCTGAGACAGCGCCGGGCGCGTGAGCTCATGTGGCGGGAGGATCTCGCCGGCAGGAGTCTCACCATCGCCGAGCAATGCCAGGAGGATCCGTCGCCGTTTGGCATGTGCCAGCGCGCGGAAGACTGATTCGGCTCGAAGGGGACGTGCCATGATGACTATTTTAAGCAAAATCTTAAGATAGCGTCAATAGCATGACCGTCGCGGCCGACGCCGGGGCGGCCGCCCGCTCCTCGGCCGGTCCCGCATGGGCTCAGTCAGTTTCCAGCAGGCTTCGACGCGTCCGCAGGAGCGTCCTCGGGCAGCATCAGCAGTCGCGTCGCCCGGCGCAGGTCGCCGCGCACGCGCGACAAGCCTTCCGTCAAACCGGCGACGGGCGCGGCGACGCGGCCGACGAAAAACGACCAGTCATCCTGGGCGATGCGCGGGCCGATTTCATCGAATTGGGCGCGCACGGCATCGACCGCGGCTGCATCGAACACGCCGCGCAGACGCTCGATGGTCTCCGGCAAGGTGATGTCGTCCGGCTCCCACGCCGGCGCCCCCTCCGCCTGGGGCGGAGGCGAGGCGATCATGCGGCGCATGCGTTCATCCAGCAACACCAATGCGAACATCGTCTGATCGGCGTTGAACAGCTTGATCACGCCGGTTTGTTCGGCCCAGCGATTGAGATCCTCCTGAGTGTTGCGCGTCACGTTGTAGTTGAAGTACGAGACGATCCAGTCGCGCGAATCCTGCAGCGCGTGGAGGTAACCGAACGGGTCCTTGCGGCTGACGCGGCCGGCGGCATCGGCCAGCGGCGTCGCAGCCATGGCGTGCACATCCAGGGTTCCGGCCGACTGCGCCGCCTCCAGCACATCGATGACGCGGTTGAAGTGCACGTGGCCGGTGCGGCAGACGGCGAGATTGACGTCGTTGCCGAGATGGCCCGCGGCCCGCAGCGCGATGGCGAGCCGATCGATCGCGGCAACATGATCACCGGCAGCCAGCAGGCGCCGCGCATCGTTCCGCAGGGCCAGCAGCAACTCGGCCATGCCCGGGGCGTAGTGCGGGGCGACGGGCGGCAGCCCGCGCCGGCGCACAAGCGGAGTGAAATCGCAGCGGCGCTTGATCGATGCCTCGCGCACGACATCGAAGATCGGCTGCGCCTCCACGAGAGCGGCAGCGACCTCAGCAGGCGGCGCCTGCGCGAGATCGCCCGCGTCGAATCCGAGGATCGCCTGGCGCTGCTCCTTCGGCAGGGCCTCCCACATCTCGATGGCGCGCAAATACCAGATCGCGGCGTTGGCGACTTCCTCGGGCCGCTGCTCGCCGCTCACGAGTTTCTCGAGCGTCGCGATGCGATCGGCGATCATCTGCTCGCCGGCGAACTTGCGCTCCAGGATCTTGCCGAATGCCGGCGCGACGACCGAGGCGAGCACGCCAAGTTTGCCGCTCTCGATGTCGGCGCTGATGGCCTTCATCGCGGCTGTGGCCGCGTCCTTGTCGGTCAGGGCAAAGGCCGAATTGATGCGCGTCATCATGTCGTCGTACTTCACAAGTTCGGCGTCGAATGCGGCGTCATCGAGGCCGGCCAGTCGCTCGGTCGCCTGCGGGTCGCCCATGAGCTCGCCAAGCTTCTTCAGGCCGTCAGGACCGCGGTACTTCTCGAACGTGGCGATGACGATCTCCTGCTCCATGCCCATCGCCTCGAGATAGGCGAAGGGATCGTTCGTGCCCAGCTGCTTGGCTCCTCCCAGCAGCGATGCAGCGTCGGCGGCGTTGAACGCGGCGCTGTCGAGGCCCGACTGCACGCCGGCGTCGCTCAACTGGAAGATCGCCTGGCCTATCAGCGATGAGATGAGCACGCGATCGTCGCCCATGTGGCCCGACGACTTGTACATGCTGGCCAATTCAGCCGCGGCGCCGCTGGCGTCGCCATCAGCGAGGCGCACGGCCGCGTCGGCCCGCATCGCCCGCGCCAACCCGCGCATTTCGCTCAGGTGGGGCAGCAGCAGTTCAAAGCCCTGGCTGTAGTCGAGCGAGAAGTCGCAGTATTCCTGCTGCGAGCCCTTGCGGAAATCGCCGATGGCCCCCTGCGCCGCAGCCAGCGCGGCCCGGACTTCGGACGTAATCGGCTGCGTCGGATCACCTGCAAAGTTGGCCAGCAGGTCCGCCTGCTGTGGGGAGGTCTGCCGGAACTTCTGCCACGCGGCAATCGAGCGCGCGTACCACGTGGCGGCGTTCTTCGGGTCGCCATCGCGCGGCGCGCTCGATGCACTGGTCGTCAGCACAGCGACGGCGAGGGCCAGTGCGGTGGCGCTGCGAACAAGAGCAAGTGGGAGATGAAGCAACGGACCTCCTCAGGCGTGCGTGCGCCTGCCTCATACTATGTCTCGCATAGTATATGACGAAATCACCCGGGCGCTGCGCCGTTCTGCGCTCTTCGGCCAACCAGATCGATGCCGGACAGAGCCGCGCCGCGCACCGGGGCATCATCGTACGTGATTTCGCGCGTGCGCCGCGCGAGCGCGACATGAGGTATGCCAGCGCCTCGTGCATCAACCAGGCTGACATGTCTCCCTCAGGACACGTCAACCACTGCACTCGAGCGAGTTCGGTCGCTGCGGCATGTGCCCGCTACGATTGCCCCACGCGTCCGCCGGCGATCTGTCGGATCATCGCTTCAACGCTTCATCTCTCGCCGCACACGCCGCCGTCCACTCTCCCTCCATGCTGACGCTCTTCTTCGCAGGCTGTGTGCTGGTGGTCATCGCCCTGATCGCGATCGACCTTGGCGTGTTCCACCGCAAGACGCATGAGCACGTCGTGGGGATGCGCGAGGCCCTGATCTGGAGCAGCGTCTGGGTCGCGATGGCCCTGACCTTCTCCATCGCCGTGTACTACCTGTACGGTCAGAACTGGCTGGGCTTCCGTGACACCTTCAAGCCTGATCTCGACGGGCCGACCGCGGTGAGCAAGTTTCTCCAGGGTTACCTGCTGGAACTCTCGCTGTCGATGGACAACCTGTTCGTCTTCGCGACGATCCTGACATACTTCCGCGTGCCGCTTTCGCAGCAGCATCGCGTGCTGGTCTGGGGGATTCTCGGGGCGATCTTTCTGCGCGGCGTGATGATCGCCGCCGGGGCCGCCCTTGTGCATTCGTTCGACTGGATCATGTACGTCTTCGGCGCGCTGCTGCTCTACACGGCGTGGAAGATGCTGCGGGCCGGCGATGAGGAGATCCACCCCGAGCGCAACATCTTCATCCGGGCAGCGCGCAAGGTCTTTCCCACCACCACCGAACTGCATGGAAGCAAGTTCTTCGCGCGGGTCGGCGGCGTGAGGCACATGACCCCGCTGTTCCTCGCCCTCATCCTCGTCGACATCGCCGACATCATGTTCGCGATCGATTCGATTCCCGCGATCTTCGGCGTGACCAACGAGACGTTCATCGTCTTCACCAGCAACATGTTCGCGATCATGGGCCTGCGATCGATGTACTTTGCGCTCATCGGCCTGATGCATCGCTTTCGCTACCTCAAGCCCGCGATCGTCCTTCTCCTGGCGTTCATCGGCGTGAAGATGCTGCTGCACCATCACTATCCCATCGGCGACACCGTCAGCCTCTCGGTGATCCTCGGCATGCTCTCGGCGGGCGTGCTGGCGTCGATCATCCTGCCGTCCACGGACGGCAAGCCGCCCGATTCCGGCGCTGCGCGGCCGCAGGAAAGCCCGGGAATGGATGAGGAATACATGATGGATGAAACCGGTGAGTCTGCCACACGAATCAAGACGCCGGTGGACGCTTCCTCACCATGACCCGCATGCGCGCATG
>Ga0111539_10000749_pt1 | contig 42208 bp, 42 predicted proteins | sample RhiMethybrSRZTD1_FD_79667 | JGI IMG/M metagenome (GOLD analysis project Ga0111539, IMG submission 79667) | Populus rhizosphere microbial communities from Tennessee, USA - Rhizosphere MetaG P. TD hybrid SRZTD1 (version 2) (version 2) | ecosystem: Host-associated > Plants > Roots > Rhizosphere >... | reverse complement strand
GAGCTGCCGGCCGCCGTGGTTGGACAGCGTGACACCGTCGACGCCGAGGTCGGCCAGCCGCTTGGCGTCCTCGACCGTCTGCACGCCCTTGACCACCAGCTTTCCCGGCCACCGGTCCTTGATCCAGCGCAGATCGTCAAAGGTGACGCTCGGGTCGAACATCGTGTCGATGAGTTCGGCGACGGTTCCCTTCCAGCCGCTGTGCGACGCGAACTCCAGCGGCTCGGTGGTGAGGAAGTTGAACCACCAGGCCGGGCGGGGGATCGCGTTGAGGATGGTGCCGAGCGTGAGGGCCGGTGGGATCGAGAATCCGTTGCGCTTGTCGCGCAACCGGGCTCCGGCCACCGGGACGTCGACGGTGACGAGCAGCGTGTCGAAGCCCGCCCGCGCCGCCCGGTCGACGAGTTCCATCGACCGGTCGCGGTCGGTCCACATGTAGAGCTGGAACCAGTGCCGGCCGCCCGCGCCGACCTCGGCGACCCGCTCGACCGACGTGGTGCCCACGGTGGACAGTGCGAACGGGATCCCGGCCGCGGCTGCCGCGGCGGCGCCGGCCTCCTCTCCCTCGGTGTGCAGGAGCCGGGTGAACCCGGTCGGGGCGATTCCGAACGGCAGGGCCACCGGCCCGCCGAGGATCTCGCGGGTGGTGTCGACAGTGGACACGTCGCGCAGGATCGTCGGGTGGAACTCGATGTCGCGGAACGCCTGCCGGGCGCGGCCCAGGCTGAGTTCGGCCTCGGCGGCGCCGTCGGCGTAGTCGAAGGCGCCCTTGGGCGTGCGGCGCTTGGCGATGGCGCGCAGGTCGTCGATGGTGAGCGCGGACCGCAGGCGCCGCTCCGTCGCGCTCCAGACCGGCTTCCTGAACGCGATCAGCCGGGAGAGCTCCGCGGGTCGGGGGAACTGGTGTCGGACCACGTCTCGTACCGTACTCGCGCCGCGGCCGAATCCGCGCCGCTGCGCGGTGGTCAAACTCGCTGCCCGACCGGGACCTCCTGCCACACCGCGTCAGGGCCGGGATTTGCGGTGAAGTCGTAGCGGACGGTCCCGTCGCGCAGGGCGAGCAGGGTGGCCGACGTCGAGCCGTACGGCGCGCCGCCGTGCTCACGGGCGATGATGAGCGCACGGGGGTCCTGGGGTGACAGGCCGTCGCCGGCGAGCAGCGGAATCCAGCCGTGCCAGGCGTCGCCGGTCGGACGGCCCGGCGTCGGGTCCGGGTCGCCGGCCGCGGCCAGCAACGGCGCGTAGTGCCCCACGAGGGGGTCCGCCGGCGCGTCGAGGCCGAGGTTCACGATGATGTGGCCGGCGGGGGAGACGGGGCGGTGCGTGTACGCGTCGCCGGTCCACGACCACAGCTCGCACCGGCGCGGCGTGCCGAGGAGCAGGTGGAACGCGTCGTAGGCGGACGGATCCGCCGGCGCCTGACCGGAGGCCAGCGCGGTGAGCACCAGCGTTCCCCTGGTCGGGCGGGGCGACCCGGTGGCGGGCAGCGGCGGGCCGTTCAGCAGCGCGGCGAACGCCGGGGCACCCGGATCGACGGCGAGCCAGGTGCCGCCGCCCCGGAGATCGATGCCGCCGACGTACGGCGTGCCGGGCCAGTGCGCGGCGGGCGGGCGCCAGGGCCGGCCGACGAACTCGTCGCGGACCGCGGCGACGAGCAGCGGCCACGAGGCGTCAGGGTCGAATCGCAGCAGGACTGTGCACACCGCTTCATCGTCCCCCGAGCGGCCGCTATCGACCCGCGAGAAACGCACGGGGATCGGCGCGGATCGGTTCGCCTTCTGGATGGCGTCGACCAGTTCCGGCTTGGTCATCCGGGAGCGGCCGCGGATGTCCAGCCGCCTCGCCACGTCATCAGGTGCTGCTTGCTGGCGTCGACGCCGCCGGCCGTCTCGGCGTCGGTGCCGCGACCGCCGGCGGCCTTGGCGTCGCTGGGTCGCTTCTGCTGCTTGGGTTCCCAGTGGTCGCCGACCTTCTCGAACGAGTGCTTCACCGCGGCGAACGCGGTCCGGTGCGCGCGCTCGCCCTCGCCGTACTGCTCGACGGCGGAGTCGTGGGTCTTCGCGTAGGGTTCAAACGGTGCCCGGCTCCACGACCACCTTGAGGCCCTGCCGGGCGACCGCGGTGGCGAATGCTTGCTGCACCTCGGTGAGCGGGAAGCGGTGCGTCACCAGGCCGCGCACGTCAACCAGGCCGGCCAGGGCCAGCGCCGTCGCGCGCGGGTAGACCTCTTTCATGCGACGCACCATGGCGATCGTCAATCCCTTGCGCCGGGCGGTGTTCGCCGGGAAGGCCGACGTCTCGGTGCTCGGAATGCCGGCCAGTACGACGCGGCCACCGGGACGTACCGCGTCCATCGCGGCGGCGATCGCCGAATCGGTGCCGGCGACCTCGAACGCGACGTCGACGCCTCGCCCGGCGGTGAAGTCGACGAGGCGGGCGGCGTATGCGTCGTCGGCCGGGTCGAGTACCTCGTCGGCTCCGCGCACCGCGGCGGCGGCCCGGCGGTGCGCGAGCGGTTCGGCGCCCAGCACCCGGGCCGCGCCGGCGGCGCGAGCCACCTCGATGAGCAGTAGCCCGATCGGTCCGCAGCCGATGACCGCGACCGACGCACCCAACGGGATGTGTCCCAGGTCCACCGCGTGGACGGCCACGCCCAGCGGTTCCAGCATCGCCCCGTCGGCGTCGGTCAGCGCCTCGGGCAGCGGGTGCAGCCGCGCGGTCGGCCAGGCGAGGTAACGCTGGAGGCCGCCGTCGTGGGTGGCGTGGCCGGCGAAGACCAGTTCCCGGCACAGGTTGGGGTGTCCCCGCAGGCACAGGTCGCAGCGGTGACACGGGATCGCCGGGTCGATCGCGACACGGACGCCGTCGAGCGGGCCACCCTCGACGACGCCGGCCAACTCGTGCCCGCCGACGAGCGGGCGGGTGATCTGGGCGTCGCCGATGCCGCCCTCGGCGTACCAGTGCAGGTCCGATCCGCAGATCCCTGCGGCGGTGACCCGCACGAGGCTCTGTCCCTCGGCCGGCACCGGCATCGGATCGTCGGCGAGGCGCAGGTCGTGCGCCCCGTGGAACCGTGCGGCGAGGTTGCGGGTCGGCATCGTCGATCTCCCGTCAGGTGCGTTCGGCCGGCATTCAGTGTCCGGCTCCGGCGGAGGGCTCACGAGTGGAGGGTTACCGCTGTCTCGTCGCGCTCTGGACAGCAACAACCCTCCACCCGTGGGCTACCGCACGGCTTCGGCGGTCCACCTCGGAGGTTGACGCAACCATTCGATTGCGATACGTTGGATTTAGCAACCAGATGGTTGCTACAGTTCGACACGAGGGCGAGGAATGATCATGGTTGACATCCTGCATCGCATCGGGGCGACCGCCGCTCCGGAGACGGTGTACGACGCACTCACGACGCGGGACGGCCTCGCCGCCTGGTGGACCACCGACACCACGGGCGAGGGCGCCGTCGGCGGCACGATCCGGTTCCGGTTCGGCGACACGGGCGGGTTCGACATGAAGGTGCTCGCCCAGCGCCCGAACGAGTTCGTCGAATGGGAGGTGACCGACGGCCCGCCGGAGTGGATCGGCACCCACGTCGGCTTCCGCCTGAAGCGGGAGGACGACTACACGATCGTCCTGTTCGCGCACGAGGGTTGGCGCGAGCCGGGCGAGTTCATGTACCACTGCAGCACCAAGTGGGCCACGTTCCTGATGAGCCTCAAGCAGCTTGTCGAGACCGGAACCGGCGCACCACATCCGCGCGACGTCCAGATCAGCAACTGGCATTGATGGCTCATGCAATCGCCTCGTACCGCTCGGCGATGCATTCGCACGGCGCTCCGCTGACAATTCGCTCGCTGCGCTCGCTCATGCGCGTGCGTACCGGCCCGTCAGCCGGCCCTCGGCCAGCAGGCCGGTGCGCACGGCCGTGCGCAGGTCGTCGGCGGACGCCCCGGCCGGCAGGTCGAGCCGACCGGACACGGCGAAGACGATGAACACGTACCGGTGCGCCGGGCCGCGCGGCGGGCACGGTCCGCCGTAGCCCGCCTTGCGGAAGCCGTTCGTCCCGGAGCCGGGCGGCGCTTCGCCCTCGGCGAGCGACGCCTTCGCCGGGTCGATGCCCCACGCCACCCAGTGCACGAATGTTCCGCCCGGCGCGTCCGGATCCTCGACGAGCAGCGCGAGTTCGCCGGTACCGGACGGAACGCCGCCGAATGCGAGCGGCGGCGAGAGATTCTCCCCGTCGCAGGTGTGCCGGCGCGGAATGTCGCCGCCGTCGCCGAACGCGGAACTGGTCACCGTCATGGTCGCGGCCGCCTCCGGCGTCTTCACCGACGGCGCCCGCCCGCCGCAGCCGGCCGCGATCCCGACGAGTAGCAACGCGACCGCGAGCCGGACCACGCTCATACGCTAACGGAGCGCATCCGCCGTGTGCGACAGGATCGCGGGCGCAACCGTGCTCCAGTCGACGCGGTCGAACCCGTGCCCGGCACCCTCGAGCGGCAGCAGATGCGCCGTCGGGATCTCCTGCGCCAGCGCCCGGCCGTGCGCGAGCGGGAACATAGGATCCGCGGTGCCGTGGACCACCAACGTCGGCGCCGAAATCGACGACAGCGCGCGGTTCGCCGGCCCCGCGTCGGCAAGAAGGTCGTGGTTCTGCGCCGCCGCGACGTCGCGCGCCCGCGCGATGTCGCGCCGGATGAGGTCGCGGCACGCCGACTCGTCGAAGGGCCGGTCGCCGGCGAGCGCCCGCCAGTAGTCGACGAGGTAGCGGATCACCGACTCGCGGTCCGACCAGTCGACGTGTGCGGTCGCGAGGAACCGCCGGAACGTCTCGGTCGGCGGTGGCAGCGTCCGCGCGACGGGCACCGCGGGGGAGGTGCTGACGAGGACCAGCGAGCGGACCCGGTCGGCGTGGTCGAGCGCCAGTTCCTGCGCGATCCCGCCGCCCGCGGACATTCCGACGACGTGTGCGGCGGCAACGCCGTACCCGTCCAGCACCGCGACGGCGTCGGTGGTGAGAGCCGCCCCGGTATATCCAGGGTTTCCGGGCGGGAACGTGGTGGACCGGCCGGTGTCCCGGTGGTCGTAGCGGATCACGTACCGGCCGCCGGCGGCGAGCCCGCGGCAGAAGTCCGCGTCCCACCACAGCATCGAGGCGCCGACGCCCATGACGAGCAGGATCGGCGGGTCACCGCGGTCGCCGAACGGTTCCGTGCACAGCTGCACGCCGTTCCCGGCGATCATTCGTTCGGTCATCGTTGTGTCTCCTGTCAGGGCGTCGGGGGACCGTCGCGGAGCACGCCGCGCACCAGGTCCAGCGAGAGCGTCGCGGGCTCGAAGTCGGTCATCCACCAGGTGGCGCCCGCCGCGGCCCAGGGCGCCGGGTCGGTGCCGGGCGCGAGCGCCACGGCGATGTCGAACGGGCGGCTCGCCTCCCCGCGGAGCCCGGCGAGGGTGGCCGCCATGCCGGCGACCTGATCGGGATGCGCGAGTTCGATCGGGAAGTAGCCGTCATGGCACGCCGCGCGCCGCAGCGGCCGCGCGTTTTCTCCGTATCCGGCGGCCCACACCGGGATTCCGGGGCGTTGCACCGGTCGTGGAAGGAACCGGATGCCGTCGACGGTGTAGTGCCGGCCGCGGTGGTGCACCGGCTCGCCCGACCAGGCGCCCGCGAGGATCTCCAGGCTCTCGTCGAGCATCGCGGCCCGTACCCGGTCGTCCGGTTCCTCCCCGGTCCGCGAGAACTCGCGCGCGTACCGGTCGCTGCCCAGCCCGACGCCGAGGGTGAGCCGGCCACCGCTGAGCCGGTCGAGCGTCGCGGTCTCGCGTGCCAGTTTCACCGGCCGCCGGCGCGCCAGCGGCGTGACCATCGGACCGATCCGCAACCGCTGCGTCGCGGTGGCGACCGCGGCCAGCGTGATCCACGGGTCGGCCACCAGCCGGACCGGGTCCGGCCAACCCAACTGGTCCCAGAGGAACAATCCGTGCCAGCCGTACTCCTCCGCCTCCGCCGCCAGGCGCGCGACCGCGGCGGGGTCGGCAAGCTCGCCGAAGACCGGAAACCACAGGGCCGAGTGCACCATCGCAAGCCTCCTGTCGGGCGGGTATGGCCTCGATGCTAGGGTCGAACTGGTGCATGTCAGGGGTCCAGTTTTGTGGCTATGAACGAGACCAGTCAGCCGATCGAGGTGCTGCTCGCCGTCGCCCGCGACGGCCGTCGCACCCTGGGTTCGCAGATCGAGGCGCAACTGCGCGGCGCCATCCGCGAGGGCCGGTTGCGGCCTGGCGCCCGCGTGCCGTCGACCCGGGACCTCGCCGCCCAACTCGGGGTCGCGCGCCGCGTCGTGGTCGACGCGTATGCGCAACTTGCTGCGGAGGGCTACCTGACCCTGCGCCAGGGCGCTCGACCGTGCGTCGCCGAGGGTGCGCAGACCCCGGCGACGCCGCCGGTCCGGACCAACCTCGCCGCCGCGCCGCCGCGATTCGATCTGCGCCCGCGGGCGCCTGACGTGTCCGGGTTCCCACGCCAGCAGTGGCTGCGCTGCCTGCGCGACGCGCTGCAGGCGATGTCCAACGCCGACCTGGGTTACGGCGATCCGCGCGGGGTCGAGGCGTTGCGTACGGCGCTTTCGGAGTACCTCGGTCGGGTGCGCGGCGTGGCCGCCGAGCCGGACCGCGTCGTCGTCACGAACGGGTACTCACAGGCCCAGGGCCTCGTCTGCCGTGCGCTCGTCGCCCGCGGCGCCCGGCGGATCGGGTTCGAGAACCCGAGCCACCCGGAGCAGCGGCGGATCGCTGAGCGGGCCGGGCTCACGATCGTGCCGGTCCCCGTCGACGACGCCGGCATCCGGATCGACGAACTCGACCGGGCCGACATCGACGTGCTCGTGCTCACCCCGGCGCACCAGCACCCGACCGGCGCGGTGCTCGCCGGCGAGCGGCGGCGCGCGCTGCTCGCCTGGCTCGCGCGGCACGACGCGGTGGTCATCGAGGACGACTACGACGCCGAGTACCGCTACGACCGGGCGGCCGTCGGAGCGTTACAGGGACTCGACCCGGGCCGGATCGTCTACGCCGGATCGGCCAGCAAGACGCTCGCGCCGGTGCTGCGGCTCGGTTGGCTCGTCGTCCCGCCGTGGCTGCTTGCCGCCGTCGCCGACGAGAAGGACCTCGCCGACTGCGGCACGGCGGGGATCGAGCAGCACGCGTTCGCCGGCTTCCTGTCGCGTGGCGAACTCGACCGCCACCTGCGCCGCATGCGCACCCGGTACCGGCGCCGGCGCGACCTTCTCCTGGCCGAACTGGCCCGCGCCCTGCCCGAGGCCAACGTCCGCGGCATCGCCGCCGGGCTGCACGCCACAGTGGAACTGCCCGACGGGCACGACGAACAGGCCATCCTGCGCCAAGCGCGGCGCCGGGGCATCGACCTGACCACGATGCACGAGTTCTGGATCCCGCCCGGCGCCGGACCTGCGACGCTCCTGGTCGGCTACGCGCAACTGCCGATCCCCGCGATCCAGGAGGCGGTCCAGGCACTCGCCGACGCGGTCCGCTCCGCGCGCCCGGCCGCCGCACGCCCCGTCGCCGTCAACCGGGCGTAACAGCGCCCGACGCCAACCGGCTGACACCCGGGTCTATTCGGGCCAGTCCGGCTTGCGCTTGTCGAGGAAGGCGGCGATGCCCTCACGGGCGGCCGGCGTCTGCGACGCGGCCGCCATCACCTCCAGCGCGATCGTGTAGGCGTCCGCCTCGGGACGATCGAGCTGCGCATACAACGTCTGCTTGCCCAGCGCCTTGCTCGCGCGGCTTCCTCGCGTCGCCCGCGCCAGCAGGTCGGCGACCGCCTCGTCGAGTTGTTCATCCGGCACGACGCGGTTGACCAGCCCCCAGTCCAGCGCGGTGTCCGCGTCGATGACGTCACCGGTGAGCGCGAGCTCCATCAGCCGCTTGCGCCCGATCACTCGGGCCACCGGCACCGCCGGGGTGTGGCAGAACCAGCCCCCCTTGCCGCCGGGCAGGGCGAAACCGGCCGACCGGGCGGCCACCGCGAGGTCGCAGGACGCCACGAGTTGGCAGCCAGCCGCCGTCGCCAAGCCGTGCACCCTGGCGATCACCACCTGGGGAAGGGACTGGATCGTCCGCATCACGTCGGTGCACAACCGCAGCAGATCTCGAGTTCCGGCAAGGTCGCGGGCGGCAACGTCAGCGAAGTCATGCCCCGCACTGAACACCGGGCCGGCGCCGGCCAGCACGATGCCGGACGCGTCCGAGTGGCCGGCGTCGCGGAACGCCGCCTCCAGTTCCGCGAGATGATCGGCGGACAGCGCGTTGCGCCGGGCCGCACGGTTCATCGTGATGGTGACCGTATCGTTCTCGCGCTTGACAAGAACGTTCTCCAGTTCGCCCACGCCCTCCACGCTAACCGAGCCGGACAGGCATGGTTCGCGGCGGGACTATCTTGATTGTGACGCACAGCCGAAGTCACCCGGGATCGTGGCAATACTGGCCGGATGGGTTCGGGCCGGGCGCAGGAGGAGAAGGAAGCGGAGTCGGAACCGGCCGTCCGGCGTCCGTCCGGAGACCCTGATCACGCGACGGGCAACGGGTTGTCGAATCGGTCGGTCGCGGGCGCACTCGGGGGAGACGCCGCGAACCCGGCCATGGCCGTGGCGCTGGCCGGTGGCGCGGGGAACCGGGCGGTGGCCACTGTGGCAGCGTCCGCCGGTGCCATGCCGATGCGGCCGACCTGGTACTCCTCCGCCGATCCGTTGGGCCCGTACACGGTTCTCAAGGCCGCCAACCCGCCGGCGTATGCGGCACTGGCGGCGACGGCCGATCAGCACACGATCCGAGCGGCGGACCAGACGAATCAGCAGGGCACCGACTCGGCTGCCGCTGCCGGATGGCGCACGCGCACCGAGGTGCCGGTTGCGGCGCTGATCCGCCCGCCGCTGCCGCCGGCCGGTGCGCTCGCGCCGTTGCGGGATCTGCTCTGGCCGTTGCTGTCCGGAACCGAACAGGACCCGAAGGCGATCGCCGCGGTGATCTCCAACGAGGTCGTCGCCCGCTGGACGATGCGCAACAGCGATCTGCTCGGCGGTCAGGTCGCCGTGCGGCTGCTGCTACCGGACGAGGCGCCACCGGCGCCGTGGCTCGCCACGCCCGAGCGCGGAATCATCGGGATCGGCCAGCAGGACGTGCTCGAGTTCACCTTCGACGGTCGGCGCATCCGCACGTCCGACGGCTCGCTCGACGTGGTGAGTCTGGACCTGCTCGGCTCCAACGATCTGGAGGCGTCGGTCGGGGACGTCGCGGCCGAGGTGGCCGTCGTGGCCGAGGCCGCCGACCTGCTGCGTGCCACGAACGGCATCGTCGAGAACGAGACCCGCTACTGGCAGGAGGTGGCGTCGGATCCCGACAACTTCGCGGCGAACGACGTGATGCAGCACATCTCCCTGCTGCAACTCACGCTCATCGTCGACGAGAAGCGGATGCCGGAAGGCGGATACGACAGCCCGTGGGGCTGGAAGCTGCAGGAATTCCTCAAACAGCACCCCGAATACGTCGGTGACTTCGCGACGTCGCTGGACGCGCTGTCGGCGCTGACCACGTCGGCCGTCGAGGCGTTCCGCGCATTCGCCGACCGGCACAACGGCCAGATCGAGCCCGACGTCGAACTCTCCGAGATGCGGCCGGACATTGACGCCGCGAAGGAGCGCGCCGGCAAGGAATGGGACGAGGGCAGCCAGTTCGTCGCCGTCTGCGACTACATGGGATGGGCGCTCGGCGAGGCGCTGTGGGGCACCGCGAACCTGGCCACCGGCGGCTACTACGACGCCAGGCACCAGGGACAGGTCGCGTTCCGGGGCGGCAAGATCTCGAAGAAGCAGTTCGACGAACTGGACCAGGCGGCATCCAACCGGGCGCTCGCGTCGCTCGCGGTGTTCACCGCGCTGAGCCTGGTGACGGCCGGCCTGGCCGGGCCGATCCTCGGCACGACGGCCGGCCTCGGCCAGACGATGCTGTACTCCGGCCTGGCCAACGCCGCCGTGACGGCCGGCACCATGACCACCACGTCGATCTACACCCGGCAGGAGGACATGGCGGACCCGACGACGCAGGGAATCTGGCGCCGGGGCGCCTACTCGCCGGGTCAGATCCTCACGGGAGCGGCGATATCAGGGGTGATCGGCGCCGCGGTCCCGGTGGCCGGGATGGCGCTGTCCAAGCTCCTCGGCTGGCTGCGCGCCGCACCGGTCGCACCGGAGGTCGCGCTCGCCCTGCGCCAGGCCGGTCAGGCCGCCCCCGAGCTGCCACCGCCGGCGGGATGGGCGAGCGAGGAGATCGCACCGGGGATGCTCAGGCTGACCAACGAGTCGGTGCCGGGCGAGATCATCCTCACCCGGACGAGCCTTCGTTACCAGACGCCCACCGGCACCGGCGGCATGCACGTCGAGTTCGAGCTGCCGCTGTCGGGCTCGGCCGGACCCGTCGCCGGGCCGAAGGCCCTGCCGCCGGGCGAAGGCGGTGACCTGCCGGCGCTGCCGCCCGGCGAGCCGGCAGTGGGCGAGCCGGCAGCGGGCGGACCGCAGGCCTTGACGCCAGCCGAGCCGGCGGGTGGGAACGGCGGCGCGCTTCTCCCGCCGGAGGACATCGCGGCGGCCCTCGGTGGGGGCTTCAAGGCGGAAGGTCCGCTGACGTCCACCCCGCTGGGCGCGACGGTCCTCGAGATCGGCAGTGGCCCCGCACCCGCCGACCTCGGAATCGGCGAGGAGCCATTCGTGCGCATCGTGCGCACCGACATCGAGGAGACGTTCCCGATCGACAGGGTGGTCAACGCCGAGAAGGAACTGGCCGCGGACCTGGTCGAGTCGGCGCAGGCCATCATCATCAACAACCCGTACAAGTACGTGCCCAACCTGGAGGAACTCGGTAAGGCGGTGCGCCCCGGCGGAAAGATCATCATCCAGGGCCACGAGGGGGCCAACAAGTTCTTCCGGCAACTGCTGGCGAAGGGACCACCGAAGGGCTTCGTCGTGTCGGCCCAGGAGGGCTACAACGCCGGTTCCCTGGACCCGGGCACGCCGGAGGTTCAGCGCAACATCATGGGCGGCCCCTTCCGCTACACCAACAAGCCCGAGGGCGGCCCGATGCCGAACACGCGGGTCGTGTACGAGAAGCCCATCCTCGGACCGGAGAAGCTGGGCGAGAAGCTGGCACTGAACTCGAAGGGCCAGGGGTCGCGCTTCGACTACATCTGCCGCGGGCTGAACGCACTCCAACTCGGCCAGCAGAACGCCGCTTCGGCGGCGGAGGCGGCGACGAAGGGAATCGGTCTGCGGCTGTGGCGGGCCACCGTCGGCGACGACGTGGTGCTGGCGTCGGTGATGCCCGGTAGGGGCAAGCCGGTCCTGATCGTGAAGCCCGACGGGACGGTGGTGCGCGGAACCGCCGACATCGCACCCAAGGCCGAGTTGGATGTGAACGAACCGTGGACTCTGACCATCGTCGGGGAGGACGCGCCCCTGTTGCCGGGGCGGTAGCGCCGGTTAATCGCTCGCGTGCCTGTCGACCGGCACCCACGATCGGTGCCTATGACGACTCATCTTGCCGGTGCGCCAGCCCTCCTGACGTCGCGGCACGCCCCCGAGGTCGCCGCGCGGCGCGGAACTGTGCTTGTGTACCACGGCTTCGGCGGTGACAAGCGTGCGATCGGGGATCTCGCCGATGCGCTCGCCGACGCCGGCTTTCTCGCTGTCCGCGTCGACAATGTCGGGCACGGGGAGCGGCGGCTGGCCGACTGGGACGAGGTGTTCTCGGAGCAGAATTGGGCCGAGGCGGAGGACGCGACGGAGGCTGAATTCCTGACGCTGCTCCGGGCGACGGCAGCCGAGGTGCCCGCGATCGTCGACGAACTCGTCGCGCGGGGCTGGGCCCACGAAGGCCGGCTCGGCATCACCGGCCGGTCGATGGGCGGCGAGATCAGCTACGCCGCCGCCCTGAACGAGCCTCGCATCCGGGCGGCGGCGCCGATGGTCGGCTCCCCGGAGTGGACGCTGCCGTGGCCGGACAGTCCACATCGGCACGCGGAACGGTTCCATCCGGTGCCGATCCTGTCGCACAGCGCCGAGTTGGACGAGTACGTCCCTGCGACGTACATCCGCGACTTCCGCGACCGGCTCACGCCGCTGTACGCACAGAGCCCGGAGCGCCTGCGATTCATCGAGTACCCCGGCGTCGGCCACTACCTGACGCCCGAGCTCTGGCAGGAGACCTACCGGCGCGTCGTCGCCTGGTTCGAGCGGTGGCTCCCGCCAGTTGACGCGCAGTGAGCGGCCTGCTCGGTCGGCTTCGGCAGCGGGCTGGCGGGCGGCGCGACGGATGACCCGGCCACTTGTCAGGCCGCGACGGGCCGGCCGGCAGGCGTGTCGGTGGGTGCGGGAGGATGCCGGGATGCGTGAGGTCGCCATCGTCACCGACTCGATCCGGCTGGGTCAGTTCCTGAAACTCGCGGATCTGGTGGACGTCGGCTCTGATGTGAAGTCGCTGCTCCAGGACGGCGTCGTGTCCGTCAACGGGCTCGCGGAGGATCGCCGGGGACGGCAACTCGTCCGTGGAGACGTCGTCACCGTGGACGGCGTGGACCTACGGGTGACGTGACGGCCCGGCCGTGTCGGCTGGATTTGTCGGACCCGGCGGCTAGGCTCTCGCGGAGTCGTTCGCCGGGGTGCCCGTCATCCCGACGGGGAGGATGCGATGGCACTGCCACGAGTTTGGAGTACCGCCAGGTGACGGCGCAGCCCGAGACCCTGTACGGGGCCGATGATCTTACCCACCTCGAGGGTCTGGACGCGGTTCGCAAGCGCCCCGGCATGTACATCGGGTCGACCGACAGCCGGGGTGTGGGGCATCTCGTCAACGAGATCCTGGACAACGCGACGGACGAGGGCGTCGCCGGTTACGCGTCGCGGGTCGAGGTGACGCTGCACGCCGACGGCTCGGTGCAGGTCGACGACGACGGTCGTGGCATTCCGACGGATGTCCACGCGAAGTCCGGCCTGTCCGGCGTCGAGTTGGTGCTGACCCGCCTGCATGCCGGCGGAAAGTTCGGTGGCTCCGGCTACAAGACGTCCGGGGGACTGCACGGCGTCGGCGCGTCGGCCGTCAACGCGTTGTCCCGCCGGTTCGACGTGACCGTCAAGCGCGACGGCAAGGTCCACGAGATGACCTTCCAGCGCGGCGTGCCGGGCGTGTTCGCCGGTCCGGGCCCGGCCGCGGCGTTCACCCCGGAGGCCGGCCTGCGGGTCGTCGGGCGGATGAAGCGCGGCGAGTCGTCCGGCACGTCGATCCGGTACTGGTACGACTCCCGGTACTTCGACAGCGGCGCCGTCCTCGACGTCGAGGCGGTCCGTGCGAAGGTGCGGCACACGGCGTTCCTGGTTCCCGGCGTCACCTACGTGCTGCGCGACGCCACCGGCGAGGCAGGCGAGGTCGTCGAGGAGAAGTTCGTCTTCCCGTACGGCCTGGCCGACATGGTGGAGTTCCTGGCACCGGCCGGCGACAAGCCGGTGTGCGGCACCGTCTCGGTCAACGGCGCCGGAACGTACCGGGAGAACGCCGCCGACGAGAACGGCGTCATGCGGGCGAACGTCGAGCGGCGCGCCGAGGTCGAGGTGGCGTTGCGGTGGGGCACGGGCTACGAGCGCACCATCGAGTGCTTCACGAACACGATCCGCAACGTGCACGGCGGCACACACCGCAAGGGGTTCGAGCGCGCCATCGTCCGGGCCCTGGGCGAGGCGGTCCGCAACGCACGGGGGTTGCTCAAGCCCAAGGAGGATCCGCCGATCCTCGACGACCTGCTGGAGGGCATGACAGCCGTCGTACACGTGCGGATCCCCGAGCCGCAGTTCACGTCGCAGACCAAGGACGAGTTGTCCACGGCCGGAATCACGAAGGTCATTCAGGCCCTGGTGGAACAGCGCCTCAAGGCGTGGGTCGACGACAGGCGGACCCGGGTCGAGGCCCGCACGGTGCTGCAGAAGATCGTCGACGCCGCCCGGGTGCGCCTGACCCAGAAGCAGCAGAAGGACGCGGCGCGTCGCAAGACCGCGCTCGAGGGCGCGTCGATGCCGGCCAAGCTGGTCGACTGCCGGTCGACGGGAGTCGACCGCAGCGAGTTGTTCATCGTCGAGGGCGACAGCGCCCTGGGCACCGCCCGGATGGCCCGCTCGTCGGAGTACCAGGCGCTGCTGCCCATCCGCGGCAAGATCCTGAACGTCCAGAAGGCCAGCCTCCAACAGGTGCTCGACAACGCGGAGTGCTCGGCGATCGTGCAGGTGCTCGGCGCCGGGTCCGGCCGCACCTTCGACCTGGGCGCCCTGCGGTACGGGCGGGTTCTGCTGATGGCCGACGCCGACGTCGACGGCTCGCACATCCGCACGCTGCTGATCACGCTGTTCGCGAAGTACATGCGTCCGCTGATCGAGGCCGGCCGGCTCTACGCGGCGATGCCGCCCCTACACAAGATCAGCACCAAGGGCCGCAACGCCGAGACGATCTACACGTACACGCAGCAGGAGATGTCGGCCACGGTGGCCCGGCTGACCAAGGCCGGCCGGCAGATCGTCACCCCCATTCCCCGGTTCAAGGGACTCGGCGAGATGGACGCCGACGAGTTGTGGGAGACCACGATGAACCCGGCCACCCGCGCGGTGCGGCGCATCACGCTCCACGACGCCGAGGCGGCCGAGCAGGTGCTCGATCTGCTCATGGGCGAGAAGGTCGAGCCGCGCCGGAACTGGCTCATCGACTCGGCCGGCCGGGTCGACCAGGACACGATCGACGCCTGAGGGGATCGCAGAAATGGCTCGCCGCAAGGGCACCGGGTCGACGGTCGACCTGTCCGCGTTCGACAACGCCGGGGCGCGGGTCCTGGACAACCCGCTGACCACCGAGGTCGAGGACTCCTATCTGGAGTACGCCTTCTCGGTCATCCACTCGCGGGCGCTGCCCGACGCCCGCGACGGCCTCAAGCCCGTCCACCGTCGGATCCTCTACTCGATGATCGAGCAGGGACACCGCCCGGACCGCAGCCACGTGAAGTCCGCCCGCGTTGTCGGTGACTGCTTCGTCCGCGGCACGCTGGTCTCCACACCGGCGGGACTGCGTCCCATCGAGAGCTTCGCGGTTGGCGACCAGGTGCTCGACGGGCAGGGCCGGCCGGCGCCGGTCGTCGCCGTCTACGAAAACCCGGTCTCTGACCTCATCCGCGTGACCTGGTCGAACGGTCAGACGATGGTGGTCACGCCAGGTCAGCGGTTCCGAACCGTCGAAGACGACTTGAGCGCGGGCTGGACGCCGGCGCGAGACCTCGTCGGTCGTCTTACGGTCGGGTACGGCAGCGGGCGTCACGGACACCTGGGCGCGGACCGAGGCGACGCGTACGACTACGTTCGAGGTCTCATCGTTGCGGAAGGGTTCGCGGTCGACCGGTCGAGGGCCGCCGACGGACGCGTCAGGCTGCACATGTGCGATGTCGAGCCGATCGACGCGGCGCACGGTTGGGCAATCGCGGCGGGTCTGAACGTGTCGCGCGGCAAGCGGACTGCCTGCCAGCCAAACCATCGAGACCAGCATGTATTGACGTTCAGTCGCCATGCTGGGCTGCTCGAGGTCGGCACTGCGCTCAGTGGGGCCAAGTCGGTGCCGGTCGATGTGCTCGCCGACCGCACGGCGTGGATTCCCTTCCTCGCCGGCTTCTTCGACGGTGACGGTTACGTGCGCAAGCGGCACCGGGAACTCGTCTTCGTCAGCACCAGTCCGCTGTTGGTGCGTCAGATCTGCTCAATGCTGGGCGATCTCGGCATCCACGGGCACCACTGGTCGCGGGTCAGCACCTCCGGGCACCAGACGCTGTTGGGGATCTCGATCTCAGGCCGGGACGCGGCGACCCTCGCGACGGCCCTCCTGCGCTGGGTCAAGATCGGCTACAAGAACGAGAGCCTGCGCAAGGTGATCGAGATTTCCTACCAGTATGGCGGAAAGCAGGGAAACGACCGCCTGCCGTATGCGCCGGTGATCGCGGCATTTTCAGCCGTCCATCTCGGTGGCGGATGGCTCCGCGACGAGGATGGCAAGCCGTTCCGGTCCTCGCTGTCGCCGGATGGCGTTTCCCGGGTGCGGCATGGGCGCGATCGAAATGGAAAGGCTCTGGCCGAGCGCTCGTTCCCGCTCTGGCGCGCCGAGCGAGATGGCTGGGTGCGTCGCTTGCGTCGCGTAGGTTCGCCACTGGCTGGCCACCTCGAGGCGCTATCTGGAGCGTCGTTCATCCGAGTCGTATCGGTGGAGTCCGCGGATCACGACACGACATACGACATTCAAGTCGGCACCGATGAGCATGCCTTCGTCGCCGAGGGATATGTGGTCCACAACTGCATGGGTAAGTACCACCCGCACGGCGACGGCGCGATCTACGACGCCATGGTCCGGTTGGCGCAGCCGTTCTCCCTCAACGTGCCGCTCATCGACGGGCACGGCAACTTCGGATCGCCCGACGACGGTCCCGCCGCGGCGCGCTACACCGAGGCCCGGCTGTCGCGCGAGGCGATGCTCCTCGTCGGCGAACTCGGCGAGGGCACCGTCGACTTCGTCCCCAACTACGACGGATCGCTGGAGCAGCCCAGCGTTCTGCCGGCGGCGTTCCCGAACCTGTTGGTCAACGGCACGTCCGGCATCGCCGTCGGCATGGCGACGAACATGATCCCGCACAACCTCGGCGAGGTCGTCGCGGCGGCGCGCTGGCTGATCACGCATCCGGACGCGACGTTGGACAAGCTGATGGAGTTCGTGCCCGGCCCGGACCTGCCGACCGGGGGTGTGCTGCTCGGCCTCGACGAGGTGCGCCGCGCGTACGAGACCGGCCGTGGCGTGGTCCGCATGCGTGGCCGGGTCGAGACCGGGCCGCTGCCGGGCAGCCGGGGCCGGCAGGCCATCGTCGTCACGGAACTGCCCTACGGCATCGGCGCCGAGAAGGTGATCGAGAAGATCACCGACGAGGTCACCAGAACCCGGCGCCTGCAAGGCATCGCCGACGTCAAGGACCTCACCGACAGGGAGAACGGCACGCGGCTCGTCATCGAGTGCAAGGTCGGCGTGAACCCGCAGGCGCTGCTCGCGGACCTCTACCGGCTCACCCCGTTGGAGCAGTCCTTCGGGGTGAACAACCTCGTCCTTGTCGACGGGCAACCGCAGACCCTCGGCCTCAAGGCGCTGCTCGAGGTGTTCCTGGCGCACCGGTACGAGGTGGTGACCCGCCGCACCACCCACCGGCGCACCAAGCGGCTCGAGCGGCTGCATCTGGTCGACGGCCTGCTGATCGCGCTGCTCGACATCGACAAGGTGGTCCGCCTCATCCGCGGGAGCGAGAACGTGCAGGCGGCCAAGGACGGCCTGATGCGTCAGTTCAAGCTCTCGGAGATCCAGGCCACACACATCCTCGACACGCCGCTTCGCCGCCTGACCAAGTACGACCGGATCGAGTTGGAGGCCGAGCAGGCCCGGCTGAACCAGGAGATCGCCGAGCTGTCCCGGATCCTCGACGACGACGCCGTCCTGAAGAAGGTCGTCTCCGACGAGTTGGCGGCGGTCGTCAAGCAGTTCGCGACCGAGCGGCGCACCACTCTCGTCGACGGTGACCTCAAGGAGGTGCTCGCCGCGTCCGCGCCGGCCGGGCCGCTGGAGGTCGCCGACGACCCGTGCCAGGTGATCCTGTCCGCGACGGGGCTGGTCGCGCGCACGGCCGCGGAGTCCGAGGAGGCGACGGAGGGCCGCCGGCGCAACGGTCGGGTCAAGCACGACGCGGTCCGCGCGGTCGTCCACACCACCGCCCGCGGCCAGGTGCTTCTGGTCACCAGCGCGGGTCGCGCCTTCAAGCGCGACGTTCTGCCGTTGCCGGTGCTGCCCGAGCACGCCGGGACGGTGTCGCTGCGCGGCGGCATGTCCGCCAGCGAACTGGTGCCGTTGCAGGCGGGGGAGAGGGTCATCGGGTTGGCACCGCTCGGTGCCGACGGCACCGCCTCGCCCGGCCTCGCGCTGGGCACCCGCCAGGGCGTGGTGAAGGTGTGCGCGCCGGAATGGCCCGTCCGGTCCGACGAGTTCGAGGTCATCGGCCTGCGCGAGGGCGACGAGGTGGTCGGCGCCAGTTGGCTCGCCGAGGGCGCCGAGATCCTCACGTTCGTCAGCTCGGACGCCTCGCTGCTGCGATTCCCGGCGAAAATGGTCCGGCCGCAAGGGCTCAAGGGCGGCGGGATGGCCGGAATCACGCTGTCCGGCGGCGCGCAGGTGGTGTTCTTCGGCGCCGTCCGCACCGACGACTCCGCGCACGGCGAGCCGATGGTCGTCACCTCCACCGGTCACAGCGTGAAGGTCACGCCGTTCGCCGAGTACCCGGCCAAGGGTCGGGCGACCGGCGGCGTGCGCGCCCAGCGGTTCCTCAAGGGCGAGACGCACCTCGTGCTCGCCTGGATCGGGCCCCGCCCGGTCGGGGCCACCAGCGTCGGCGAGCCTGTCGAACTGCCGGCCGAAGACCCGCGCCGCGACGGGTCCGGCGCGGCCGTGACCGCCCCCGACATCGTCGGGCACCTGATCGAACGAGGCTGAATGGACCTCGACGGTGTGGAGGTGCTCGCCTTCGACGTGTTCGGCACAGTCGTGGACTGGTACTCGAGCGTCGCCGCCGAAGTGGCGGAACTGGGCCTGACGGCTGGCGACGGCTCGGCCGTGGACGGAGGCCGGTTCGCGCTCGCCTGGCGGGCCCGGTACGCACCGACGCTGCACCGGGTCGCCGCCGGTGAGCTCACCTGGGCGCCGCTGGACGACCTGCACCGGCTCATGCTCGACGATTGCCTCGCCGAGTTCGACGTGCGGGGGCTGAGCGAGGACCAGAAGCGCCACCTGACCCGCGTCTGGCACCGCCTGCGTCCGTGGCCGGACTCCGTCGAGGGCCTGACGCGGTTGAAGCGCCGCTTCGTGATCTGCACGCTGTCCAACGGCAACATCGGCCTGCTCACCCGCATGGCGAAGTTCGCCGGCCTGCCGTGGGACTGCGTGCTGTCGGCGGAGAACGTCGGGCGGTACAAGCCCGATCCCGCGACCTATCTCGGTGTCGCCCGGACGTTCGACGTCGAGCCGGCGCGGGTGCTCATGGTGGCGGCCCACCACGACGACCTCGCGGGCGCGCGACGCTGCGGGCTGCTGACCGCCTACGTCGAGCGCCCCCGGGAGTTCGGCCCGCGGGGCAAGGACGTCTCACCGGATCCGGCGAACACGCTGCACGTCAGAGATCTGCGCGACCTCGCCGAGCGCCTCGGCTGTCAGTAGCGTGACCGGCGTGGACCGTGACCTCAGGCCAGTCGCCGTCGCCGGAGCGACCGCGATCGTCTCGTGCGGCCTCCTGGCGGTGGCGATCTGGCGCGGCTGGCTGGGAGTCGACGTCGGTCGCGGTGCGGCCTTCTGCGAGGCGGGGCGCGGCTGGGCCGTGCGGCAGCCGGCCAACACCTTCAGCAACGTGGGCTTCGTGACCGCCGGACTGCTCATCGCGTGGCACGCCGGCAACAGACGCCACCTCGGAACCACCCTGTCGGCGCACCGCCACCTGCCGACGGTCATCGCGTGCATCGTCGTCCTGCTCGGGCCCGGCAGCGCGGCGATGCACGCCACGCAGACCGCGCTCGGCGGACACCTGGACATGCTGAGCATGTACCTCGTCGCATCCCTCGCGGCCGCCTACGCCGCGATGCGCTGGCGGCGCCGGGGTATCCGCTTCTTCGCTGCGGTCTTCGTCGGCGGGATCGTGTTCTGCGAGTTGGTCGGCTCCTGGAGCGTCGAGCTTCCCGTGCTGATGCACCCGGGCAATGCGGCGTTCGGGCTGCTGCTCGTCACCGCGGCCGCACTCGAGGTCGTGATCATGCGACGGGCAGAGGCCGACGCCCGTCGCGTTTACGCGTACCTTTCGCTCGCGTCGATGCTGACCGCGTTCGCGATCTGGAACGCGACGAAGGTGTGGCTGTGCGATCCGCATTCGCTGATCCAGGGCCACGCGATCTGGCACATCCTGTGCGCGGTCTCCGCGTACCTGCTCTACCGGTACTACGCCAGCGAAAGGGTGATCTCCTCGGGTGCGCCGGATCGGGACCGGGAACCCGTCAGCCGCCGGCTCGAGGGCGGCGTGGTGTCGGGATCTTGAGCTTGTGCGAGATGGCGATATCCCGGGCTCGCCGGACGTCGTAGTCGGCGGCAAGCTGTTCGTAGATCGAGATGGCGTTGGTGAGATGGAGCCGGGCCGATGTGCGCTCTCCTCGCTCGGCGAGCCGCGTCGCCGCAGCTTCCAGTGCTTGGGCCCGCGGTAGTGGTCGACCGGCCGCGCGGTACTGCTCACTGGCTTCCAGCAACGCCGACGGATTCCGGTCGTACAGGCCGCGGCAGTGCAGGGCGACGGCTGTCCGGTGCGGCACCGCTGATGCTCCTGCGATCTGTTCGGCCCGTTGGACGGCCGTGGCGGCGAGGGCGTCGTTGCCTGCGGCGGCCGCGAGCCGCACCGTGTCGGCGAGCAGGTCGTCGACCTCTATCTCAGAGCTGGACAGGCCGTCCTTGAGCAGAGTGAGGGCCTCGGTGAGAACACCGCGCTGCTCCCGTTCGAGGCTGCGGGCCAGGACAAGCGGGGCGATCGCTCGGTCGCCGAGTGGAGCGGAGCACGTCGTCGCGTCCATCAGGTTCTGTCGCGCTACGGTATCGGCGCGGTGTAGCCGAATGAGCGCAACGCGGGCGAGGTCGCAACAGGCCGCCGGCGGATCCTTGACGGCGAGGTCGGTGTCGAGTTCACGCAGAGCGTCGTCCCATCTGCCGGTGTTGAAGAACAGTTCGCCGATCACGCTCTGCGCGTGCGTCAGCCGGACCACGTTGTGGGAGTCGGTGGCCAGTCGTTTGGCTTGGCGTGCTGTGCGGATGGCCTCGTCGTGCCTGTCGAGTTCGCCGAGTGCGGCGGCCTGGTTCACCAGTAACGTCAGATGCAGGTCGGCCAGTGTCGGATCGTTCTCCGCGATCGCCGCGGCACGGGCCGACAGAGCCAACAGGTCCAGCTCGCGCCCCCGCATTCCCGCGATGAGCGACTGCACGCCGAGTGCCCAGGCAAGGGTCCATCGGTCGCCCACCGACGTGGCTACGCCGTGTGCCTCCGTCACCGCCTCCGCGGCCGCGTCCAACTGGCCGAGGGCGCGCCGTATGCGGGCGACGAGTACCAGCAAGCGGCCTCGTTGCCGCGGCTTGATCTCGGGGGAGGACAAGGCGCGTTCGAGCATTTCGAGGGAATGCGTCGGATAGCGACGCCTCCCTTCGCACAGGCTCAGCGTCCAGAGCAGGTCGACGAGAAGCTCCGGCTCGGCGACGCCGGCCAAGGCACCCGAAGCGAGGTCGGCGGCCTCGTCGGTCTCGCCGACCCGGTACAGCGCGTCGGCCAGTCTGCACACAAGTACCGGGTACGCGGCGACGCCGACGGGTGTATCAGCCAAAGCCCAGCGCAGCAGCCGGACGGCAGCGTCGGGAGCGCAACCGGCCAGCTGTTGTCCGGACGCGACCAACCAGTCGACCACCCATCGGTCGGCTCTGCGGCCGTGTTCGGTGAGGGTCGGAAGGATCTGCCGGGCTACCTTCTCCACCGGAGCGCCGTCCGCGGCGAGCGACCGTGCGGCATCACGGTGCCAGGCCGCTCGGACCGTTGCCGGTGCCTGGTGGTACAGGGTCGTCCGGATGAGCGGATGGCGGAAGGTCAATGTCGATCCGCGATCACGAATGACGCCCGCGGACATCGCTTCGTCGATGGCCGGTAGAAGGTCGTTGGCGCTGCGCCGCGAAACGACCGCCAGCTCGGACAGCGAGAAATCGGTACCGAGGAAGGCGGCCAGGCGGATGGCTTCGTTGGTAGTGGGTGACAGGTAATGGAGTCGACTCGTGATGGCGGCGACCAGCGAGCCCGGAGCCGCGTTATCGTCGACATCCGCGACGTCATTGCTGATTGTCAATGCCTCACGGCGGCGGAGTGTGTCGATGAGCTCGATCAGGTACAACGGGTTTCCGCCTGCGTCGGCGGCCAGCCGCAACAGTCGTGGACTCGGGACGGCACCGGCGACCGCCCCGACAAGCTCGGCTACCTCGTTCTCTGCGAGAGAGCCAAGTGGCAGCCTGCCCGCGTCTCCGAAGATCCGGCGTAGAGCATCCAGGTCGTCGCGCGGGGGAACCGGCCGGGCGAGACAGAGAACGAGCAACGGCAGTCGCGGCGCCCGTTTGGCAAGTCGACCCAGCGCAACCACCGTTACCGGATCGGCCCATTGCAGATCATCGACCACGACCATCGTCGGATATCCTGCGCAAACTGCGCCGATCCGCGTGAGCACCCGCTCGGTCGCCGCGGCGACAAGGTCGACCCCGTTACCCATGACGAATTCGGCGCGGAGACCGTCGGGCGTCACTCGATGACCCTCGCTCGCGATTCCCGCGTCAGCCAGCGTGTCGAGCAGGGGTAGCAGCGGGAATTCCTGGCTCAGTTCGTCGCACGTCGACCACAGGGTGCGGCAGCCGGCCGCTTCTGCGGCCGCCACGGCCGCTCGTGCAAGATGCGACTTCCCGATTCCGGGCTCGCCCTCGACCATCACGGCCGCACCCCGACCCATTGCGAGATCGGCGATCAAGTGCCGAATACGATCTCGCTCCGGCTGCCGGCCGACGAAAGTCGCTCCAGTGTGGATGAACGTGCGCGGGGCACGATCCGCACGATCCAACGCGCGTGCTGCGGCACTCGAAGCAACGCGTGACGTTTTCGCCTTTCGGTACAGCGGGAGTGCGCGTACCACCTCGTCGTCCCCGCCGCCGAGTGCTCGCACCAGCGCCACGAGCTGGTCCTCATTCGCCGGAAGGGTGTTGTTCTGCCCTCGCAGGAGGCAACTGATCCGCGACTTGCTCTTCAGATGCATTTCAGCGGCGACGGATTCGAGGGTCTTGGCGCCATTTTCCCGGTGCACGCGAGCGAGAAATGCGAGCAGTGCCCTGTGCTCGTCGGACAATTGATCAGCGGGCCGATCCACACGCCCTCCTCAGCCGGCCGTTCTCTCTGCGTCGCTGGCGGCGGCCGACCTGGGTTCCATTTTACGTGCTCACAGGCGTGCCCTCAGGACAGAACGAATAGAGAACGGCGCGCGCGCCAATTTCCGGGCTCCGCGCGTCACGCTACCGCCGTTCCTGAAGCTCTCACGTCAGAACGGATACCAATGGATCACCAACCGGCGAATGAAGCCAGCCGCCCGATCTCTGCGAGGCGTCGCGGCCGTGGCCGCCACCGCCAACCTCACGACCGGACTTTACGCGCGTTCGTGTTGACACTGGCGACGCTGGCCAGATATCTGATTCGGCCGGGTCGATCAGCTTCGACGCCCGATCGCGCGACGCGCCTGTACCGGTAGATGCTCGGTGCACTGCGCCCGAATCGGCCCTCACCATTCCACGGCGGCAGCCACCAAAAATCCGCCAACCGGCCTACGTTTCCGCGGTCCGGTTGCGCCAAGCCGCAGGAACCTGGCAGCACCGGTACGCTCGGAGCGTGACCAGCAGGCCCGCGTCGGCGCAGCATCTACGTGACCTGGCGACCCTGCGCCGGGTCAAGGACCGGATCGACAGGGAGTACGCCCAGCCGCTCGACGTCGAGGCGCTCGCCCGCGGCGTGCACATGTCGGCCGGGCACCTGAGCCGCGAGTTCAAGCTCGCCTACGGCGAGTCGCCGTACAGCTACCTGATGACGCGGCGGATCGAACGCGCGATGGCGCTGCTGCGGCGCGGCGACCTCAGCGTCACCGAGGTCTGTTTCGCCGTCGGTTGCTCGTCGCTGGGTACCTTCAGCACGCGCTTCACCGAACTCGTCGGCATGCCGCCCAGCACGTACCGGCGCCGCACGGCCGGCGCGACGTCGGGCATCCCGCCGTGTGTGGCGAAACAGGTGACCAGACCGGTCAGGAATCGAGAAGCGCCCGTCGCGGAGCCGCACCTAGCCTGATCGGCATGGACATCTCGATTCACGCGAGCTTCCTTCCGCACACCGACCCGGACGCCTCCGTGGCCTTCTACCGCGACGCTCTCGGCTTCGAGGTCCGCACCGACGTGGGATCCGGCACGATGCGGTGGATCACCGTCGGGCCTCCCGGACAGCCCGATACGGCCATCCTCCTGTCGCCACCGGCCACCGACCCCGGCACCACCGACGACGAGCGTCGCGTCATCGCCGAGATGATGGCCAAGGGCACCTACGGGTGGATCCTCCTCGCCACCAAGGACCTCGACGGCCTCTTCGAGCGGCTGCGGGCCAACGACGCCGAGATCGTCCAGGAGCCGACCGAGCAGCCGTACGGCGTGCGGGACTGTGCCGTCCGCGATCCCGCCGGCAACATGGTCCGCATCCAGGAACGGCGCTGAGCCGGCCGGCGAGGGTAGCCATGTGCACAGACGCGTACCGCGCGGCGCTGGCCAGGAGCTTCGCGAAAACGGCCGCCGCACCGCTGGGCGGAACACCGGAGCCGGGCCGGCGCCCGAAAGCGGAGGACGAAGCCGACCGCGAGGCCGCGCTCGGCAAGCCACCACTCGGCAAGCCACCACTCGGCGGGTCAGCGCTCGGCGGCGCTGATGGCCTGGACCGCCAGTAGGCGCGCCACCTCGTCGGCGGTCATCGGCTGGGCCAGGTGGTAGCCCTGGCCGAGGGTGTACCCCAGCTCCCGCAGCACTGCCGCCTGCTCGATGTTCTCCACGCCCTCGGCGACGGCTTCCAGGGCGAGCGACCGGACCAGCTGGATCACGGCGCGGGCGACCGCCCGCCGGGCGTCGGCGGCGGCCGGGTCGCCGTCTTCGATCTCGATCCCCTCGACGAACGAGCGGTCGAGCTTGACGATCGCGGCCGGGAATGCGCGCAGCAGACTCAGTGACGACTCGCCGGTGCCGAAGTCGTCGAGCGCCAGCTGGACGCCCATGCCGTCGAGCTCGTACAGGGTCCGGGAGATCTGCTGACCGCGCAGCGCCGCCGACTCGGTCACCTCCAGGACCAGCCGCTCGCTGGCCAGCCCGCTGTCGGCCAGCGCGGCGGCCACGTCGGCGACGAAGTCGGGGTCGTGCAACTGCTGCCCGGAGACGTTCGGGCCGGCCTGTTGCAGCGCGTCGGGACCGTAGTCGCGCAGCCATTGGGCCGCCTGCCGGCAGGTCTCGCGCAGGACGAACCGGCCCAGCGGGACGATCAGGCCGGTGCGTTCGGCGGCCGGGATGAACTCGGCGGGGGAGACGATCCCGCGGGTCGGGTGGTGCCAGCGGACCAGCGCCTCGACCCCGACGACCCGGTGGTCGGCCAGCCGCACGATCGGCTGGTAGATCACCCGGAACTCGTGGTTGTCCAGGGCCCGGCGCAGCTCGCCGCCGAGCTGCATGTGGGCCCACATGGGCTCCTCCATGCCCTCGACGTACCGCACGACGCACGCCTTGCCGCGCTGCTTGGCGGCGTACATCGCGACGTCGGCGTCGCGCAGCACCCCGTCGAGGGTGGCGCCGGGCCGGGCCGCGGCCACGCCGATGCTGGCCTGTACCAGCAGCCGGTGCTCGCTCAACGGCTGGTCGAGCGCCACCAGGATGCGGCCGGCCAGGTCGTCGGGGTCGGTGTCGCCGCCCTGCGTGATCAGCACGGCGAACTCGTCACCGCCGACCCGCACCGGCAGGTCGCCGACGCCGGCCTCGCCCTGGAGCATGGCCGCCACCGCCTTGAGCAGGCTGTCACCGACATTGTGGCCGAGCAGGTCGTTGACGGTCTTGAAGTCGTCCAGGTCGATGAGCAGCACGGCGACGGCCTCGCGCGCGGCGAGGGCGGCGGCGAGGCGCTCGTGGAACAACGTCCGGTTGGCCAGCCCGGTAAGGCTGTCATGGGTGGCCTCGTGCTGGAGCATGGCCTCCTGGGCGTGCGTCTCCCGCAGCAGCCGGGCGTTGTCCTGGAACGCGAGGTACTGCCGGACGGTGACCAGCGTGGTCACCACCACGGCGGCGATCACCACGGCCCGGCCGGGCCAGTTCAACGTGTCCCCGACGGCGATCGCGATCAGCGGGATGTCGACCGCGGCCACCGCCAGGTACGGCAGCAGGACGCTGCCGTGGTAGACGTCCTCGCGCCGCTTCGGGTACGGCCGCTGTCGGGGCGCGCGCCACTGGGAGAGAACGCCGAGAGTGGCGATGACCGGGGTCAGCGGCATCGCCACCGCCTGGGCCGGTATGCCGCCGGCGTTGCCGAGGTGGACGGCGAGCATCGCATCGGCCGCGGCGGTGAACCCACCGGCCAACGCGACGAGGCGGATCGCGGTGCCGTCGACGGGGCCGCCGGCGAGGTACGCCACCTTCGTGACGGCCGCGAGGGTGAGCACGAACGCGAGCCCGACCAGGACCATCGCCTGGGGGCTCCACGGCTCCGCCGCGGTGACCATCGGGGCCAGCCCGAGATACCACAGCACCGTCGCGCAGCCGAGGAACGCGATCGTGCGGTCGAGCGCGATGCGCCACCACTCGACGCCGTCGGTCGTGCCGATCGGCACCCGGGCCAGGGCCCACAGCGCGATGCCGAAGCCGATCGCCACCATCGCCGCGGCCGGCACCGGCATGGTGCGCACACCGACCTCGGCCGCGTGCGTCAGCATGTCGATGGCGAACCAGGTATAGCCGACGGTGACGAGGGCGAACGCGACGAGGACAGCGCGCCAGAACTTTCGGGCGAGCCGATCGAACGCCACCTCGCGGAGCATGTGCAGGACCGAGGCGGCACACAGCGCGGCGCCGACCGGAACGAAGATGTAGGCGATCGCCCCGGAGCCCGCGCCGACGGTCAGGTACGCGGCGTACCAGGCCACGCCGAGGCCGGCGACGACCGAGGTAGCCAGGACGTAGCGGTACGCGGTTGCGGCGGCGGGCAGCGCCGGAACACCTGCCACGGGGCGCAGCGCCGACGAAACCGCCTCCCGGGACACGTCCCGACACTATCGGGCACGCCGGACGCGGATCTCACCCGAACGTTCGAGAATTACCGCAATACGTACGGTGCTGCCATTTCGACACCGGCCGCCGGCAGACGTTCAGGTGGCAGCGGCAGCGGCAGTCGTTGATCCGCCGAACGGACGGTGTGCCGGGCGCGCCCGGTGACGTAATACTCTGAGCGCTTGCCGCAGACGGCAGGGCGGCTGGTCCATATCGACCGTGAAGATCGACCGCTGCCGAGTGCGGAGCGCTGTCTATGTCAACAGCCGACAATGGGGTGCGCCTCCGGGACCGTTGTCGTGCGTCCACCTACCTCACCCGTGCGGAGGCCGCACGAGTGACTGCGTTGCCGGAAATCGTCGGCACTGTACTGCACGCGCTCACCTGCGAGCTGGCGGCCGGCCACGACGGGAGCCACGTCGCGTTCACCGCCGCCGTGCACGGCGGCGAGCGCTGGTGGTGGCTGCGCTGGTCGGACGACCTCCGCAATCTGGTCGAGGCCGAAGCGTGCGACCGCACGAACATCAGTGCGCCGGAGCGCGACGATTGCCTGCTGCCCAAAGGACACCCGGGACCGCACAGCTTCGACATCGCGGCGTTCTGTTGACGTGACGCCAACGGCCGGGGCACCTCCGGGACGGATTCGGTGGTAGGCCGTCACATTCCGGGGTACGCGAGCGGCATGGCGAAAAAACACGAACTCGACGCCGCGGACCGCAACGCCCTGCCCGACAGCGAGTACGCGTTTCCCCGGCTGCGCAAGGAACCCCTCAGCGACGCGTCGCACGTGCGCAATGCGATCGCCCGGTTCGACCAGGTGAAGGACGCCACCGACGGCGAGCGGCGGGAGGCCTTCGACCGGATCCGGCGGGCCGCCCGCAAGTTCGGGGTCGACATGACGGCGGAGCGCTGGCAGGACCTGGGCAAGCCGAGCGCCACCCGCACGTCGTCGGACAAGAAGCAGACGCCGTCGAAAGGCGACCTGCGGGCGGCGTCGCGCGACGAGCTGTACGCCGAAGCCAAGCGGCGCAACATCCGTGGCCGCTCGCGCATGACGAAGGCCCAGATCAAGCAGGCCCTCGGGGTCTAGCCCAACGCGAGGCGCAGGCCGGTGTGGTCGAGCGTGTACAGCAGCGGCGCCGCGAGCGGCGGGGCGGTCTGCGGCGCCGGGAAACGCTTGCCCGCCAGTTCGCCGAGGACGGCTTCGATGTTCTCGCCGCGGCCGAGGACGCCGGCATCGACACGGCCGGGCTTACCTGCTCGACACGCGCGTGGGCGCGGGGGACAAGGACGATCCCGCACTCGTCGCGAAACAGGGCTTCGAGGCGCTGATGAAGGGCGCCGAGCGCGTCGTCGGCGGCGGCCTGAAGACCAAGGCGATGGCCGCCGCGGGGAAGGTCACCCCGGACTCGATGAAGGCCGCCCAGCACCGGAAGATGGCCGAGCCCGGATCGGCGTCCTGACCACGAGATGGATCGGCGCCGCCCCAGCGGGCGGCGCCGATCATGTTGTCAGGGCTTCAGGACCACCTTGATGCAGCCGTCCTGCTTGTGCTTGAAGATCTCGTAGGCGTGCGGCGCCTCGTCGAGGGGCAGCCGGTGGGTGGTGAGGTCCTCGGTGCCGAGCGGGTCGTCGTCGCCGGTCAGCGCCGGCATGATGTCGTCGATCCACCGCTTGACGTGGGCCTGTCCCATCCGGATCGTCACGCCCTTGTCGAAGAGCTCCATCATCGGGAACGGGTCGGCCTGCCCGCCGTAGACGCCGATGATCGAGATGGTGCCGGCCCGCCGGACGCTGGCGAACGCCGTGTGCAGGGCCGCCATCCGGTCGACGCCGATCTTCTCGATGGCCTTGCGGGCGACCGCGTCGGGTAGCAGGCCCGCGGAGCGTTGCGCGAACTCCTGGCCCGGCGACCCGTGCGCCTCCATGCCGACCGCCTCGATGACGCCGTCGGCGCCGCGCCCGCCGGTCATGTCGTAGATCGCCGCGGGCACATCATCGACCTGCGAATAGTCGATCACGTCGATGTCGTGCCGGCGGGCCATCGCGAGGCGTTCCGGAACGCTGTCGACGGCGATCACACGCCCGGCGCCGACGTGACGGGCGATGCGGGCGCACATCTGACCGATCGGGCCGAGCCCGATGACCGCGACGGTGCTACCGGGTTCGACGTCGGCGTACGCGACCGCCTGCCAGGACGTGGGCAGCACGTCGGACAGGAACAGGAACCGCTCGTCGGGGAACCCGTCGGGGACCTTGATCGGTCCGAAGTGGGCCTGCGGGACCCGCAGGTACTCGGCCTGGGCGCCGGGCACCTGGCCGTACAGCTTGGTGTAGCCGAACAGCGCGGCCCCGGTGCCCTGCTCGCGCACCTGCGTCGTCTCGCACTGCGCGTAGAAGCCGCGGGTGCACATCCAGCAGTGCCCGCAGGAGATGTTGAACGGGACGACCACCCGGTCGCCCGGCTTGATGTGGGTAACCTCGCTGCCGACCTCCTCGACGATCCCCATCGGCTCGTGGCCGAGCACGTCGCCGGAGTCGATGTACATGCCGAGGACGTCGTACAGGTGCAGGTCCGATCCGCAGATCGCCGTCGACGTCATCCGCACGATCGCGTCGGTCGGCTGCTGGATTATCGGGTCGGCAACGGTCTCGACGGACACCTTGTTCGTGCCCTGGAAAGTCAATGCCTTCATGACCCTTTCCTCTGCCCACAACCGGCCCGGGTAGTCCTTCAGCCGGCGACGAGGATCGCCTCGCGCACCAGGCGGCGGGCCAGCACCAGCGCGTCGGCCGGCTCGTCGAAGCCGGGTGCGTCGCCGATCCGGCGCGGCTTGCCGCCCAGCAGCCACCGCAGCGCCGGGGCGCAGCCGGCCGGCATCGTCAGCGTCCGGTCGAAGGCCTGCAACTCGACGCGGTCGCCGGCGATCGGCAGCAGCCGCCAGTGCAGTCCGGGTCGCACCGTCACCACGCTGTCGGCGTCGAGAGTGGACAGGAACGCGGCCTGGGCCAGCGGCCGGATCGGCGCCGGCCGGTCGGCTGCCCAGAACCGGGCCCGCAGCCGGTCCGCCACCTCGGTCGCGTCCACTGTGGACAGCCAGTCCCGCAGCGCGGCGATGGTGGCGTCGAGTTCGGGGCGCACCTCGTCCGGGTCCGCCACGTCGACTCCGAGCGGCAGCGCCGCCCGCACCTCGGGCGCACCGACCGCGAGCCCCAGTAGCTCCTCCACGAGCGAGTAGCGGGTGACGGTGCGCACCCCGATGGTCAGGTGCACCGACAGTTCGCCGACCGCCTCGGCCGAGTGCAACCAGCCGCGGGGGAGATAGAGCGCGTCGCCGGGCGCGAACACGGCGTCGATGGCCGGTTCGCCGGTGGCGGCCGCCGTCACCTCGTCGGCCCGGCCACCCCACGGCTGGCGCTCCAGCGGGTCGACCATCACCGGTTCGTGGATGCGCCACCGCTTGCGCCCGGCCACCTGAAGCACGAACACGTCGTGGGTGTCGTAGTGGGTGGCGAAGCCACGGTTGCCGGCGGGTGTCACGTACGCGTTGACCTGCACGGGGTGGCCGAGGTCGGCGCGCAGCGCGGCGGCGAAGGCCGAGACCGGCGCCCACGTGCGGTGCAACCCCTGCAGCACGAGGGTCGCACCGTCGCACAGCAACGCCAGCACCTTCTCGTCGAGCACCTGGTCGGCGATCTCCGCGCCGGCGCCGCCGCTGCCGGTGAACCGGGTCGCGGGCAGGACGGTTCCGTCGTGGGCAACCCGCAGAAACGGCGTGCGCAGGCCGCGCTCGCTCAGCAGGACGTCGACGGCGTCGAGGGCGAACAGATCGGCGAACCCACCCGGTGGACGGCACAGGAGCGGCCGGCGGCCCCAGTACCGGTCGGCGAACTCGGCGAACGGCACGTCGGCGCACCGCTGGAAGGCCGGCCTGTCCCTGAGTGCGGGGTGTGGGCGGGCGTCGCCCGCCCACACCGTCGCAGGATCAGCCGGACCTGAATGCTGGGCCGGCTCGGGCGCCATCAGCGCGCGGTGCCGTCGGCGCCGCCGTCCTCGCTGCCGGGCCCGACGTTCGCGCCACCGTCGGCGACACCCTCGGCGCCGCTGTCGGCGCCGCCGTCCTCGGCACCGGGCGCCGCCCCGCCGTCGGCCGTCCCCTCGTCGGCGGCGGTGCCGTCGGCCGCACCGTCGTGCTGGTGGAGGTTCGCGCCGCCGTCGGCGGGGCCCTCCGAACCGCTGGCAGAGCCGCCAGAGCCGCTGGAGACGATGTCGTCGTCATTGAGTCGCATGGGTTCCTCCACGTCGAGCGGGCGCAGGATGATCAGTGCCGTGCTTACCTACCCCGGCCCGACGGCGATCACACCTGGGCGCCGTTGAACCGGCTGCGGCGTATCGTGAAGCTCTGGTTGCCGCTGGTCGCGAAGCTGGCGGTCCGAGCGTGAGACGTCAAGATCGGAATTGGGGGGATCGTGGCGTACGGTCGGCGGGCGACGTGACCGAACCGTCCTCCGACGAGCGCGGTCGGGCGTTCGCGGCGCGGCGGGACGGGATGGTCCTGCACCTGTCCGGCGACATCGATCAGGCCAACTGGCTGGCGGTCGCCGAACTGGTGGCCACCGAGCTGCGCGCCGGGATGGTCGAGCTGGACCTGGCCGGGGTGGGGTTCTTCGGCGCCGCCGGGGTCCGCGCCGTCCTATATGCGCGCGACCGGTCGCGGCTGGCCGGGCCGCTGCGGGTGACGTGCTCACCGATGGTGTACCGGGTGCTGACCATCTGCGGGTTGAAGAGCCTGGACGACATGGTCGTCACCGAGGCCGTCACCGACCTGGATCTGCCGCCGCGGGCGGGTGCATGACCGGCACCGACACCGAACGGTCCGGAGCGGACACGTTCGAGCACGCCGCCTTGATCGTCGACTCCGACGAGGGGCTGCGGAACCGACTGGTGCCGGCGGTGCGGCGGTGTCTCGAGCTGGACCTGCCGGTGATGGTGGTGGTCGCGGCGCACACCGAGCGGTTGCTGCGGGCCGATCTCGGTGGGCACGGCGACCGGGTGCGGTGGGGCCAGCCCGGCGCGTTCTACCAGCGGCTGGGGTTCGCGTTCGAGGGGTTCCGCCGCCTCCTGGCCGCGCAGCACGCCAACGGCGAGCGGCTCCACCTGTTCACCGAGCCGGACGTCGCGACCGGCGCGAGCGGAGCGACCGGCGCGAGCGGAGCGACCGGCCCGAGCGGCGCCACTAGCGCGACCGGCGCGACCGACCCGGCCTGGCCCGTCGACCGCGCGGCCGCCTACCTGTCGTACGAGGCGGTCCGCAACGAGGTGTACGCGCCGTACGGCTGCCCGGTCACCTGCCTGTGGGACGGCCGCCGCCATCCGACGCCGATCATCGACGACGTGCGCAGCCTGCACAACCACGAGGTGACCGAGGCCGGCAGCGTGGTCAACGCGGGCTACGTCCGGTCCGCCGACCATCTCGCCGGCCGCAACCACCCGCTGCCGTCGCCGCCGGTGGCCGCCGGGCTCGACTTCAGCCTCACCGGACTCGACGACCTTCCGCTGCTCCGCACGGCCTTGGAGTCCTGGGCCAAGCGGCGGTCGTTCCTACCGGCAGTCGCCGGCGACGTCGTGATCGCGGTCGGCGAGGTGGCCAGCAACGGTCTGGTCCACGGTGCCCCGCCGGTGCGGGTGCGCGGTTGGCTCGTCGCGGGCACGCTCGTCGTCCAGGTCGACGACGCCGGCGGCCGCCCGCTGCCCGCGACCGCCGGCTACTACCCGCCCACGATGCGGCCGGCGAACGGGCGGGGGCTATGGCTGGCCCGGCAACTCGCCGACGTGGTCACCGCGTACACCGGCTCCGGCGTCACCTCGGTCCGCCTGCACTTTCCCACCGGGCTGACGCACCGGGACTGACCGCGCGCGGTCAGGCATCGCTCGTGAGGCCTTCGCGCAGCTGCCTGAGTGCGGTGCTGAGCAACCGGGAGACGTGCATCTGGGATACGCCGACCTTCTCGGCGATCTGGGCCTGCGTCATGTCGTCGTAGAAGCGCAGGCCGAGGATGTGGCGCTGGCGCGGCGGCAGGCGCCTGATCAGGTCGCGCACGCTCTCCATGTTGTCGACCAGCTCGTACCCCGGATCGGGCCGGCCGACCACGTCGCCGAGGTCCGGGCCGTCGTCGGATTCGATGCTGTTGATCGGGGCGGACAGCGAGCCGGGCCGGTACACCTGGGCCGCGTCCATCGCCTCGATGACCTCCTCGGGCGTGGTGCCGAGGTGGTCGGCCAGCTCGTCGATCGTCGGCGGCCGGCGCAACCGCTGCGACAGCGTCTCCCGGCCGGCGGTCACGGCCGCTCCGAGGTCCTGCATGCGACGCGGTACCTTGATCATCCAACCCTTGTCGCGGAAGTGACGCTTGAGCTCGCCGGCGACGGTGGGAACGGCGAACGCGGTGAACCCGGGCCCGCGGTCGGCGTCGAACCGGTCGACCGCCTTGATGAGCCCGACGAGCGCGACCTGGACGAGGTCCTCGGTCGCCTCGCCGCGGCCCCGGTAGTTCCGGGCCATCGCGGTCGCCATGTCGTACATCTCGGCGATGGCGAGTTGCCGCAGGCCGTTGCGGGCGTCGTCGGTCTCGCAACGGCGGCGGGCCCGCAGGATGGTCTCCACCGTGCGGTCCGTGCCGGGCTCGGCCGGCAGGCCGACCTCCGGCGGGTCGCACAACTTGTCGACCCCGGTGAGCTCCAGGACCCGCAGCGCGCGCCCGTGCGCCCCGCGAAGCCACACCGATGAGTCGTTTTCAGCCGCGAGGCGGTGGGTAGATACGAGCATCCCGACGCTGTGACCGTCGATCAGCGTCACACTTTCAAGATCGACAATGATAAGGGCGACGTCATCGAGGAGATCGTGGAGCACGGCGCGCACCATCGGGGCGGTGGCCAGATCCACCACCCCGCGCAGGCGAACCAGCGCCGCGGTTTCCCACCGGTCGACGTGCAGTGCGCATGATGGTCGCCATCCATGTCTCCCCACGACGCACGAGTGCCCACTCGTGCGGGGCGGGAATCGGAAAAGTTGTGATCAACATGGATCGGTGTTCCGGCTCTCGGCCCATGCGCCCGCCATCTCGGCGGGGATTGGCGTGCTGACCTGCACGTTCGAGCGGTCCGGCCCGGTGGCCGTGCTCCGGATGACCGGTCGCTTGGACCTCATTTCCGCCGGACGGATCCGCTCCGGACTTCACGAGGCGCTCGCTGGCCAGCCGAGCGCGATCGTGGTCGACCTGACCGATGCGGTTGTCGCCGATGAGGCCTCCCTGAGGGTATTCTCCGCTTTTGGCCGGTTATCCGCCCACTGGGGCGCGTGTGCGCTTCTGCTGTGCACCCCGGATCCCGTCGCTCGCGAACTGCTGGACCGATCGGGCGTCGCGCGCATCGCGTTCGTTCGTGACGACTGCGCCGCCGCCCTCGCGACGGCCGCCGCGATCCCGCCGTCCAGTCGGCACTGCGTGCGGATTTCCGCGACGCCGTACGCGGCCGCCACCGCTCGCGGCGTCGTGCGGGAGGTGTGTGGCGCCTGGGGCCTGCCGGACCTCGTGGAGGACGCCGAACTGGTGGTCACCGAACTCGTCGACAACGTCGTGCTCCACGTCGGCGGCACCGTCGAGGTGATGCTGATGCTGCGCGAGCGGTATCTGCACGTGGCCGTGCGCGACCGCAACCACGCCAGGCCGGCACTCGCCCTGCCCGACCCCGGCAGCGGCGAGGGCGGCCGGGGCCTGCTCCTCGTCGACGCGACCGCGGCCGACTGGGGCTCGACCGAGGTGCCCGACGGGAAGGTCGTGTGGGCCGATCTGCCGCGCGGCGACCGCGCCTGACGGCCGGTCCCGCCCGTTTTGCGGCCGGTGATCGGGGTAGCCGCAGGTAATGACTGTGGTGGAGCGAATCGAGCAGGCCAGTGGGCTGGATCCGGTCAGCGACAGGTTGCAGCGGCTGGTGAGCGGGTTGCCGCGGCCCGTGCGGGACCTGCTGCACGGCGTCTGGCTGGGGCATCCGCTGCACCCGGCCATGGTGCACGCGCCGGTCGGTGCCTGGATGTCCGCGGCGATCCTCGACGTGATTCCCGGCCAGCGGCGTGCCGCAACGATGCTGCTGGCCACCGGAACCGCCGCGGCCGTTCCGTCGGCGGTGGCCGGGCTGAACGACTGGGCCTCTCTCGACCGCGACCAGCGCCGCACCGGGCTGGCGCACGCGCTGGCGAACGTGACGGCACTGGCGCTGTTCACGGGCTCGTTGGTCGCCCGATCGCGCGGGCGGCGGGGCCGGGCGCTGAGCTTCGCGGCGCTCGGCGTCGCCGGTGCCGGCGCGTACCTGGGCGGCCACCTGTCGTACAAGCAGGGTGCCGGCGTCAACCAGGCGGTGCCCGACCTGTTCCGCCTCCCGGACGGCTGGCAGCCGCTCGGCGACGCAATGTCCTATGTGGACGGTGCAATGACCGGGCGCCGCATCGGCGACGTGCCCGTGCTCGTGTACCGGCACGGCGACGAGTTCACAGTGATGCTCGAGCGGTGCGGGCACCAGACCGGACCGCTGGCCGACGGCGAGCAGACCGAGGTAGCCGGCCAGCCGTGTGTGGTGTGCCCCTGGCACGGCAGCACGTTCCGGCTCGCCGACGGCGGCGTGGTGCACGGCCCGGCCGCCACCGACCAGCCGACCCTGCTGACCCGGGTGGTCGACGGTCGCCTGCAGGCCTGCCGTCCCTAGCGTCCAGGTTCCGGGTCGTTTCCCCGCCGTATCGACGCAATCGGGAGCCCGCTGTTTTGGCACAGGCCGGTCGGGTACGCGAATCGGGACCCACGAAAGGAGCTGATGGCTAGTGAGCACCGTTGTCGAATCCGTCGACGTGGCCGTTCCCGTTCGTACCGCATACAACCAGTGGACCCAGTTCGAGGAGTTCCCGAGGTTCATGGACGGCGTCGAGGAGATCCGGCAGGTGACGCCGGAGATGACGCATTGGAAGGTGAAGGTGGCCGGCGTGGAGCGGGAGTTCGACGCCCGGATCACCGAGCAGCACCCGGACGAGCGGGTCGCGTGGACGTCGCTGGACGGGCCGCGGCACGCCGGTGTGGTGACGTTCCACCGCCTCGACGAGACGCACACGCGGGTCACCGTCCAGATGGACATCGATCCGGACGGCATCGCCGAGACCGTCGGCGACAAGGCCGGCGTCATCGACCGGCGGGTCAAGGGTGACGTCAAGCGGTTCAAGGAGTTCATCGAGAACCGCGGCAGCGAGACGGGCGCCTGGCGCGGCGACGTCGAGCGGCCGTAGTCAGAGTGAATCAGGGCCGCCGCCGTTGCTACGGCGGCGGCCCTCTACGATGTCGGCCAACCGGCGCAACGCCTCGCGGTTGCGGTAGTGCAGCAGAACGTCGTGGAGCTTGTTGCGGGCGCCGAGCAGGGCGCCCTGCGTGAACTGTTCCTTCATCGTCACCCGGGTACGGCCCGGCGACACCGGAGCCAGATCCAGCCGGACCTCGCCGGCGCCGAAGGGCCACAGCCGGACCTTCAGCAGCAGCATCCGGCCTGGTTCGCACTCGAGAACGGTGCTGCGGTCCTTCAACGACACCGGCCACGGCCCGGCCTTGTGGTGCAGGTGCGATCCTTGTTGCGGCCAACGGTCGTCGACCGCGCGGATGTGGGCGGTTCCGACCACCCAGTCGCTGTATGTCCAGCCGTCCGCGAGGACCGCGAAGACGTCGTCGGCGTCGGCGGCCACCAGCCGGGTCGTTGTCGCCATGGCCCTGGGATTCCCCGGACCCGGCCGCTCTAACGTCGCGACCGGCTGCGGATAAGTGTCCGTTCCCGGGGTACCGCAGACTCATGACGCAGACGGTCGATGCCGTGATCGTCGGGGCGGGTCACAACGGGCTCGTCGCCGCCAACCTGCTGGCCGACGCCGGCTGGGACGTCGTCGTGCTGGAGGCCGACGACGAGCCAGGGGGCGCCGTCCGCTCGGCGGAACTGACCGCGCCGGGGTTTGTCAACGATGTGTGCAGCGCGTTCTACCCGCTGGCGGTGACCACCTCGCCGCTGGCGAGGCTCGGCCTGGACCGGCACGGCCTGCGCTGGACGCACGCCCCGGCCGTGCTCGCGCACCCGCTGCCGGACGGCCGCGCGGCGATGCTCGACCGGGATCTCGACGCGACAGCGGCGTCGATCGGGGAGTTCGCGGCCGCCGACGCCGTGGCCTGGCGGCAACGCGTCGACGTGTGGCGGCGCATCGAGGGCCCGCTCCTGGGTGCGCTGATGACGCCGTTCCCGCCCGTGCGGGCCGGTGTGTCGCTCCTGCGACGGACCGGGACGGCCGACGCCCTGCGGCTGGTGCGCCAGTTCCTGTTGCCGGTGGAGCGCTTCGCCGACGAACTGTTCGCCGGGGACGGGGCCAAGCTGCTGCTGGCCGGGCTCGCCATGCACACCGACCTGTCACCGCACGAGGCGGGCAGCGCGGCCTACGGATGGTTGCTCGCCATGCTCGGGCAGGAGCACGGCTTCCCGGTGCCGGTGGGCGGCGCCGGCCGGATCACCGACGCGCTTGTCTCGCGGCTGCGGTCCCGCGGTGGCGTGATTTGTTGCGCGACGCCCGTCGACCGCGTGCTGGTCGCCGGTGGGCGCGCCGTCGGCGTGCGCACGGGCGGTGGCGAGCTGTGGCGGGCCAAGCGAGCGGTGCTGGCGGACGTGCCGGCGCCAGTCCTGTACCGCGACCTGGTCGGCCCGGACCGGCTACCGGACCGCCTCGTCGCCGACCTCACGGCGTTCCAATGGGACAACGGCACCATCAAGGTGGACTGGGCGCTGTCCGGACCCGTGCCGTGGAAGAACCCTGCGGTGGGCCGGGCGGGCACCGTGCACCTCGGCGGGGACCTGGCGGCGTTGTCCCGGTACGCGGTGGACCTCACCGACGGGCGCACGCCGGCCGACCCGTTCCTGCTCGCCGGGCAGATGACCACCGCCGACGCGACGCGCTCGCCGGCGGGCACCGAGACCATGTGGGCCTACACGCACGTGCCGCGCCGGGACCACTGGCCGACGGGCGACGTGGTCGCGCACGCCGACCGGATGGAACGGGTGGTCGAGACCTACGCACCGGGCTTCCGGGACCTGATCGCGGCGCGCCACGTGCTGGGACCGGACCAGTTCGAGCGGCACAACCCGAGCCTGGTCGGCGGGGCCGTGAACGGCGGCACCTCGGCCCTGCACCAGCAGTTGATCTTCCGGCCGGTGCCCGGCCTGGGCCGCGCCGACACCCCGATCGACCGGCTCTACCTCGCCAGTTCCAGCGCCCACCCCGGCGGCGGCGTCCACGGCGCGCCCGGCGCCAACGCGGCCCGCGCCGCCCTGGCGCGCTGGCGCCCGTTGCTCGGCAGCGGATACCGCGCCGCGATCGGGATCGCGCACGACCGCGTCTACCGGTCCTGAAAGTCACCCGTATTGGTCGACGATGTCGCCGAGCTTGCCGGCGACGTCGTCCAGCGCCGCCAGCGCCGCGCGCAGCGCCCCCTCGGTGGAGGCCCGGCTGGCGTCGCCGAGGGCGCGCACCGCCTCCTGCACCAGGGGGAGCACCTCGTCGCGCAGTCGCGCCGACGCGTCGTCGGGCGGCGCCTGCTCGGCGATCTGCTTGGCCGCACCGGAGAGGGTGCGCGCCGCGTCGTCGTAGGCGGTGGCGATGAACGTGCCGAACGCGTGCCCATCGAGCTGTGTGCGCGCGACGAGCGCACCGGTGCCCGCCGCGTCGTGCGCCGATTCGGCGGCCTGGACGGCGGTGCGCCGGTAGTCGCTGCGGTCCGGGGGTGCGCTCACCCGCACCGCGAACCCGGCCCAGAGCGCCAGCACCCCGGCCAGCGCGATCGTCAGTCGGCGGAGGTTCATGGCTCAGAGGATCGGCTTGCCGCCGGTGACCGGGATCACCGCGCCGGACATGCAGCCGGCCTCGTCGGAGGCGAGCAGCACGTAGGCCGGCGCGACCTCCGCCGGCTGACCTGGCCGGCCCGAGCCCCGGTAGGCGTCCTCACCGTGATCGGGCCTGCGGTGCATGGCGCCGGTGGTGCCGGGCGGCTGCTGCTGCGGCTCTCGCGGTTCTGCCATCGCATGCTCCCGATTGCTCGTCGTCGCTCACCTGTTCCGTTCCCGTTTGGCCGGCGTCGAAACGGGGAACCGCCGACACGCGTCCGCTGTGGACGTGCGAAATCCCGGTTCGGTGCAAGGATGCTTTTCGTGTGGCGTCGACGAGTGCGGATCATCGCGGCGTCGGTCCTCTGTTGCCTGATCGGCGGCCTGGCCGGCTGCGGATCGGTCGGGCGGCGCTCGGACGCGGCGTCGGATGCGGCGGTTCGGTTCCTCGACGCGGTGTCGGCGGGTGACGGGGAGGCAGCGTGTGCCCTGCTCGCGCCGGACGCCGTCGAGGAGGTGGAACGGAGTTCCGGCCAGACCTGCGCGCAGGCCGTGACCGACGAGGACCTTCCGGAGCCGGGGACGGTGACCGGAGCGGACGTGTACGGCCAGTGGGCCATGGTCCGGTTGAGCGGGCAGGCGGTGTTTCTCGCGATGTTCCCGGGCGGCTGGCGGGTGGTGGCGGCCGGCTGCCAGTCCCGCGGCGAGCGGCCGTACGACTGCGTCGTCGACGGAGGGTGATGCGCGTGCGCACATTGTTCGTGTCGTGTCTGACGATCGTGGGCGTGGGGCTCGTGTACTTCGTCGTCATCGGCCTCCTGCACCGGTGAGCGGAGGGCGACCATGCGCCGGTACCTGAAGGAGAACTCGCTCGGCATCGTCTTCGGCCTGCTGTTCCTGGCCGCGCTCGTCGGCCAGGCGGTGGCCGGGCACGCCGACTTCAACCAGCAGCAGACCGCCGACGGGCTGCCGCACGTGACGATGCTGCGCTACCTCACGTCGTCCGACTTCGCCGTCGACGTCGCCGAGAACTGGCAGTCCGAATACCTTCAGTTCCTGCTGTTCCTGGTGCTGACGGTGTGGCTGGTGCAGAAGGGCTCGCCCGAGTCCAAGAAGCCGGAGGAGATCGGCCTCGAGTCCGACGAGCAACAGAAGGTCGGCCGGTTTGCCACCGACGACTCGCCGGCGTGGGCGAAGGTCGACGGGTTCCGGCGCGTGTTGCTGTCCAACTCGCTCGGCCTGGTCATGGGCGCCATCTTCGTGCTGTCCTGGCTCGCCCAGTCGATCGCGGGCACAGTGGCGTTCAACGAGGAACAGTTGAGTCAGCGCCAGGACCCGGTCTCGTGGCCGGCGTACCTGGCCGAGCCGGACTTCTGGAACCGCACGCTGCAGAACTGGCAGTCCGAGTTCCTCGCCGTCGCGTCGATGGCCATCCTGTCGATCTACCTGCGCCAGCGCGGCTCACCGGAGTCGAAGCCGGTCGGGTCGGCGCACTCCTCCACCGGGATCGAGGGCTAGGCGGTCAGGAACTCCGTCAGGCGATCGGCGAGCTCCGTCGGGCGTTCCTCGGCCATGTGGTGCCCGGAGTCGAAGGGCTCCACCGTCAGTTCGCGCGCCCACGCCCGCCACACCGCCGCGACGTCGCCGTAGATGTCGCCGAGGTCGTCGCGCAGCGCCCACAGCACGAGCGTCGGGCACTCGACCGTGCGGTCGGCGGCGCGGTCCGCGTCGTCGTGCTCGCGGTCGATGCCGAGGCCCGCACGGTAGTCCTCCAGCATCGCGTGGACGGTGTCCGGGTCGTGGATCGCGCGGCGGAAGTCCGCGTAGTTGTCGGTGCCGAGATCGGCCTCGGTGGCGCGGTACCACGCGTCGGGGTCGGCGTTGATGACGCGTTCGGCGGGCTTGGCGAGTTGGCCGAAGAAGAACCAGTGCCACCACGCCCGGGCGAACGTCGCGTCGCAGCGCGCCAGCGCCTCCCCGATCGGCACGGCGTCGAGAACGGCGAGCCGCCGCACGCGTCGCGGATGGTCGAGCGCGGTGCGCAGCGCGGCGTACGCGCCGCGGTCGTGCCCGACCACCGCGAACCGCTCGTGTCCCAGCGCCGTCATCAGCGCCGCGACGTCGCGCGCCATGGCGCGCTTGGAGTGCGGCGCGTGGTCCTCTGTGGACGCGGGTTTGCTGGACCCGCCGTAGCCGCGCAGATCCGGGCAGACCACGGTGAACCGCGACGCGAGCACCGGCGCGACCGCGTACCAGGTGGTATGCGTGCGCGGATGCCCGTGCAGCAGCACGACGGGCGGACCGCTGCCGCCGTGGCGTACGCGCAGCGTCACCTCGCCGACGTCGACGGCGTCGAGGGCGAACCCGTCGAAGATCACGCCACGACCAGCGTCTGCGGTGCCGCCTGCTTGATCCGGGTCGTCAGCCACTTGAGCTGGATCGCGGTCTCCGACTCGCACGCGGTGACCACACCCAGCAGGTCCTCGTTGCGGGCGCCGCGGGCGGCCTGCCCGACGATCGTCCAGGCCATGTCGCAGGCGCTGGCGAGCACGTAGAGGTCCAACAGGTCGCGCAGCAGGCCGAGCGGGCCGCTGCGGGGGCCGCCGAACGCGTGGGTCGGCGCGTCGGCGTCCGCTGGGGCGAACGGCTTGAGGCGGGCCGCGTGGGTGTCGCACTGCGCCGCCAGGATCTCGCACAGGTGCGCCAGGTCCGGCTCGTCGCCGTGCGCGTCGGCGACCTGACGGAACGCGCCGGCCAGCGCGGTCTGCGCCTGGTGCGTGGTGCCGAGGTATTCGTCGAGGTGCATGTCGGTCAGCCCTCCCGCGCCACGTTGACGGCGGCCACCTTGAAGAGGGGTTGCTTGGAGACCGGATCCCAGGCGGTCATCGTCAGCTCGTTGGCGGCCCGGTGCGGTTGGGCGTCCGGCCGGTCCCAGTACCCGTAGTGGAACGGCACGAAGACCACGCCCGGGCGCACCCCGCCGAGCCGGGCCGGCGCGCTCACGCTGCCGCGCCGCGACGTGACCCGGACCTTGTCGCCGTCCTGGATCCCGTGCCGGGTGGCATCGTCCGGGTGCAGTTCCACCCACACCTCCGGTGCGGCGGCGTCGAGTTCCGCAGCGCGTCCGGTCTTGGTGCGGGTGTGGAACTGGTACACGGTGCGACCGGTGGTGAGCAGCAG
>Ga0111539_10000746_pt1 | contig 42232 bp, 34 predicted proteins | sample RhiMethybrSRZTD1_FD_79667 | JGI IMG/M metagenome (GOLD analysis project Ga0111539, IMG submission 79667) | Populus rhizosphere microbial communities from Tennessee, USA - Rhizosphere MetaG P. TD hybrid SRZTD1 (version 2) (version 2) | ecosystem: Host-associated > Plants > Roots > Rhizosphere >... | reverse complement strand
TGGCGAAGACTTGCGCGCCGGCGACCGGCAGGAGATCCGCCTTCATTCGCAGGCCAACAAGCGTCGGCTTTGAGTGCCCCCGGCTGTGCATGCGCGCGACGATTTCCTGTCCGAGATAGCAGCCCTTGGTGAAACTCACGCGCCTCGGCAGCATCTCGCCGACCTGGTGAGGCAGATTCGTCGGGCCGAAGTCGATGTTGAACAGCGCCTCGCCGGTCTCGACCCGCGCGATGTTGAACGCATGCCAGCCGATCGGCCGCACCTTGCGCTTGTCCTCGCCGACAATGTGATCGGCGCCGCGCAGGAACTCCCACACGCCCGCGGCCGACTCGCGCGGCATGATGAGCACGAAGCCCGTCTCGCCGGTCTGGTCGCGCCGCGCAACAACCACAGCCGCGTTGTCAATCGTGATCGTCTTCGCCGCGCCGATCGCAAGCTCGAAATCGGGTTCATTGCACGCCGCGGCGATGGTCTCGCGCGCCAGCCGGCCATGCACCGCAATGTGATGGAACTGCTCAGTGGCATCGCGAATCTCGACATCCTCGGTGAACACGAACTCGCCTAGCGACTTCGCCGCCGCTGCAGCGTTGGCGACATCGAGATCGATCAGCATCCGGTCGCGAAGTTCGATCACGAACACATCGGCGTCGATTCGACCCTTGCGATTGAGCCAGAACGATTCGCGCGTGCCGCCGGACGCCAGCCCGTTGAGTTCCTGCGTGAGCATGCGATCGAGAAACTCGACGCGATCCTTGCCCGTGACCAGCAGCGTTCCGCGATGAGGCGAATCGAGCAGTCCCGCACCGCGCCGAATGGCGGCGTACTCAGCCTCCACCTCACCGAAACTCGCGATGATCTCGCACACCGGCGTCGGCTCGGCGGGTGCACCGCCGACGCTGATCGAAGGCGAAACCTCAGGCATCGCCACGCCCCATGGCAGCATTTCGATGTCCGGCGTGCCGGCCGCTCGTCGTCCCGTGGCCGCGCCGGGCCGACTCACGGAGACCGTCAGCGCTACATCGCCGGCGCGAGCAAGGGATGCGGCGTAGGCAGCGTGCAGGGGCCCAAGTGGACTGGTGACGGACATGCGCGAGTTCAATCGTAGCCGCACTCCGCAGGCATCAAGATCGAACGAGCCGGGCGCGGATGCCGCTCACGGTCGTGCGCACGCGCGTCGCCCAGCCGCGCCGGCGGACCCAGGCATGCTGCGTCCAACGAGCCCGCGCGCCCAGTTGGTGCTTGTACGCCTCGTCGCCGCGCAGGAAGTCCACGGCTGCGCGGCCGCGCTCGATCGCCTGGCGAATGCACAGTGCATCCAGCACGCGGCCGGGTGAAAGCGGGGCGAAGCGGCCATCGAAGGCGGCGAGATAGTGCCCGAGCGAATGAGCGCGGCGGTCGATGAGCGAGCCTTGCGCCGCGGCCGGGTCATCGCCAACCCACAGCACCGCGATCTCCGCCGCGCCCTCGGCCAAGCACGATTCGAACAGCGCTCGGCATGCCTGCAGGTGTTCGGGGGGGTTCTTGCCGCGCACCTCGGCCATGTGGAGCAGGGCGTCGAGATGCTGCTGCATGTCGCCGTTGCCGGCTGTGGTGGTGAGGGTGCAGCCAGCCTCCTCCGCGAGGCGCAGGCGCTTCTTGAGCGACTTGCGGCTGGGCGGCGTGAGGCGATCCCCAAGGTAGTCGTCCCACGTCGGGGGCAGTTCGAGCAGCGGGCACGCATTGCCGCGATGCATGGAGACGACCAGCGCCGGGTCATCGATCCGCAAGCGATCGAGGAATCGATCGATCCTGGGGTCGAGTGCATCCTTCAGGACCAGCCGATCCCACGCGCGATCGGCGGCCAGGGCATCGGCGAAGGCATCGACCGCCTGATCCTGGCGCGCCGGATCGCAGATGAAGCCGCGATAGTCGGCAGCCTCATCGCCCATGAAGTGGATCTCGCGCACCTGATCAAGCCGAATGGCGGAGCCCAGACCGCGCGGACTGATGGGGAGCAGCCCTGCAACCTCGCCAGTGTGATCCTCGCGCGCCACGAGAATCGCCCATGGGTATGGCGACACGTCGGCCCAGGCGCGCAGCCACGGCCACGAGGTGAAGATGTTCGCATGGGCATCCAGCGCGTGCAGGCGCCGCCACTTGTCGCGCAGCGCGTCGAGGCCTTCGATCGAGTTGATCAGATCAACGCGCACCGGCGGCAGTCCGCGCGGCCGACGCATCATGCACAAGCCGCTCAAAGAGCGCGAATCCAAGGCGTCCGTCGTCAGTGCGTTCCGGATGCCACTGCACACCAAGGTACATTCCCGGCCGCGCTGTATCGCGCACAGCCTCGATCACTCCGTCGGGCGCTCGGGCGATGACCGTGAGCGAGCCGGCGTGCGTCAGGGCCTGTCGATGATGGCTGTGCACCAGGCCATGGCCGAGTTCGCCCTCGACCTCATGCGAGCGCCGATCCCAATGCAGCGAGGCGGTGACAAGTGAATCAGGCAGGTGCTGATCGAGTGACCCGCCGCGATGCAGCCCCATGAGTTGCATGCCCAGGCACACTCCAAGGGCTGGAGTGCGGGCGGCGCGATCGAGGGCTGCGAGCAGTGCCAACTCGAATGCCTGCCGCTGCGGGTGCAGGGGCGTCGCCTTGGGATGCATGGGAACGTTCCAGTACGTCATGTCGGGATCGTCGCCGCCGGTGAGCACAAAGCCGTCGCACAGACGCATGAACTCCTCGATGCGCGCCGGGATTGGCGGCAGGACGATCGGCGTCCCGCCGGCGCGCTCGATCATCTGCGCGTACGCGCTGCCAACCTGCAGACGGCCGTCAGCGGCGATGTCGGCTGTCACGCCGATAACCGGTCGATCCTGGGCGCTGGGCATGGCGAAATTCACCGCTCGCGGACGACTCCGCACATCATTCATTCGAAATCGGCGCTCAACCGAGCAGAGAAATCGAACGCATTTCGGCATGGAGTCTTTTCTGGGAGTCGGCCTGACTCTACGCTTGGCTTGAGTATCTGGTCTCTGGCGCACGCCCCCCATCGCGCCGCGGGAAAGCGTACAAGTCATTGGAGAAAGGACATGCTCGGCCAGAAGCCGCTGATCGGGATTGCAATGCTGGGGGGTCTGGCTGTGATGGGGATTGCCGCCGTCACCGTGGCCGACACGATCAACATCATCGCGTCGCGCGACAACACGCTGATCGAGGACGTGAACGGCGCGTGGAGCGGCGGCATCATGCCGTGGGTCTTCGCGGGCAACACCAATCAGATCAACGCCGAGGACACACGACGCGGACTGGTGCGGTTCGACCTGAGTGCGATCCCGCTGGGCTCCACCATCAATACGGCGAGCGTGCGGCTGCGCATGACCAAGTCTGTGCACGCGGGAACGTACACCTACACGCTGCACAAGGTGCTCGCAGATTGGGGGGAGGGCACCTCCGAGGGCGCCGGCGGCAGCGGCGCCCCGTCAACCGCCGGATCGGCTACGTGGATTCATCGCTTCTATCCGGACGTATTCTGGACCACCTCCGGCGGCGACTTTAATGCGACTGCCAGCGCGAGCCTGAGCGTCTTCGCTACGCTGGGCTTCTACACGTGGTCGTCAGCACAACTCGCGGCAGATGTGCAGTCGTGGCTGGCCGCACCGTCGAGCAACTTCGGTTGGATCCTCCGTGGGAATGAAACGGCGATTACGAGCGCCAAGCGCTTCGAAGCCCGCGAGACGACGCTTGACGGTGACAAGCCCACGCTGATCGTGAACTTCACGCCCCCGGCGGTCTACGGGGCCTGCTGCTTTGGCGAATCGTGCATGCTGGCCGGGCCGGCCCAGTGCGCAGCGATGCAAGGCATCTACAAGGGCGATGGCACGCCCTGCCTGGCAGGAACCTGCTGCGCTGGAGACATCGATGTCTCAGGCACGGTCGATGTCAACGATCTTCTGGCCGTGATCACCACGTGGGGTCCGTGCCCCGCGCCACCACAGCCATGTCCGGCCGACATCGTGACCAACGGCGTCGTCGATGTGAATGACCTGCTTCAGGTGATCGCCAACTGGGGTCCATGTCAGTGACCTGAGCCTGTCAGTCGTTGCCCGGCTGTGTCGATTCGGCTATCATCGCCCTCACTGTTGCCCCCGCTGCGTGCGGGGGCTGTCATCTGGCCGCGTTCCGCAAATCGTGGCCGACACCCACAACGGAGTCCGATCGAATCATGTCGCAAGCTCAATCAGGTTACGGTTCAGGGGGATACGGTGGAGGCATGGGAGGCATGTCAGGCGTGCCCGGCATCGGCGGTCCGGGTGGCCCGTCCGCCGGGGGCCCGCGGCAGCGCGGCGCGTATCTCAAGACAGGCGTGGCCGAGGAGTTGTATGTGGACTACAAGGCCGTCGATGACCTGCGCCGCCTGATGACGCCCAATGGCAAGATTCAGTCGCGCAAGCGCCTGGGCACGACGGCCCGCGAGCAGCGCATGGTGGGCGTCGCGATCAAGCGGGCCCGCCACATGGCCCTGCTGCCGTACACCGACGCGACGCTGTGATACGCACGTCACTTGCGCCCCAGCCACTATGATTTGACTCATGGCTGAGCGCGAGCGGATTCGCATCACCGAGGTTGGGCCGCGCGATGGATTGCAGAACGAGGCGCGGGCGGTCTCGACCGATGTGAAGGTCGCGTTCATCGATCTGCTCTCAGCCAGCGGCGTGGCCGAGATCGAGGTCAGCAGTTTCGTCAGCTCGAGATGGGTGCCGCAGCTGGGCGATGCGAGCGAGGTGTTTGCGCGAATTCAGCGACGGAAAGGCGTGACCTATTCAGCGCTCGTGCCCAACGAGCAGGGGCTGGATGCAGCCATGGCACTCGCCTCGCCGCCCGACAAGATTGCCGTCTTCACCGCCGCCAGCGAGACCTTCAGCCGCAAGAACACCAATGCCACGATCGCGCAGACGCTGGAGCGTTTCGCGCCGGTGATCAGGCGATCTCGCGATGCCCGAAAGCCTGTGCGGGCGTACATCAGTTGTGCTGTCGCCTGTCCCTATGAAGGGCCGACCGATCCGCAGAACGTGTGCAGCGTTGCCGGCAAACTGCTTGACTTGGGCGTCGATGAGATCGACCTGGGCGACACGATCGGCGTCGCCGCGCCTTCCGATATCGACCTGCTCTACGAAGGCCTCGCCGGCCTGCTCAAGCCCGGGCAAACGACGCTGCACCTGCATGACACGCGCGGCACGGCGCTGACCTGCGCCTGCCGCGCCTTCGAACTGGGCGTGCGCAGTTTCGATTCCTCATGCGTGGGTCTGGGCGGCTGCCCGTACGCGCCCGGTGCGGCAGGAAACCTCGCGACCGAGGATCTGGTCTACACGTTCAACAAGATGGACTGCGACACTGGCGTCGATCTGCAGCGACTGTTCGCGGCCGGCCGGCACATCGCTGCCGCGCTCGATCGTCCGATGCCGGGCCGGGTGTTCAAGGCTGATGGCAGCCGCTAGCGTCGGCCGCGTGTGTGCAGTTTGTGCCTCATGGCCGCGCGCCCGCGAGCAGCGGAATGATCACCCCCGCCAGGATCGTCAGCACGATCAGCCCGATCACCGGAATCGCGATGATCAGGAGTATCACCAGCAGCCAGTTGCGCCGTGGCGCGGGCTGCCCCGGCGACGACGATGGCAAAGCGGTGACCGGCTCGGCCTGCGGGATCCACGGGCGGTGCAGGCGGTTGGCCTTGTTGACCATGTGCGGGATCAGCGCGAGATCGATTAACTGGCCGATGAAGAGCAACCCGCCGGTGAGCAGCCAGATGAAGCCGCTGATCCATTTGCCGCAATAGAAGCGATGGACGCCGCAGAAACCGAAGAAGCACGTCAGCCAGCACAGGTACGCGATGCCGGGGTTGCGCATGCCCGGCACGGGAACGCTGTAGGGCGTCGGGGCGGGTGTGGGGATCTGCACGCCGGGCGCGGGAGTGACCTGTGCGCCGGCAAACAGCGGCTGCGGCGTCGGCGTGTTGATCTGACTTGCCTGCCGCCGCCAAACCGGGCCCTCAGAGCCTGACATCGCATCCGGTGTCGGAGTGGTGGCGAGAGTCGACTGTCCCATCCACGGCTGGGGCAGCGTCGGCGCTGCATTCAAACGTTGCAGGTCCGTCTTGATCTCGCTGGCGTGCTGATAGCGGCGCGAAGGCTCCTTCTCCAGCGCGCGAAGCACGACCTGATCGAGCCGCACATCGCTGACGCCTCTCTCCGACGGCAGGGGGAAGCGGCCGATCGGCAACTCGCCCGTGAGCATCTCATAGAGAACCACGCCCAGCGAGTACACATCGGCCCGATGATCGACCGTGGACGGCCGCTCGATCTGCTCGGGCGCCATGTAGTGCATCGTGCCGATGATCTGCTGGGTGTGCGTGAGCGTGTAATCAGTTCCCGGTCGCTGCAGGAGTTTGGCGATTCCGAAGTCGGCGATCTTCACGCGGCCTTTGCGATCGACGAGGATGTTCTCGGGCTTGATGTCGCGATGGGCGATGCCCTCGGCGTGCGCGTATTCCAGCGCATCACATACGCCGGGGACGATGGCCAGCGCCTCACTGGGCTGAAGGCGGCCTGCGTTGGCGCCCATGACCTGCCGCAGGTTCGAGCCGTCCACGAACTCCATGATGAAATAGCACAGGTCATTGACCGCGCCGGAGTCGTACACGGTGACGATGTTGGGGTGCTGCAGTCGTGCCAGCGCGCGAGCCTCGCGCGTGAAGCGCTCCGCGAAGGATTCGTGTCGCTGAACATCGTGCGGCTGCGGGGGCAGCACCTTCAGAGCGACCAGTCGATCAAGGCTCTTCTGCCGCGCCTTGTAGACGACGCCCATCCCGCCGGCCCCGAGGACATCAATGATCTCCAGATGCGGAAATCGCCGCGCCACCTCGTCGATCGCGATCGGCGCAGGCGCGCCGGCCGGCGCTGCCGGCCGGAGGTGCTCGATTGTGGGCTGGTCGGAAGGGTTGAAGGGCATACGCTGGTGCACTCACCATATCGCGCCGGGGCCGTGAACGACGCATTTTCCGCTGTCGCGTGGGCATTCCTCACCTTCATTGGGAGAACGACCCGCTGCCTGTCGTTAGCGAACGCCCGCTAATCGCGAGGTGTGGCTGGACCGAGGGTAATGGCGTTCTTGCCTTTGCGCTTGGATTCGAGTGCCCGCTGGTCCGCATGGCGCAGGAGCGTCGCGGGATCGTGGCCGTCCCACGGGAATGTCGCCAATCCGGCGGAGATGCTGATCGTGCCCTGGGCTTCCACGCCAAGCTTGGGGAAGCGCATCGAGCTCACCGCGTGCTGGATGCGGCGCGCGATGGTCTCGATGGAATCAGGATGCGTGCTGCCGGGCGTGCGTGGGGCTTCGGGATCGGCGAAGACGACGACGAACTCATCGCCGCCGATCCGGCAGACGCTGTCGCCCTGGCGCACGATTGACCTGAGCAGGCGCACGATCTCGCGCAGGATGTCATCGCCCGCATCGTGGCCGAAGCGATCGTTGTAGGGCTTGAAGTTGTCGATGTCGAAGACCATCACCGTGACCGGCCGGCGGTCGCGGCGGGCGCGGGCCAGGGCTTCGGCGAGAAAGACCCCGAAGTAGCGGCGATTGTGCGCGCCCGTCAGGTCATCGCGGATGCTCAGTTCGCGCACGCGCCGGTGCTCGTGCTGCATGTGCAGCCAGTGACCGAGCCAATCGGCCCATGGCCGCAGGTTGCCGGGCGCGACGTTGTCCGCCAGCAGCCGGCCAAGGCTCTCGCTTGCGCAGCGGACTTCCACGCCCTCGGCGGGGAGCGTTCCGGCAGCGCTCGCTGCATCGACGAATCGGACATTGCGCCAGCGGCCATGGTGGGTGATGAGCCGAAGTGCCAGCGGCAGCACGCCTGCGGGATCGTGCAGAAGCGCGTGCAGCAGATCCGTGTCGCCGACGTTTGCCACTGGCGTCGGCTGCGGCCCGCGCTGAGCGGATTCCGCAGGATGCCTGGGGTCGACAGACGGAGGCGCCGTTCTGGACGCGGTGGGGGCTTTCGACGCGGCGACTGATGCGGCAGGCGATGGTTCCGATGTGGCTGCAATGGCGACTGGTGATTCGCTTCCCGTCTCTGGGCGGGATTGATCTGGCGCACCCTTGACCCCTGCCGGCGCTGCATCGGCGACCGGCGGCGCGGGAGCAGCATCAAGGTCGAATACCTTCGACGCTGATGGTGGCGAGGGCGGAGTCGGCGCGGGCGATACGGGGGCAGCAACGGCGACGGCCGGCGCCTTCGACGGTCCGGCCAGTAGTCCGTCGTCGTCCATCGCGCGGCGGAGATCGTCCCAGCGCAGCGGTCCTGCGAGCCATGCATCGGGTGCCTGCATGCCGCCGGCGCTGCCGGGCGGTTCATCGCCCCGGGTGATGGCGATGATGCGCAGCGACGGGTCGAGTCGCCGCAGGGCCTCGATCGCGCATTGATGCGGCGAGCGTGTGAACGTCTCATCGATGAGTATCGCGGCGATCGGATCCTGCGCGCCGCTGCCGGCCACCTCGCCCAGCGCCTCGAACATATTTCGGGCCAGCACCGGTGGCTGAGCGAGCAGCTCGCCAAACGCCTCACGTTGCGCGATCTCGCCCACGATCAGCACGCGCCCGCGGCGGCTGCGCTGGGGCTTGCCCGCGGCGCTGCTCATGAGCCCGCCCCGCGCCCGCCGGGCACTTCATTGTCGAGCTCACTGTCGTGCAACAGCATGTCAATCTCGTCGCGGCTCAGTCGCCCGGCGTCGCGCACTCCCGCGTGGTCGCTCGCCACGGCGTCATCCGCGGATTCGACCGGACAATTGTCGTTCACGCTCGATGCAGCTGTACGCGCGCGCTGGGGGTGAATTTCAGAAGGCTGCTGCAATCCGAGCCTGTGGCCGCTCATCGTCATTCGCTCAGGCTTGCTCGTCTCGGGCAGCGGGCCCTCGGCCGCTTCAATGCGGTCTCCCGACGCGGTCCAGACGGACGCCGCCGGCAGTGATCGTCTGACCGCCTGGCGCAAGTCGTCCAGCAGTGGCGCGGGCCACTGTTCGGGGTCAACGATGACAAGCGCCAGGCCCTCCATTCGCTGCAGGCCCCAAGCGGCTCGCGCGGCCTGCGCGCGCTCGCGCAAGGCCAGTTCGGCGAAGGCCAGGTACGGGTCCCCGTGGACGATTGCAAACCAGTCGCGCTTCTCAAATTCGGGTAGCAAACTCTCAATGGCGCGCGTCGCGCCGTCGGCTGCTTGTGCGTCGCCGTCCGAATTCGGCGCGAGCACTATGACGCGGGTCCATTCAGCCTGCTGCGAGGCGCCGGTGATCAGCGGAGACGGCTCCATGGGCGTCGAATTGTAGTCAGTCGCGCATGCGCGACCGAGTGTGGCTAGACCGGTTGCAGCGCCATGCGGGCGATCGTCATCGCGGCATCGGGGCGATTCATCGCCTGTAGCGCCGTGCGCATGCGCGATCGCCGATCGCCATCGCGAAGAAGCGAATCGAGCACGGGACCAAGGGCGGGGGCGTTCGCTGTCGCATCGATTTGATCGACCTCCATGGCAGCCGCGCCCGCTTGCACGAGCGACTGTGCGTTGTGCCGCTGATGCATGTCCTTGTGATAGGGGTAAGGCAGGAACAGTGACGGGACAGCATTGACGGCGATCTCAGCGACACTGTTGGCCCCCGCGCGCGAGATGGCCAGGTCCGCCGCACCCCATGCCAGCCCCATCTCGTGAAGGAACGGCAACACAGTCGCGCGCACGCCCGCCCTTGCATAGTCCTCGCGTAGAGACGCATCCGCGTTGTGGCCGGCAAGATGCAGGATCTGCCATCCGTTGAAGAGGCTTGGCTGAGTTCGGGCCAGTTCCATCATCAGCGCGTTGATGCTCGTCGCTCCCTGCGAGGCGCCGGTGATCAGAAGCATGGGCACATCGGGGTCAAGACCCAGTCGCACTCGGCATTCGCGAGCGTTTGCGGGCGCCAAGGCCCGACGCCGGATCGGCATCCCGATCACCTGCGAGGCGAAGCCCGGCAGCATCGGCAATTCGATCGCGCTCACGACCGTGGCGCATGATCGAGCCATCCAGCGGTTGGCCTTGCCGGGCGGGGCATCCAGATTCACAAGCAAGCCGGGCACGGCAATCGATTTCGCTGCCTTCACGACGGGCGCGGCGACGAAGCCGCCCAGAGCGATGATGCGCGTCGCACGTTCCCGCCGCATGATTTCGCGCGCCTGGTGCACGCTGGCGCGAAAAGTCTGCACGAAGCGCAGCATTCGCATCGGGCGCCGTGATGGCGGCATCGCCGGCAGCGCAACGTGATGCACGCCTGCTTCGCCCAGCATCGTGGCATCGATCTCGCGATTCGAGCAGAGAAAGATCGACCGCGCCTGCGGATCGATCTCGCGCAGCCGTTCATCGATCGCCAGGCCGGGACTCAGATGTCCTCCCGAGCCCCCGCCGGCAAAGATGATGGTTGGAGGCGCACTCGACATTCAACGGCCAGCATTCAGTGCCGCGGTGATCCAGTCAACCGCGCTCCTGCGAGTGATCACGAGGCCGCGAGCAAATGCTCTCGCTCGAGGCTTGGTTGATCGCTGACCGCTGATTGCGGAACGCTGTCGTCCGCTTCGCGCTCCATCGACACGAGCAGGCCGATGCAGAATGCCGTGAGCACCCAGCCGGTCCCACCAGAGGAGAGCAGCGGCAGTGCGATGCCCTTGGTCGGGGCCGAGCCCGTCACGACAGCGATATTGATCATCGCCTGCAGGCCTACGCAAAGCAGCACACCCAGTCCCAGCAGGCGCTGGAAGGGATGCTGCACGCGCCGCAGGATCGTGAAGCCGCATAGCAGCAGCAGGGCGTACAGCGCGATGATGACGGCGGCCCCGATCACACCCAGTTCCTCGCAGATGATGGCGAAGATGAAGTCGGTCGTATCCTCCGGCAGGTATCCGAACTTCTGGATGCTGTTGCCAAGGCCGCGGCCCGCGAGCCCGCCGCTGGAAATCGCACCCATCGACTGCAGGATGTGGTAACCGATGCCTTGGGGATCGGCGTAGGGATCCAGGAAGGCCTTGATGCGGTTGAGGCGGTAATCGCTGGTCAGGACTGCATACACGACGCCGACCAGGCCGAAGGGCAGCAGCACCGCCGCATGCCAAAGGCGGCAGCCGGCGGCCAGCAGCACGCACAGACTTACCGCGCCGATGAGCACGGCTGTGCCCAGATCCTCGCTGGCGATCAGCGCGCACACCACGAGCGTGAGCATCATCGGCGGCACGAAGCCGGCGAAGAACTGGTGCATCACCGGCGCTCGGCGAGCCGCAAACCACGCCAGCGCGATCACCATGCCCCACTTGGCCACCTCGCTGGGCTGAAAGCCGACAGCACCAATGTGGATCCATCGCTGCGCGCCGTTGACCTCTTTGCCCACGCCCGGGACGTGCACCAGCACCAGCAGGCCGATCATTCCCAGAACCAGCCAGGGCATCGGCGAGCGAATGCCCATCGGGCGATAGAGCGTGCGATCCACCGGCAGGCGCGACCCGATGAACATGAACACCATCGCGAGCGCCGCCAGTTGGGTGGTGCGGCCAAGGAGAACGTCCTGGAGCACGACTGCGCGGTCCTGTCCGACTGTCAGACCGGCAGAGGTCACCATCACCACGCCGAAGGCGAGCAGCGTCAGCGAGATCAGCACAAGGCCGTGGCCGGCACGAAGCATCGGGCCTATATCGGCAGGTGAGGCGGCACGGCTTGCAGGCTGAGAAACCCACAGCACATGCGGCTGCGGGGCGGCATCATTGCGCAGTTCATGCCGACTGTGCGCCACCCTTCAACTTGCTCCACACAGACGGATTGATCAGGAAGGGCGCTCGAACGCGCCAAGGCTCACGATGGGCTCGCCGGTGTGACTCGGAAGAATGACCGGCGAGGTCTGAGCCCAGTCACGCGATGCATTGGAGGCACAGCCTCCGGCCACAAGCATGCCGAGAACCAGCGCCGTGGCAGCCACGATGGTGCAAACAGGGGCGGTCAACTTCTGGGTTGATCGAGACTTCAACGCATCCTCCAACGTGCTTGGCTGGCCATCCCTGGCAGACAAGGCCGCCCTCGCGACCCGGTCGCTTGATGGTACCCGACGATCGGCTTGCCATGCGGGGCAAGCCCACAAGTTTTTGCGGCATGGCCCGACTGGCCAACCGTGATTGCTACGATCAATGCCTACCTCGAGTTCTGTCGGGCGGGGAATCTTCTGAATAATGAAGGACCTTCCGCTTTCAATTGCCATTCATGATGATCCGACACGCGCCGGCGGGTTGGGATTCCTCGGGTCTGCGCCCGCTGAGTCGCGCGAATCAGCAAACGAACGGACCAGCGGCACGGACCGGATACAGGCCGGTGGAGCCAGTCGAACGGTCTATCTCGAGACCTTTGGCTGCCAGATGAACGAACTGGACAGCGAACTGGTGCGGGGCCATCTGGCCGCGCTGGGCTATCGCTTCGTGCCGCACGCCGAAGGCGCCGACGTCGTTCTGTACAACACCTGTTCAGTGCGCGAGCAGGCCGAGCAGAAGGTCTGGAGCCGCCTGGGCATCATGGGCAAGCGCAAGCAGGCCGGTGCTGCCGGCACGGCGGAATCCGGCTGGTCGAGCGGCTTCGTTCTGGGCGTCATCGGCTGCATGGCGGAGCGCGAAGGCCCGACGATGATGCGGCGCTTCCCGCACGTCGATCTGATGTGCGGCCCCGGCGAACTCGACAAGTTGCCGATGCTGATCGACAACGCCTGCAGGACCAGGGCCCTTGATTCGCTGGAGCGGGCCGAGGCGCGCGCGGCGAGCATCGCACTGCAGGGCAACAACCATCGACGGTCATCGACTCTGGCGGCTGCCTCCGACAACCTCGAGATGCTTGATCTCTCGCGGGCCTTCGATCCGGATCGAGCCGAGCATGCCGGCCGTTCCGCGTACGTGCGCATCACGCGCGGCTGCAACAAATTCTGCACCTATTGCGTGGTGCCATTCACGCGCGGGGCTGAGGTGCATCGGCCGCCGCAGGCGATCATCGACGAATGCCGCAGACTCGCCGATGCGGGCGTGATCGAAATCACCCTGCTGGGTCAGACCGTCAATCACTATCACTACGTGCATGGGGCCGCCGTGGGCGCCGATGGGATGGAATTGCCGCAAGTCGGTGGCAGAGCGAACGGCCAGCGTTCAGCAGTCAGCGCTCAACGGTCCACGAGTTTCGCTGATCTGCTGCGACGCATTCACGATGAGGTTCCGACGATCGAGCGTCTTCGCTTCGTGACGAGTTACCCGCGCGATTTCGGCGATGATGTGCTGGCGGTTATGCGCGATTCGCCGCGCATCTGCCGCTACTTGCACGTGCCGGCGCAATCGGGTTCGAACCGCATCCTCAGAATGATGAACCGCGGCTACAGCGTCCAGGAGTACCTGGATTTCATCGAGCGGGCCCGGGCGTTTCTGCCTGATGTGTGCATCGCGGGCGACTTCATCGTCGGCTTCCCGACCGAAACGGACGACGATTTTGCGCAGACGTGCGAGTTGCTGGAGCGCGTGCGCCTCAAGAACAGCTTCATCTTCAAATACTCGCCGCGGCCGGGCACGACGGCGATCGAGCGATTTGAGGACGATGTGCCCGATGATGTGAAGCGCCGGCGCAACAACGCACTGCTGGCGCTGCAGGGGCGCATCAGCGCCGAGGTGCATCGCGAGTGGGAAGGCCGGGAGGTCGATGTGTTCGTTGAGCGCATCAGCCGCACGAGCGGGTCGTCAGATCGCCGAACGTCGCGGGCTCCACATGGCGTCGAGCTGCGCTGGGAACGGAAGGGCACGGCGAGATCGATGCGCGCATCTCATGCCTCTGCGGAGGTGCAGGAGGTGCAGTTGTCCGGCCGCACTTCGGGTGATCTGATCGTGGTCTTCTCGTCGACCGATCAGAATCCTGAAGGCTTGGTCGGTCGAATCGTGCGAGCCCGCGTTGTCGGATCAGCGCCGTTGATCCTTCGAGGCGAAGTTATCCACAAATAATCTGGGGGATTTGAGGGCGCAGAGCCGCGTTTTTGATGCAAAGGAGGCTGGTTGCCGCTCAAGAGATGAGCGAACTCCTCCGGGTTGCGTTTACAAGATCGGGTGAGGTTCCGACTTCAGTGTGATTCGGCCGCAGCCTGTCATTGTCCGTTGAGGGAAGCATGTTCTGCGCTCTGGCGTTGATTTACCCATCTTCAAATCTTCGTTTTCCGGAGAGGTAGGCCCTTGACTCCCATGGCGGCTGCGGTATCTTCGACGTTGGAAGTAAGGGGTAAGCGAGCGGCATTCGTGCACGCATCGTTCAATCTGGCAGTCCTCTAGAGACTCAAAGAAGAAAGGTCCATCAATGAAAGTGAAAACTTTGTCAGCCTTGGCAGGCGTCGCTACGGCGATGATCCTGTCAAGCGCCGCAAACGCGGCGTTCACGGGTATCTCGTTTACCTCGGCACCTCACGCGGTGCTCGCTGGTGACCCGGGTGGTGGCGGCGCCCAGCTCATCACGACCTATCAGATCTTCGCCAACTTCGACAACGCCGGCGACACCCTGACGTCGGTGTACGGCAACCCGGCGGCCACCCCCGGCACCCCGCTGTCCATCGAGCCTCGCAACGCCCTCGACACTGGTCCCGGCGGCAGCTTCTTCAACAACAGCTTCGGCGGCAACTCCGGCCCGAACGCGGCTCTCTTTGGCGTGTCGCCATCGCTGGCTTGGGACACCTATGTCTCCATCGGCTTTGAGCCCGGCGACGCCGGCTCGGATCCCACGCAGTTCAGCCCCGGCTTCCCGGCCGCGCTGTTCACCACGGGTGTAACGGGCAACACCAACATGTCGTGGTTCAACCCGGTCATCACTGCGGGCCTCAACCAGGGCACGCACATCCTGATTGGCCAGTTCAGCGTTGCTGCGGGCAACAACGTTCGCGGCACCTTTGGCCTGACCTTCCGTCCGTCTGGCGCCACCGCCGACACCTTCGTGCAGAACGTGACCTTCAACACGCTCATCCCCGCTCCGGGCGCGCTCGCCCTGCTCGGCCTGGCTGGCGTCGTTGGCAGCCGTCGTCGTCGCGCCTGATCCCTTCAGTTTCGCGACTGCACGCTGACATAGTTCTCAACGCTGCCGCTGGAATCTCCAGCGGCAGCGTTCTTTTTGCGCCATCGCGCCTCGGGGCCTGCCGCACATTTACAGAGGCTCTGACGACTGGAGCGCAGCCCCGCGGAGATACCGCCGTATCGTCAGGTAGGACGGTGCACGCTCGTCAACCAGGCGCCGTTCCATCGGGTTTCCTGGGACAAGGAGCGAACAATGCGCAATCTGACGACGTGGATCGGTGCCGTGACGGCTTCCGCCGCTTTCGCTCCGTCCGCTTGGGCGGTCTACACCGGCATCTCAGCCCACCTGCACACGACGGTGCCGATTGGCGGCCAGTCCTACGACGTCCACCGGCTCTACGCCAACTTCGACGATCCGGGCGATCGGTTGGTGGCAGTGTTCGGCAGCCCCATGCTCGGGCCGATGACTCTGCAGACACGGAACTCCAACGACACGGCCCCCGGCAGCGCGTTCTACAACTCGCCGCTCGATCGGATCACGGCTCCTTCAGCCGCGGTGATAGGCCTCGATCCCAACGAGCAGTGGGACACATTCGTGACCATTGGGGTCTCGGTCGCAGATCAGTCGCCATACGGCGACATGACCTACCTCACACCCGGGTTTACGGGAATCTCCGGCACGAGCACGACGTACACCAACGGCGGCTGGTACACCGTGCCGACATTCGATCACGACACGAATCCGTCGACCCCGGACATCCCGCCGCCGCAGACTCTGGCGGGCTGGACCGGCGACGGCGACAGCGCGCTGCGCGTGCTGATCATGCAGCTTACGGTGCGGGCCGGCGAGAACATCCGCGGGACGATCAACATCGACCTCTTTCCTCCCATGGGCCAAGGCGGCGGTTTCCCGGTCATTCACCAGCCGTTCCAGACCTTCAACACGTATGTCGCTCCGGGCCCTTCGGTTCTCGCGCTGCTGGCAGTCGCGTGTGTGCGCGGCCAGCGCCGGCGACGGTGACCTCGCTTCGCCCGATCAGCCCTTGACCATGTCCTCGTTCGTGGGATAGCGCTTGAGCGCGGCCAGCAACTGGTCGATCTGCTGCGGGGGTTTCATGCTCATCAGCCTTCGCCGCAGGGCCGTCACGGTCTTGAGTTCCTGCTCGCTCATGAGCAGGTGCTCCTTGCGCGTGCCCGAGGCGGCGAGGTTGATCGCCGGGAAGATCCGCTGCTCGGAGATGGAGCGATCGAGGATCAACTCCATGTTGCCGGTGCCCTTGAACTCTTCGAAGATGATCTGATCGGCCCGCGAGCCGGTATCCACCAGGCATGAACCGATGATGGTCAGCGAGCCGCCCTCCTCGGCCTTGCGCGCGGCGCCGAAAAGTTGCTTGGGCACTTCCAGCGCGCGGCTGTCGAGGCCGCCAGACATGGTTCGGCCGCCCGAACCGTAGCGCCTCGAGTTGTTGAACGCCCGGCCCAGGCGCGTGATGCTGTCGAGCAGCACCACGACGTCCTTGCCCGCTTCGAGCATGCGCCTGGCGCGCTCGATGGCGAGGATGCCCAGCGACAGATGCCGCTCGACATCCTGATCGTTGTTCGACGCCAGCACGTGCGCGGGCACGTTGCGCTTGAAGTCGGTGACTTCTTCGGGCCGCTCATCGATGAGCAGCGCAACGAGTTCGACTTCGGGATGATTGCGCTTGATGCCGAAAGCGATGTTCTGAAGGAGGATGGTCTTGCCCGCCTTGGGCGGCGCGACGATCAGGCCGCGCGTGCCGTAGCCGATCGGACAGAACAGATCGATCAGCCGGCAGGCAGGCGGGCAACCCGGGTATTCGAGCGTCATGCGAGGCTGGGGATCGAGCGGAGTGAGATCCTCAAAGCGCTTGCGCTGCGCAAACTGCTCGATTGCCACGCCTTCGATGGCCTTGATGCGCTCGACGATCGGCCGGGCCGGCTTGGGCTTGCTGCGGCCGCGGCGACGGCGCGGGCGACGCAACTGCACTTCCGCTGTGATCTTCTGCCCTTGCCGCAGGGGGTAGGCCTCGCCCATCTCGAAAGGCACGAATGGGTCGTCGTAGGATTCCACCAGGCCGTTGTCGAACTGGCGTATGCGGCCGTCCATGCCATTGCCCGGCCATTCGAGGATGCCTGTAGCCTCGTACGGTGGTGGGGGCTGCTGAGGCTGGCGCTGCTGCGTCGTCGCTTCAGGGGCGATCGGAGGCGATGCGGCGACTACCTCGCCGTTCAAGGCGGTTTCGGTGTGACCAGCGGGCGCAGGCAAAGCGGACGCCGGTGGGGGCTGGCTGGTGGCAGGCACGAAGTCTGATTGCCTCTCTGGAGTGTGCACGGGGGCGAATGCCCGCGACGGGAACTGGGAAGGCTGCAAGCCCAGCGGCCCAGCCGGTGGCACGTACGTGCCGCATTGGCTGGCGAAGGGGGTTGATCAGCCTGGCTTCACCGCGAGCATGGACGATCAGCCGACGGATCGTCAGAGCCGGAGGTGAATTGAGAACAGGAACGTTTCAACGGAGCCGGGCGGCCGCGGATATCCCCACAGGGAGCCCCCAGCGGCCCGCTCGCTCACCCACAAGTAGAGCAGGGCTGGAGGGGAATGTCAAGGTGCACACCCAGACGACTCAAGAGCCCTGAACGAGCCAGATTTGCGGGCATGTTCCCATTCAATGATCGAGACTCATCGTCATCGCTCGCGCAACTTCGGCAGCGAGGCGAGCGTTGCTGAGGAGCAGCGCGATGTTCGACTCAAGCGACTTGTTCTCTGTGAGGCGAGCGATCTCGCTGAGCAGGAAGGGCGTGCGCATGGCACCGATTACGCCGCGCTTCTTCGCCTCGCGCTCGGCGGCCTCCACCGCCAGAGCCATCTCGACCGCATCGACCGCAAACTCGGCCGGCACGGGATTGGCCAGCAGCACGCCCGTCGACCCTCGCAATGCTCTCCAATGATTCGCGCAGACCTGTGCGACTTCGCGCGCATCGTCCACCTTCAGACGCATGCGCAAGTCGGTCGTTCCCAGCGACTGAAACTGCGGGAACAGATGTGTGCGATAGCCCAGCACCGGCACGTTGAGGGCTTCAAGCGTCTCAAGCGTGGCGGGGAGATCGAGGATCGACTTGCCGCCCGAGCAGACGACACACACCGGCGTTGACGCCAAGGCGCGGAGATCAGCCGAGACATCGGGGCATCTCTGCCAATTGCGATGCACGCCGCCGATGCCGCCGGTGGCGAACACGCGGATCGGATGCTGCACAGCCGCGAGCGCTGCAAGCGTGCCGCTGACGGTCGTGCCCGCGGTCGAACCAGATTGCGCCAGTGCGTGCGCAAGGTCGGTGATCGAGGCCTTGCCCGCATGGGCATCGAGGGCCAGGGCTTCGAGTTCAGCTGCGGTCAGGCCGATGCGGAGCTGGCCTTTGACAATGGCAATGGTGGCCGGGATCGCGGCACCGGCACGAACCGCGCGCTCCATCGCCCGCGCGAGTTCGAGGTTGACCGGTTCGTTTCGACGCCAGCCCTCGATGTTCAATCTCGACGACAGCACAACTGTCTCGCGCGGCAGTCCGGCGGTGATCACCGCGCTTTCCAGCGCGACAACCGGCCGGCCTTCCTGTAGCGCGCTTTGAACCTCGTCGTGAATGACGATCATCGCGCAGGAAGATACACGAAAGCCCCGCTGCTCCTGTCGAACTCATTCAGCGTCGCTTGGTGCGCATCCGGCCACCGAGCGTCTTGGCGGGCCGCGCTGAGGGCACAAGGCCGCCGGGGAACTTCGAGGCATCGACGGTGGCGGCGGCGATGGGCGGCGGCGTTGCAGCCATGCCGCGGCTGGGCTCGTTACGAGCGCGCTCCAGACGCTGGACATCGCGCTCGCGACGAATGCGAATCTCCTCGGGAATCGGCCCCGGCACGAAATCCTCGAACTCCTTGCGCGGAATCTCGACGTTGGTCAGCATCTCGATTGCCGTCAGCAACTCGCCCTGCTCGGGCGTGACGAACGCCCAGGCGATGCCCTTGCGCCCGGCCCGTGCCGTGCGCCCGATGCGGTGCACGTACACGTCGGGGTCCTCGGGCAGGTCGTAGTTGATCACGTGGCTGATGTCATCGACATCGAGCCCGCGGGCTGCTAGATCGCTGGCGACCAGCACGCTCAGTTGGCCGGTGCGAAACTTCTCCATGACCTTGTTGCGCGCGCCCTGGTACATGTCGCCATGCATCGCGTGGGCCTCGACGCCGTGGCGGTTGAGATACTCGGTCAGCGCATCCACCGTTGTTTTCATGCGGCAGAAGACCAGCGTCAGCGCGGGCTCCTCGTGCGTCAGCAGGTGCACCAGCAGGCGGTTCTTGTCCCACAGTTGCACGCTGAAGTAATGCTGCTCGACCTGCGAAACCGTCAGGCTCTTGCTCTCCTTGAGTTCCAGGCGCTGCGGGTCTTTCATGTACTGCCGCGCGAGGCGTTCGATCTCGTCGGAGATCGTGGCGGACACGAAGATCGTCTGATGCGGGTGCCGCATCGTGCCCAGGATCTTGCGAATGTCGTCGCGGAAGCCGATGTCGAGCATGCGATCGACCTCATCCAGCACGGCGACCTTGACCTGGTCGTAGGGCAGCAGGCCCCGGCTGTGCATGTCCATGATGCGGCCGGGCGTGCCCACGATGATGTGCGGGTTCTTCTTGAGCTTGGCGATCTGCTGATTCATCTTCTGCCCGCCGTAGACGGGCACGATGTGCAGACCGGTGAAACGGCCGAGTTCGCGGAATTCGTGGGTGACCTGAATCGCCAGTTCGCGCGTCGGCACCAGCACCAGGCCTGAGAAGGGCTGATCAGCGTGAATCAGGTGCAGCATCGGCAGGCCGAACGCGGCGGTCTTGCCCGTGCCGGTCTTGGATTGGCCCAGCACATCGCGACCCGACAGCGAGAGCGGGATGATCTGCGCCTGCACGTGCGTGGGATGCACGAAGCCGTGCTTGCTGATGGCTTCGATGATGGGCGACGAAAGGCCGAGATCGGCGAATGACTTTGTGGTATCGAAGATGTCGTTCATGCGGCTGGCGATGCGAAGCGTCAAACTGGCGCGGTGGAGAACCTGACGAATGGCGGTGAGGGAAACTCGATGTCGCGCCGCCCGAAAGGAGCCCGATCTCGCCTGCCTCATGATGACGGCGGCGCATGCGCGCCGCATCATCGATCCAACGCCGCGCCGTTCGTGCTGCGCGTGTTGGACATCATGGTAGGATCGCGATCGTGCCGATACAACCCGCGCAGATTGCACCTCAACGAACGGACTTGCCGAGGGAGCCTTGGAGCCTGCGCGACGTGAGCGTCTTGGAGATCAATCTCACCGACCTCGAGCACAACATGCGGGTGTTGCGCCGCATTGTCGGGCCCGAGTGCCACCTGTGCCCGATTGTCAAAGCCGACGCCTACGGTCTGGGCGCCGCCCGCATCGGCAAGCGTCTGGCCTTCGCCGGGGCTGACATGCTCGCGGTGTACACGCCCGAGCAGGCCGGCGAACTGATGAAGACCGCGGTGGGGTGCCGCATCCTCGTGCTCATGCCCGTGCGCGAGATCGCACGGGTGGATGAGATCTACCGCGGCCTGATCGCTGACAAGGTGCACCTGACCGTGCACGATCTCGATCACACAGGCGACCTGATCGCCATTACCGAGCGTTACGGCCTCACCATCAACCTGCACCTTGAGGTCGATACGGGCATGAGCCGGGGCGGCTGCTCGGTGACCGAGGCGCCGGCAGTGCTGGAGAAGATCGCCTCATGCAGGCGGCTGAAGCTCGCGGGAATCTTCACGCACTTCGCGACGGCCGAGAGCGACATCGAATTCACCAACCAGCAATTGGCGGCATTCGAGAAACTCTTGCGTGAGCAGGCGGCGCACATTCCCAAGGACTGTCGCGTGCATGCCGCCAACACCTTCGCAGCGCTGCGCGGCAAGCGCTTCCACAAGACGATGGTGCGCATCGGCCTGGGCTGGGCGGGGTACGGCTCGGAGTGGATGAAGGGCGAGATGATCGGCGATGCACACCAACTGCGACCGATCCTGGCGTGGAAGAGCCGCATCGTTCAGATCAAGACGATCGAGAGTGGCGTGGCGGTTGGGTATGGCTCGCGCTGGAAAGCGCGGCGACACACGACGCTTGGGCTGGTACCCGTGGGGTATGCCGACGGCTATCCGACGACGCTGGGCACCAGCAACGAGCGCGCGGGTGCGCCGTGCGCATCGGTCGCTGTGTTCGACAATGCTTCGTCGGGCTCATCGGATGAGCATGGCCGACTGATCGGCTACGCGCCGGTTGTCGGCGCCGTCAACATGGATCAGATCTCGATCGACCTGACCGATGTCCTGGCGAAGCGCGGCGACAACAGCAGCGGCGCAGCGAGCGCACTGGTGGGGGGGATCGTCGAGGTGATCTCGCCGAATCCCAAGGCGCCGAATCACTTGCCGACGCTCGCGTCGCTGGCGGGAACGATCCCGCATGAGCTGCTGACGCGCCTGAATCAGCGCATCCCGCGGCGGTACGTTGCGCCGGTGACCGCCGTGGAGCATGTGCCGCATCTGCAGCCAAAACGCAGGGAAAGCGCTGCCGTCCATTAGTCCGGGAGCTGCCGAAGCAGTCCGATTGTTGACCCACCCGGGGGGCCGGGGGCTAATGGCAGCACATGCCCCGCGCACCCGCGTTCAAGATCGACGCTCTTGCCGACCTGCTGCGGCAACTTGAGTACGCGCCGCCCGAGACGCGCAAGCGGCAGATGGACGCGGCGGAGCGCCTTGCCGGCGACATCGAGCCAGATCTCGCCTATCCGCGCGAGTTCGTAATCTATCGCATCACCGGCTACCGCCAGGAGTTCGATGAACTTGTCACATTCGCGGGCGCTGCACTGCGCACCGATCTGTGCAATCTGGTCCAGCGACTGAGCGATTCGCTGGATCTGCCTCCCATGCGCGGCGGGAAGGCGGCGCTGGCGCTGGACGAGGTGTCCAGGCGCCTGAGTGTCTCGGCCAAGACAATTCAGCGCTACCGGCGCGAAGGCTTGGTGTGTCACGTCGTCGTGCACTCCGAGGGCAGGAAGCAACTTGCGTGCTACGAGGATGCGCTCGAACGCTTCGCCGCCGTGCGGCCCGGACACCTGCAGAAGGCGTCGCGCTTCACGCGAATCAGCGGCGAGACCGAGGCGCTGATCATCGAGGAAGCCAGGTGGCTGCGTGAGGCCCGGCCCATCTCGCTCTCGTCCGCCGCCCGGATCATCGCCCGCAAGCACGGCCGAGCCCATGAGACGATCCGCCAGATGCTGCGGCGGCACGATGAGTCTGCACCGGCGGGCGAGGCGATTTTCGCGGGCGAGCGCGGCCCGCTGTCGCCGCGCGAGATCGCAGTTCTGCTCCGCGCCTGGCAGCGCGGCGTCGAACTGGGCCCGATGGCCAGGCGATTCGGCCGTTCGCGCGCAGCCATCGTGCGCGCCGTCAATCGCCGCCGCGCCGAACTGCTTCGCGGCCTGAATGTCCAATTCCTCGACATGCCCACGTTTGCACTGGAGGGCGCCGACAGCGTGATTCTTTCGGCGCCGGAGTTGCGCACCGATCTGCTGGCGCTGCCTCCGCATGATGAAGCGCTGGCACTGCTGGAGTGGGCCGGGCTCGCGGAGGCGCCCGCCGAGCGTGTCGAGGTTGCAATGCTCGCCGGCTGGAACTTCCTGAAGCGCCGCGCCGCTGCTGGCATCAACTGCCTCGCACAGGGCGAGAATCCCACGAGCGAGGCTCTCGACGCCATCGAGACTGACCTGCGTTGGGCGACACGCCTGCACAGGCGGCTGGCTCTGCTGGCGTTCCCGTCAGCGCTTCGGCGCATCGAGATCAATCTCGGCCGAAGCCTGACAACCCAGCCCGCGGAACAGATCGCCGGCATGATCCGGCTGTCGGCGCTGGTCATTCGCGAGGCCCTCGAAGGCATCGATCCCAGTAGAGGCCATCGACTCGATCGCATCGTGGCGTTCGCGGTCGAACGCACGCTCGCACAGCGCGAGCCGGCAAGTACAGCGGCGGCCAAGGCGGCGGCACGGCACGCTTCGGGCGCGGCGATACCGCTTCGCGGCGCGTTCGATCGGCTCGACGAATGGGATGGGTGGCTTGATCCCTGGCGCCAAGTGCGAGATCGATCCGCGACACTCCCGGAGACCTCGCGCCAATTGCTGATCCGGCGATTCGGATGGGATGGCCAGCCGCCTCAGACCATGCTCGCGCTGGCGCGCGAACTCCATCGCAACGAGCCGGCGACTGTGCGGGCGCTGCAGAAGGCGATCCGCGAGTTGCGCGCGGCGGTGCGAATCACCCCTCCCTGATTCGGTCGGCCGCCCAACCCAGAATCCAGAATCCGAAATCCAGAATCGAACCGCTCAGCGCTTGGAGAACTGGAACCGGCGGCGGGCGCCTGACTGGCCGTACTTCTTGCGCTCGACCTTGCGGCTGTCGCGCGTCAGGAAGCCGTTCTCGCGCAGGATCGGTTCGAGGTTCTGATCGTACTTGTTGAGGGCGCGCCCAAGCCCAAGAATGATCGCGCCGGCCTGGCCGGTGAAGCCGCCGCCATGCGCGTTGACGACCACATCCACCGAGCCCTTGGTGTTGGTCTTCTCCAGCACGTTCATGATGTCGTTGCGATCGCGTTCTTCCGTGAAGAACTTGACCATCTCGCGCTCGTTGACGATGAACTTGCCATCGCCGGGACGGATGCGCACACGGGCCACGGCGGTCTTGCGGCGGCCGGTGCCCCACCACCAGTTGCCCTTTGAAGGGGGAGTGCGAACAGAAGGCTGAGAAGCGGCGGGAGCGGTGGCGGTGGTATCGGACATGAGCGGGAAACTCTCGTTCGTGGGCGCCTGTGCTGATTCGATTGAGTCAGCGGCGGCGCGTCTCTGGGGAACTGTGGCGTGCGCACGGGCAGAGCCCGGGACTAATGGCAATCGATACTCAGATTTCCAACTTCTCCGCGTTCTGCGGAATGTGCGGATGCTCAGCGCCGGCATACACGCGCAACTTGCGGGCCATGGCCTTACCCAAGCGATTCTTGGGCAGCATGCGCGTCACGGCATGCTCGACCAGGCGCGTCGGGTGCTTCTTCATCACTGTCTCATACGACTCGACCTTGCGGCCGCCGGGGTAATAGACGAAGTTGGCCAGCTCCTTCTGCTGCATTTTCTTGCCGGTGAGTTTGACCTTGGCGGCGTTGGTGACGATCACGTAGTCGCCGGTGTCGACGTGCGGCGTGTACTGCGGGCGATGCTTGCCCATCAGGATCGTCGCGATCTCGGTGGCGATGCGGCCAAGCACGCGACCCTCGGCATCCACATGATGCCAGCGGGGCTTGACGTCGGTCTTCTTGAGCATCGTGGTCTGGCGAGGCATGGCAGGAACTTTCTGATGACGTGTTCGGCTGTCGGCAGCGCAGCCGCGGGTGGCAACCCGCAGCCCGAAATCCCATTTAGCGAGGTCGAAAACCCCGCTCCAGACGGCACGGGGCGAACCGAGAAAGATAGCAGGAAGCCCCCGGAAGTCAAACAAACGGCCTGTGACATGCTTCACGATGAACAAGGGTTTGCGGGCGGATGCTTGGGATGCCGATGATTCCAGCCACCATACGCTTCCCTCCCCGGATGGCTTGCCCGCATGACTGACCCTCTCGAGATCCCGCAGCCGATGATGGCGACGCCGCCGCGCCGCGGACACCCCTTGATGACCGCACTGGCGTGGCTCGTGATTCTCGCCAGTTGCGCGCACGTCATCTGGGACGCCAATCGTCTGCCGACCGAGGCGGAGAAGGCCGCCGAGCCGTTGCAGCTGTCGCTGGCCGCGGAACTGACCGCGAAGATGTGCGTTGGCCTCGGAGACTGGTCTCCCGAGGCGAGGAACATGATCCTCGATCAGGCCCGGGCACTGGATGACGAGGGCCGGCTCGGGGCACTCGCCAAGGCGGTGGTGGCGGCGGAACTGACCGGCCTCGACGATGCGCGCGCCGAACTCGATGCATTTCGAGCCGACCTGCCGAACGAGACGCACACGGACCGCACGCAGGCGTACAGCGAGATGCTCGATGTTCTCGAGCGCCTGTACTCGACGCCAGAAGATGCAAGCGCGACGGCGCCAGCCGCCTTGACCGCCGATGAAAAGTCGTTGCTGGAGTTGCACCTCGGATGGGTTGGCCGATTGGCCCCGCTGGTCCGGCCACTGGCCGAAGGCAGCAGCGAGCGTGATGCACTGCTCGCGCCGCTGCGAAAGATGCCTTTGGTGATGCTCGCGTTCGCATGTTGGGGCGGCCTGTGCCTTCTTGGAGGCCTGGCGGCGATGATCACACTTCTGGTCCTGAGCCTGAATGGCAGGCTTCGTCACGGCTTTGGCCCGGCGTGCGGGCGCGGCGGCATCTATGCCGAAGTCTTCGCCGTCTGGATTGCAATCTTCGTGGGCGGAAAACTGATCGCCGAGCGATTCCAACTTGGTGGACTGACCGTCTCGCTGGCGCTGACCTTTGGCGGTCTGATCGCGGCTCTGGGATGGGGACTGTTTCGCGGCGTCGCTTGGCGCGACATGCGCCAGGACCTCGGCTTGCACACCGGACGCGGATTCTTCACCGAAGTCGCGGCCGGATTGCTGACATACTGCATGGCGATTCCACTGCTCGCTGTCGCGCTGATCATTACGCTTGGTCTTGCGGCGCTGCAACGACACATCACCCCCGACGCGCCGCCGCCGGGCCATCCCGTGCAGCAGTTCGTTGTGGGCGGCGACTGGCGTTTGATCCTCCAAGTCATGATCCTGGCGGCGGTCATTGCTCCGTTTGTCGAGGAGACGGTCTTCCGCGGGGCCCTTTACAGACATTTGCGCGATGCAACGGGGCGGATCGGCCTGATCCTCAGTTTCATCGTTTCGGCGGGCGTGTCCTCGCTGCTGTTTGCCGCGATTCACCCGCAGGGCTGGCCGTTCATTCCCGTGCTTGCGTCGCTGGCCCTGACCTTCTGCTTCGCCCGTGAGTGGCGCGGCAGCGTGCTGCCGGGCATGGTGGCCCATGGCGTGAACAACTTTGTCATCATGACGCTCAACGTGTTCCTGCTGGCGTCGTAGGCCGCTAGAGCTGCCGGGAATCCTCCCCAAGGCGCGAATCCCGGCGCTTTGGCGAAACATCCATGCCCGTCTCGGCGTTGAACTACTGGCGGAATGGCTGCCCGGCGGGGATACTGGTGTTCGTCCGCGGGTTCACGCATGCACGATCGACCATCGATTCTCCCTGCCCTGGCCGCCATCTGCACCTTTAGCGCAGTGGCATGGGCGGGCGGCGAGAACGATCTGGCCTCCGGCACAGCGCCGGCCTCGCAACCAGCCAAGAGTGGATCCACCTCGACTTCGGGCATCTGGAACGGGTGCACGAATGAGGCGGCGCTCGCTGCAGACGGATCGATCAGTCCGAGCATCGAGCCTGCAGCGCTCTTCGAGAAACTCGTCAATCGCTACAAGGGGCTGCACTTCTATCGCGACACCAGCCGACTCGTGCAGATTACCTCGCGCGAGGGTCAGGAACCATCGCGCGTTGAGACCGAGATCGGCTGCGAGGTGCGCGATGGCGCGCTCACCGTGAAGACGCCTGCGGCCCAGGCACGGTCATCGCTCGGGCTCGATCTGCCCGTGCGGCAATCGCCCGCAGCCGCGACAGCCCAGCGTCACTACGACCTCTGGCTCGCGCCGCACATGTCGCTGAAATTCGAGGAGCAGCCGCTCAAGGACTTCCGTCGCGGTGTGGACGAGGGCTTCACGCCCACCGAGGCGGAGCGCATCACCATCGACAACCGCGACATGCTGCACATGGAATTGCGCTCGGGTGATGGACTGAGCGAGGATTGCACCGCCCGGTTCGACCTGTTCATCAATCCTGAGACGATGCTGGTCGAGCGGATCGACGGCGAGCAGCGCCTGCCCGACGGCGGCAGTTGCACCACGAGCTTGCAGATCACGCCGCAGGATTTCGAAGCCGAGCCGGCTCAGCAGCAGTAATGGCATTCATGGCGGCGGGGTTGCAGGGCACGCTTGAAGAGTGTGCGAGCCATGGGCCATGGTCCTTCAACTGACCGACATCGTCGGCTGGACCAGTTTGCCGCTATGTGTGGCGATGGAGATCTGCTGGGCGAGGCCCTCACATATCGCGTCCAGCGGCTGAACCAGCGCCGCGACCTTCCAATTCTCCAGCGGCGTGCCGGCGTCGCCGTTGATGCGCAAGGCCGGATGAATCGGCAGCGAACCCAGATACGGCAGGTTCATCGAGCCGGCCATCGACTTCGCGCCGCCCTTGCCGAAGAGGTCGTACTCCGTGCCGTGCTCGCAGATGAACGTGCTCATGTTCTCGACCACGCCCAGTACCTCCACGCCCAGTTGCTGGAACATGCGCACCGCCCGTCGGGCATCGTCCTGGGCCACTTTCTGCGGCGTGCAGACCACGACCGCGCCGGTCAACGGCAGCATCTGGCACATCGTCAGTGCGACGTCGCCGGTGCCCGGCGGCAGGTCGATGATCAGGTAATCAAGTTCGCCCCATTCGGTCTGCGTCGCGAGTTGTTTGAACGCGCCGTGTGCCATCGGTCCGCGCCAGATGAGCGCTTTCTCGGGCTCGACGAGTTTGCCGATGGTCATGGACTTGATGCCATGCACTTCGAACGGCAGCAGCATGTTGCCCCGGATGCCGCCGGGCAGTTCCTCCAGTCCGAGCATCGTCGGCATGGACGGGCCGTAGATGTCGCCATCGAGCAGACCGACGCTCGCGCCATGGCGGGCCAGGCCGACGGCCAGCATCGTGCTGATGGTGGACTTGCCCACGCCACCCTTGCCTGCCCCGACCGCGACGATGTGCTTGACATCCGGCAGGGGGCTTTCCTGATCGCGCGTGCGCTCGTTGGCGCGGCGGACATCGGCTGAGAACTCGACCTTGACATCGCGAATCTCCGCCCCGATCTCCTTCGCCTTGTGCCGCACAGCGGCCACGATGTCGTCGCGAATGCGATCCTTCATCGGGCATGCTGGCGTGGTGAGTTCGATGTGCACGAACACCTCGCCCGACTGCACCCGCGCCTCCTTGACCATGTTGAGGGCCACCAGATCCTTGTGCAGGTCCGGATCCTTCACGGTCCGGAGGGCGTCGTTGAGGTGCTGAGGCGTGAGAATTGCGGGCATTTGCAGTGATCGGGTGCTGTTTGGGAGCGGGCAGTGGAATACGTAGCCGCTGAGGTCGATCATAGGGGAGATGAACCGGCCGCTGCGGCTATAACGCAGTGGGATTGCGCTTGTGATCCAAGGCTTGCTCGTTCGACAGGAGACTGCTCCGATGGCTTGCATCCGTTCGCTTCTCGTCGCCAGCGCTCTGGCCCTTTCGATCGCCTCTGGCGCGGGCGCACAATCGGACTCGGGCGCCAGCAAGCCAAAGTCCGATCAATCAGGCGCGACGAGTGCGGGGGGCAAGCAAAGCGCCGAACCCGGCGTGCTCGCCGGCCCGACGGTCGAGCAAGAGGCCCAGCAGGGCGCGAACAACCCGATGACCGCGCCCAACAACGTCGGCCGGCGCCGCGCCAACGATCAGGTCACCCCAATGCGGCAATGGATGGAGGCGATTCGCGGAAGCGACCTGACCGAGCAGCAGCAGCAGGACATCGCAGCCATCGTCACCGAGTTCCAGACTGCCCAGCGCGAGTTCCAAGCCACGCATGGCGAGCAGATGCGACAACTGCAGCAGCAGGTGCGCGCCGCGCGCGAAAGCGGCAGGGAGCCCGATCCCAAGGCGCGCGAGCAGTTCCAGCAACTCGAAGCGGCGACGCCGAAGCAGGCCGACTATCAGCAGCGAATCTGGGAGAAGTTGACGCCGGAACAGCAGACAACCGCGCGCACGATTCTGACGGAGATGGAGAAGCGCATGGTCGAGCAGCGCCGCCGTGCCGCGGGAGCGCGACCGCAGGCCAATGCACCGCAGCCAGCCCGCGGCCGCAACGACGCCAAGCCCGCAGCCGATTCGAAGGACTCGATGGTCGAACCGTCGAACCCGGGTCAGGGCGGCGACGACATGATGATGGATCCGGCGAAGACCGACGCCCCAAAGGCCGACCAGTCGCCGGCGGCGCCGCTTCGTGAGCGCGCCGCGGCCGCAGCCGCAGCCGCTCGACGTCGCGGCGATGGTGCTGGCATCGACCCAAACGCCCTTGATCGGGCGTCCCAGCGCCGAGTGAGATTCCTGCTCTCGCACCTCTCCTCCAGCAGCGCGGGCAACGCGCCAACCAACGAAGAGAGGACCTTCAAGTTCAAGGAAGACGAAGGCTCCTGAATGAGCTCGCCACTCAGTGGGGCGTGAGGTCCCACGCGCCCGGCGGCTGATATGCGACCCACAGGTCGTCCGCGTCAATGCCGCGCAGCGCGCGGAGCATCACCGCCGCCTGGATCTCCGGGCGATAGAACCGCTCAATCTGTGCAATGCTCGCGCGGGCAGATTCAGCGCGATCGGACGCCGATCGATCCATCCAGTGCAGCATCACGCGGGCGAGGTCGTTTGCATCATCCTTGCGGAAGAACCCGCCGGTCTTGCCGTCGATGATCGCCTCGAACTCAGGCATCTGGTCGAGATAGTCGTCGTGGGTGATGCACGGCACGCCATAGGCCAGGCAATGCATGACGGTGAGGCCGATGGCCCCGGGCGTGACCGAAACATCGCTCGCCGCGATCAGCCGAGACAGCCGATCCTCGTCATAGCATTCGCCTTCGAACTTGACGTTGCCGCGCACGCCGAGTTCATCGACTAGTCGTTCGAGTTTCGCGCGCTCCGGCCCGTCGCCGACGATCAGCAGCCTGACGTCGCGACCTTGCGCAATGAGACGAGCGTGGGCGTGAATCAGCACATCAATCTTCTTGAAGGCGTTCAACCGAGAAAGCGAGATCGCGATCGGCAGGCGCTCGTCGCCGAAGAGTTCGCGCCGCATCGTGGCGACCTGGGCTGCCGTCAGCGACTCGCGCAGGCGGCGCTGCCGCGCATAATCCAGCGAGTTGTAGCAGACGTGCACGCGCCGCGGCTGAAATCCCTCACCCAGCGCGAGCGCCTTGCCGAGGTGGCCATACATCACCAGCACGCTCGCCACGCGGGCCCAGAGATTGCGGAGCAAGCGTTTGAATCCGCTCTCGCGCCGGATGAACCCGTGCGTCCACATCACCACGCGCTTGCCCGTCAGCCGAGCCCCCAATGCGCACAGCCACATGCATGGATCGTTGATGACCGCCATCATCATCACGGCGTCATAGCGGCGGCTGAAACCTGCCTTCACCGCGCCCCATTGCCAGACGCTCTTGCGGCGGGTGAAGGGAATCCAGCGCGCCGGGGTGTCGATCGAGCGCCAGCCGGGACGTCCGGGGAAGGGCACCGTGCCGATCTGAGCTAGAGGCTTCGCGCCCGCGACGATGGTGAACTCGAAGCCGGGCTGTTGCATCAGGCAGTCGTAGAGCCCTTCCCGATACAGTGGCACCAGCCGATCGACGATGGCCACGCGCATGGGGCGCGGGGCGGGTTGGACAGTGGCTTCGTTCATGCACAGGGCGGCGGGAAGTGGTGCGGATGATATCGACGCGGCCGATTTGACTGTCTACGTCCGAACTGCGGCCGCCGGGCGATCGTCTAGCATTCGGAGCCAGGCAGCGTCCGGTTATAGGAACGCTCGCTTCGCTCGGATGCTCTCCGTTCCGGCTGTCAGCCTCGTCATCCAATTGCCCGATCAACCAACTGCATGTGCGGCATCACCGGCATCATCAGCAAGGCGGCGATCAACGATGACCAGACCCAGCGCGTCGCGCGGCTCAACGATCTGCTGACGCACCGCGGCCCCGATGGCGAGGGAACGCTGCGTCTCGACCACGCGTGCCTGGCGATGCGGCGTCTGAGTGTCATCGACCTCAGCACGGGCTGGCAGCCGCTGTATAACGAGGATCGCTCGCTCGCCTTGATCTGCAACGGCGAGGTGTACAACTTCGTCGAGTTGCGCCGCGCGCTCGAGGCCCGCGGTCATCGCTTCGCCACCAAGAGTGATTGCGAGACGATCCTGCACCTCTACGAGGATCACGGCGAGGAGTGCGTGCACCATCTGCGCGGCATGTACGCCTTCGCCCTTTGGGATGCACGGCGGCGGCGCGTGCTTATCGTGCGCGATCGCGTGGGCGAGAAGCCGCTCTACCTCGTCGAGCGCGGAGGCGAGATCACGTTCTGCTCCGAACTGCACCCGCTGGTGCAGGCGGGCGTCATCGGCGTTGAACTTGATCCCGGCGCGATTCACCAGTACTTCCACTTCGGCTACGTGCCCGAGCCGCGCTGCCCGCTCAAGGGCGTGCGCAAACTTCCCGCCGGCCACCTGCTGAGCATCGATGTCGATTCCTGGAACATGCGCGAGCGCTGCTATTGGCGCATGGAGGATGCGCCGCCAATCGAAGGCGATCCGGCCAAGCGGATCCGCGAAGAACTCGATCGCATCAGCGAGCTGGTGATTCGATCCGATGTACCCGTCGGCGTCGCGCTGTCCGGCGGCCTCGATTCGAGTCTGATTGCCACGCTCGCGCACCGCAAGTATCCGGGAACGATGCATGCGATCTCGATCGGCTACGAAGGCCGGCCAGTGCAGGATGAGCGCTCCATGGCGCGCGAACTGGCGGATCACCTCGGCATGCCCATGCACGAAGTCGAGATCACGCGCGATGACATGGTGCAGGCACTGCCGAAGGTCGTCGTCGAGCGCGATGATCCCATCTGCGATTCCTCAGGCATCGGCTACTGGACGGTGATGCGCAAGGCTCGCGAGCAGGGGATACCCGTCATGCTCGCCGGGCAGGGCGGTGATGAACTGTTCTGGGGTTATGGCTGGGTGCGCAACGCGGCGCGGGCCACGTTGCGCAAGCGATCGCTGCTGCACAGCAACGGCTCGGGCGCATCAGTCGGAGTGCGCGACTATCTCTCTCTGTCGCGGCCGCCGTACTCGTACACGGCGGGTATCCGCTGGCTGCGCTCGCTGGCCGGCCTGCGCACGGGTCTGAAGCAGTATCGCGAGGATCGAGCCGGTCATGCGAATCGCATGGTCTTTCACGAACTCGAGCCGGTCTTCCGTGAGGCGATGAATTCGTCTGCCGGCATGTACTCAGGGGCATTCAGTGAGGAAGCGTTGCGAACTGACGTGCTCGCGCCTTTCGACCATGCGCAGCCGTGGCCCAACATCGAGGTCGCGATCACGAAGTTCATCGCGGAAACCTACCTGCAGGAGAACGGCATTGCGCAAGGCGATCGTCTGAGCATGGCGTGGTCGGTTGAGTTGCGGCTGCCGCTGGTGGATTACCGCCTGTTCGAGATTGTCATCGGCCTGACCAAGCAGTATGGCCATTTGAACCTGCCGCCCAAACACTGGCTGCGCGAGGCGGTGCGGGGCGAGGTGCCGGACTTCGTCTTCAACCGCCGCAAGCGCGGCTTCACCCCGCCGTGGCGGCAGTGGGGCAGGGCGATGGCGGACGCCTACGGCGATCAACTGCTCGATGGCGAGTTGGTGCATCGCGGCGTGCTGACACCCAAGGCGGCGCGTCATCTTCGCAAGTGGCTGAGCCCGCCGGCCCTGGCCCTGCCGCGGCACATGGCCGACCGCGCGCTGGTGCTGGAGATGTGGTGTCGCGGGCTGACAACGGATGGCGCTTCGCGCACGGCCGCTCGACGGCCGGCGGAGGTCGCTTAATGTCCGAATCCCGGCGCGCCGCGGCCCGAATCGCCGCCAACTATGTGCGCCTGATTGCGGGCGTGGCCCTGGGCTTGGCGCTGGTGCGGCTGCAACTGCGCACGCTGGGCGGTGAGGTCGTCGGGCTCATCGCGCTGCTGGTCAGCACGATCGGACTGGCCAGCGTGATCGAGGAGGCGATCGAGAACAGCATGGTCCGCGAACTCGGTACGGCCCATCACTCGGGCGATCGCGCTCGCTTCGCCGTCGTCTACAACTCGGCCCTGGCGGTCAGCACGCTGGCGGCGGGATGTGTTGCATTGGTGTACACGATCATCCTGCTTGTGCTCCCCTTGCTTGATGTCCCGTTGGAACTGCTGTCGGCGGCCCGCTGGTTCATCGTGGCGAAGATGCTCGAGTCAGCGATCATCGTGGCGCTGGCGCCGGCCAACAACATGTACCTGGCCACCGAGCGCATGATCGGCTTCAACGGCTGGCTGGTGGCACGGCGCGCCTCGGCCGTGGTTGCGATCGTGTTGACGCTGCTGTCCAAACCAGAGTCGCCGGCGCAAGGGCTCATCCTGTACGGCTGGCTTTCTGTCGGCCTGCATGCTCTGGTAATCGTCGCTGCTGTCGGCTCGCTCGCGTGGCGCGATCGACGGCTGATTCCCCGGCCGTCATGCACCGATCGCGGCACGATGCGCACGATCGCGCGCACCAGCAGCGCGAACGCCTCCATGTTCATTGCCGGCCTGCTGGAACTTCCGGCTGGTGCACTGATCATGAACCTTGCGTTTGGCTTGCACGGCAACCTGATCTTCGGTCTGGGCGCTCAGGCGGCCGGGTATGTCCGCATGGTCGCCGCCGGGCCGATCACAGGCATCGATGCGGTGGCCACGCGATTGTCGACCGCGGCCGATCCAGCGCAGCGATTGCGAGCGCTGGTCTATCACACGACGCGCTTGCAGACGTTTGTCGTGATTCCATCGGCGGTGGCGATGTTCATCCTCGCGCCTACGTTCATGCGCGTCTGGGTCGGCGGAACCGGCGTGAGCGACCAGGTCATCGGCGATGCGGTCACGTTGTCCCGCATCATGATTCTGGGATTCGTCGCCAAGTGCATGCTGGATGTGTGGTGGCGGCTTCTGTACGGGGCCGGCCATGTGCGGCCGTACGTGCGGCTGGTCGTCACCGCAGCGATCTCTACGCCCATCCTCGGGCTGCTGCTGCTGTGGCTGCTTCCGGCCTCCATCAGGTACTGGGCGCCGGCGCTGGCTTTCGCGGTAGCGCATGCCACGGCTCATCTTGGCGTGCTGCCACACATCATCACTGCTCGATTTCAAATGCCCTACCGAAGTCTGATCGCGGCGATGGCACGTCCCTTGATACCGGCCGCGGGCGCGGGCGCGGCCATGGTCCTGGTGGAGTCACTCTTCGATGCCCCAACCATCACGTCCATCATTGCGCAAGCGCTGGCATTCGGCGTTGTGTACCTGCTCGTCGGCAGCGTAGTCGCCTTCGAGCAGGGCGATCGCGCACGTGTCTTCGCGATCGTGCGTCATGCCCGGAACATGGTTCTTGGCGCGGGTGGCGACGCGAGCGGCGCGCGATGAGATGTCTCACCCGCGATAGCGCGTGACGACACGCTTGGCCGCGACAAATCCGCGGTACAGCATGGGCTGGTGGCCGAGCCTCATGGCAAGGCGAGTCATGGCCCTGTTGCGACCCATGACATTCGACATCAACTGGTCGACGCGCTGACTTGAGACGCTGGTCACGAATCCGTCCGCGCGAAGTCGCTCCCGAAGCGCCACCGGATCGTTCGTCGATGCTGTGAGCTCCACCAGACGCAGCAGGCGCGGCGCCACAACCTCCCACGCGTAGTTCTCGCGCACCCAGCGGGCCCCCCCCGCGGCCAGCCTGCGCCGCAGCGATTCGTCAGCGTGCATGCGCTCCATCGCCTGCACCATGCTGTCGGTATCCGTCACCATCAGGCCGCCGCGCTCGTGGCCGACGACCTCCAACTGGCTGTTGTCGCGGGCGGGCGTGCTCAGAGAGATCACCGGGCATTCGCAGAGCATCGATTCGATAAGGACGTACCCGAAACTCTCACCGATCTGCTTGGCGTGCAGGAAACAGTCGAGCGCTGAGTACGACTCGCGAAGCGCCGCGTCGCCATGCACGAACGGCCGATCCAGCACGCGCGCCCGGATCGCCTCTGGCAGCGCGGCGATGCGCGCGCGGTACATCTCGGGCAGTCCAATCACCACGAGCACCGCATCGGGATGCGCGGGCGCGAATCGCTCGAAGGCGTCGAAGACCATCCTCGACCATCCAGCGCCGAAGGGCTGTCCGAGCCGGCCGAAGGCGAACGCTCCCGAGGGAATCCCCAACGCCTCTCGCCGCGACGCACGCTGGGGCTGACTGACGCGCCCGAACGCAGTCGTATCGATCAAATGCGGTAACACGACGCCAAACGGCGCGGGGCGCAGCCCCTTGGAGTATTGCTGCCATTTCCACAAGCACCACTCCGACATGTGAATGTGCAGGTCGATCAAGCGCCGATCGTCAGTGCGATCGCTGCGCGAGAAGTGGTTGGTTTCGATTACAGGCAGCCGATTCGCCGCCGCCTCGCGAAGACGCCGCAGCGCAGAGGCGCTGACGGCGTCGGCATGACCGGTGCGATGAATGTGCACGAACTGCGGCTGCCAGGCGACAGCCTGTAAAACGGCGGCATCGACCTCGGCCGGGCTGTATCCGCCGATCCAGACGGGGATGCCTTCGGCCTGCATGGCCTCCGCGCGGCTGCCGCCCTTGTCGATGCCCAGGACCGCGACCTCGTGGTCAGCCGCCCGGTAGGCCCGCGTGCAGTTCTGGGCGGCGCGCTCCGTCCCTCCCGGCCCCAATTCCTTGGCAATGGTCAGAATTCGCATGAGGGGCTCAAACCGGCCTTGAAACGGGGCAGGCGGGGGCCGGCTGGTGGAACCTATCGACCAGGTCGGGGTGGGGTCAATCGATGTGCCGGTAACGCATCCGGACGCGCAAACAAGCCGATATGAACAGCCGTACGTCCTGAACGCGCCCACGGTGCGTTGTGGGCTAGCATTGCCCCTTTGTACTCAGCCGATCCGATCGCCAGATGATGATGAAGATCCTTGAAATCGCAGTGATGCTCAGCTCCGTTCTCGGGCTGGGTTATCTGCTTTGGCGATCCTACTGGGTCTTCGCGATCGTGATCCTGATGTGGCCGCTGGAGCAGTTGCTGCAGACCTACGTCCCGTACCTGGCGTACAACGAATGGGTAACCAACTACCTCATCGCGATCCTTGCGATGGTGGCAGTGGCCAGCAGATTCATGCGTGGCGATCCGATCTTCGTTGGCTACGTCAATCGCGTCTGGCTTCTCACGATCGCGTTGTACGTGTTGTGGCTCTTCGGCCACCTATGGTCGCCGGCCGCGGACATCATGGTGCCCAAACTGGGCTTCAATCTGCGCTACCAGGTGTTTCTGCTGGCTGTGCTGCCGTTGCTGATCACTGATCTGCGCGACTTCACGCGCCTGGCCACGGGGATCATGGTGCTGGGCACGGCCATCTCGGTGTTGATCCTCATCAATCCCAGGACCTCCTACTGGGGTGGGCGGCTCATCCTCGACTTCGGCATGAAGGGCAATCTCGGCGAGCGCGGCAATCCGCTGGCCGTTGCCGAGATGGGCGGCTTGATGGCGCTTATTGCTGCCCTGATCCAATTTCCACAGGCACGCGCCAAGACCACAATCTTGCGCGTCGCAGCCTTCGTCTTCGGCCTGGGGGTGGCAATCGGATCGGGTTCGCGTGGACAGGTGCTCGCGGCCGGAATCGCCGGTGTGCTTTTCTACCCCATGGCACGACGTCTGGCGAACCCGCGCCAGTTCTTCGCTGTTCTCATCGGCTTCCTCTTCCTCGTTGCCGGTGTTTACATCGTCTTCCAGCTCTTCGTCAACATTCAGAACGAAGAGCGTTGGACCATCGCCAATCTCTTCCGCGACACGCTGCTGCGCATGCACTACGTGGATCTCCTGTTCACGCGGTATCTGGATGAACCCGCGAAGTGGCTGCTGGGCCTGGGCACGGGCGCCTTCGCCGTCGTCAGCGAGGAGCGCGGCACCTATTACGTGCACAATGTCGCGGCCGAGATCCTGTGCGAGAACGGCTTGATCGCGTTCGGCATCTTCCTGGTCATATGCGTCTTCGTCGTCAAGGATGGACTGGTGATGTGGCGCGACAACCGTGAGGATGACCAGAGTCGATCGAGCGCGGCGCTACTGATGGCCATCTGCCTGTATGCGTTGCTGCTGGCTCTGAAGCAGGGCACGATCGCCTACCCTGCCCCATTCTTCTGGTGGGTGATCATGTGCAAGGTGGCGTACTTCGAGCGCCGATTGGTGGCCGGCAGCGAGATGGCGATTGACGAACCGATCGATGAACTACCCGCCCGACTGGCCATGCGATAATCGCAGGATCGGTTCACCACCACCATGTCTGGCCTTCGCCCATTGCTCGGCCGCGTTCTGCGTCGCGTGCCGGCGTCATGGAAGAGCAGCGTCAAGTGGTCGCTGACCATTCCCGACATGGAGGCCAGCCTGCGCAACATGGCGCGCATCGGGTTTGCCCCAAAGCAGGTCCTCGATATCGGGGCGTACGTCGGTGAGTGGACGCGCATGTGCCGGCGAATCTTCCCCGAATCGCATGTGCTCATGTTCGAGCCGCAGCCGGAGCGCAAGGCCGGCCTGGAGGCGCTGTGCCGCGAGGTTTCCAACGTCGAGCTGAACACATCGTTGCTGGGCCGGGCGGCGCAGGGAGCGGTCACGTTCCGGCTTCTCGAGACCGGCAGTTCGATCTACGCGACGGGCCGACATGCCGACGCGCCGACGATCTCCCTTCCGATGACCACGCTCGGAGCCGTCGTGCGAGACACGCCGTTCGCGCGGCCGAACCTGATCAAGATCGACGTGCAGGGCGCGGAACTCGACGTCTTCACCGGCGGTTGGGAGGTGGTCTGTGCTGCCGAGGCCATCGTGATCGAAGTCGCGCTGTTCGCCGAATACGCCAACGCGCCGCTTGCATCGGAGGTCATTCGTGCGCTTGACGATCGCCAATTCCGTCCCTACGACATCTGCACGATCTGGCGCAACACGCCGACGCGATCAGCGGACCAGGCGGACATGATCTTCGTGCGCGACACCTCGCCGTTGTTCGAGAAGCGTCACTATCTTGGATGAGGGCGACTGGATGAACCGCCGATCACACATATGAGCCGTTCCATGCGCGAATTCGTGACCTCGACCGCCGCAAGGATGCCCTTCGGCAAGTCGCTGCTGAGGATGGCACGCACCTGGCGCATGCGACGCACGTTCGGCGTCAAGGGCAGCCCGGAGGAAGTCTTCTCGCAGTACTTTCGTCGCAACAGCTGGGGCGATCCCGAGAGTCTCTCCGGCCCGGGCTCGACGATCGAATACACCTCGAATCTCCGGCGCGAACTTCCCGACCTAATGAAGCGCCTTGGAGTACACCGATTGCTGGATGCGCCTTGCGGCGACTTCAATTGGTTTCGCCTGATCCGCCCCGATTTGTCGCTGCAGTACATCGGCGGCGAGATCGTCGCGGATCTCGTCGCGCGCAACAACGCTCAGTACGGCGATGACCGGACCTCCTTCGTTCACCTGGACATCACGAGGGATCAATTGCCGGCTGCGGACCTCTGGCTCTGTCGCGATGTGCTCTTTCACCTTCGAGAACGAGAGGTGTTCCTCGCCTTCGACAACTTCCTGCGCAGTGACATCCGATTCCTGCTGACGTCGTCGCATCCGGAATGCCGACAGAACACCGACATTCCCACCGGCGCCTTCCGGCCCCTCAATCTGCGCCTCTCGCCGTACGGCCTTCCCGAGCCGCAGCAAGTCATTGACGACTGGATCAAAGGTTGGCCGGTGCGGCACCTGTGCCTGTGGGACCGCTCGCAGGTCGAACGGGCGATGCGCGAGAATCGCGCGTACAGGAAGGCTGTCGCATCGCGTCAATGACCGGTGTCCGCCCGCGCTTGCGACGCCTCATCGGCAGGGCTACCATCGTCCCCCCGCAGGTGTGCATGTTGCCGGGGAGTTCAAGGAGAAACGCACTTCCATGCCCGCCACTGTCGCTCCCTCGCACGCTCCGACCGGCTCATCATCATCCTCCGCCTCGACGCAGCCTGCCTCATCGCTGATTGCGCCTCATGGCGGCAGCGGTCTTGTGAATCGCATTGTTGATGCCGAGCGAGCCAAGGCGCTGCGCGAACGGGCCAAGACGCTGCCGCGCATCACGCTCTCGGCCAAGCAGGCGTGCGACCTGGAGATGATCGCCATCGGCGCCTTCAGCCCGCTCACCGGTTTCATGAAGCAGGCCGACTTCGCCAGCGTGTGCACGAATATGCGACTGGCTGACGCGGATGGAAAAGCAGGAGCGGTCTGGCCGATCCCGATCACGCTTTCGGTGGATGATGCTGTCAAGAACACGCTTGAGCGTCGCGGCCAGGCGGCCCTCTATCACTCCGACGGCACGCTCATGGCGGTGATGGATACCTCCGACATCTACCCGCACGACAAGAAACTGGAGATCCCGAACGTCTTCGCCACCGAGGATGCAGCCCATCCCGGTGTCAAAGCCGTCATGGATGAGGGCAACTGGTGCGTTGGCGGCACGCTGCATGTCATCACCGTGACTCCGGAGAAGGAGCCGGGCGAGCAGTTCACCGAGTACCGCCGGCCACCGGCCGTGACCCGCGCCGAATTCGAGAAGCGCGGCTGGAAAACCATCGTCGCCTTCCAGACGCGCAATCCGATCCACCGCGCGCACGAATACCTGACCAAGTGCGCCCAGGAGATGGTGGACGGCCTGATGGTGCATCCGCTGGTGGGCGAGACCAAGCCCGGCGACATTCCCGCCGATGTGCGCATGGAGTGCTACAAGGTTCTCACTGACAAGTACTACGTGCCGGCGCGAACGCTGCTGAGCGTGATGCCCGCGGCGATGCGCTACGCCGGGCCGCGCGAGGCCATTCTTCACGCCATCGTGCGCAAGAACTACGGCTGCACACACTTCATCGTCGGCCGCGATCACGCCGGCGTGGGCAACTACTACGGCACCTACGATGCCCAGAAGATCTTTGATCGCATCAAGCCCGATGACCTGGGCGTGACGATCCTGAAGTTCGAACACACCGCGTGGTGCAACGCGTGCGAATCGATGGTGAGCCCGAAGACTTGTCCGCACGGCGATGATCAGAAGGTCGCGCTCTCGGGCACGAAGGTGCGCGACATGCTGGCCTCGGCCCAGCGCCCGCCGCAGGAGTTCTCGAGGCCCGAGGTGGCGGACGTGCTCATCAAGTGGGCGACGAAGAAGTAGCGCGAAGGCTCGACAGATCCACATCAGGGAATTGCAATTCGGGTTCACGAGCGACATTCGCTCGCTCAGGACCAGATTGCCAAAGACAAGGCTCGAACAATGGCCAAGCAAGTCGCGACCAACATCACCTGGCACGAAGGCAACGTCACGCGCGAGGAGCGGCACGACTGCCTGCAGCAAAGGGGTGCCACCGTCTGGATGACTGGCCTCTCGGCTTCGGGCAAGAGCACCATCGCCGTCGCACTCGAGCAGGTACTGGTGCAGCGCGGCCACTGCGCGTACCGGCTGGATGGCGACAACATCCGCATGGGCCTGAACAAGAACCTGGGCTTCTCGGCCGAGGATCGTGCGGAGAACATCCGCCGCATCGGCGAGGTGGCCAAACTCTTCGCCGACGCCGGCATCATCACGCTGACGAGTTTCATCTCGCCCTACCGGGCCGATCGCGACAACGTTCGTAAGCTGCACGAGGCGGCGAAACTGCCGTTCATCGAGGTCTTCGTCGATTGCGACATCAATGTCGCCGAGCAGCGCGATCCCAAGGGCCTGTACAAAAAGGCGCGTGCAGGCGAGATCAAGGGCTTCACTGGCATCGATGATCCGTACGAGGCGCCGTCCAATCCCGAACTGCATCTCAAGACGCATGAACTGAGCGTCGAGGAGAGCGTACAGACGCTGCTGGATCTGCTTGAGGATGAGGGGTTGCTGGAGCCGTAGGCGAGATGCGCAGCACTGAGGTGATGCCCCGCGCCTCAACGTGATCCATCGTGGCGAGCGGAGGGCCTACTGCTGGCTTACTTCGTTGGGGGCCCAGCGGCTCATGTCGACGCTCAGGCGGCTGAGCGATTCAGTCTCGACGTGGCCGTCGAGGTGGCTGATGGGGATCTTGTCATCGCCCAGACGCGACAGCGGCGAGCCGCCCGCACCGCCCGCGCCCCAGATCACCTGCCCTTCGGTCGGGCTGCCGCTGGTGGTGTCGATGGTCCATTGCGACACGAGTAGTCCGCCGCCGTCGTACGCCTGCGGGGCACGAAGTTCGCAGTAGCCGAGGATCGAATCGGTGCCGGGCGGGCTGGGGAAGGCGACGTTCTGGGCCTGACACGCTCCGAAGACAATGATCTTGGTGGGGTTCAGCACGTCGGAGAGGCGTTGCGCGACGTAGGGTCGCTTGCCATCGTTCCACGGGCTGTGGTCGGCCGGGCCATGGGTTGAGTCGCCCCCGACGAAGATCGAGTTGAGCCCGTAGGCCGGCATGCGGGCGATTCCGAGATCGTTGGGCCCGATGGTCCCGGGGCCGAAGACACCTGCCGCCGAGCCGTCGGCGTATTCCGTTTCGAGGCGGCCGATCAACTGCTTGTCGCGATAGTCCTTCATCACGGCTGCCCAGTTGTGGTCGAAATAGGGCGCCAGCCTCCACACATACGGCGCGACGTCGCCGGCACCGAGATCAAAGCCGCTCTTGAGCCTCGCCTTGATGTCGAGCGCGCCGCCGCCGAGAACCAGGTCTCCCGGGTCGATGTAGCCCGGCATCAGCCGGCCGTTGTGGTCCGTGCTGTAGGCGGTGTAGGCCGTCATCAAGCCGCGCAGCGCGCTGAGTGATTCGCTGCGCTCGGCTCCACGGCGCGCGGTCTTGAGCGCCACCATCAGTGTGCCCAGCAGCACGAAGATGATGGCGATCACCACCAGCAGTTCAATGAGCGTGAAGCCCACTCGCGACGACGTTCGGGATGGCCTGATGAGTTGCATTGGAGATCGTATGTGGCGGCGCTCAAGGCATGCCATAGCGATGGGCTTCCTTCGGCGACCAGCGGCCAAGGATGCGCTGCCATCGCGGCACGAATTCGTCTGATGGCAACGGGTAATCGATGATGAACTCGGCGGGGTTGATCAAAGTCGTGCTGCCATCCATGTGGGCGGTAGGAACTTTGTCGCCCTTGCGCCCGC
>Ga0111539_10000745_pt1 | contig 42239 bp, 32 predicted proteins | sample RhiMethybrSRZTD1_FD_79667 | JGI IMG/M metagenome (GOLD analysis project Ga0111539, IMG submission 79667) | Populus rhizosphere microbial communities from Tennessee, USA - Rhizosphere MetaG P. TD hybrid SRZTD1 (version 2) (version 2) | ecosystem: Host-associated > Plants > Roots > Rhizosphere >... | reverse complement strand
CGCCGGCAGTATTCGGACGCGGTCGCATCCTGGCGGGATGGTCGAGCACGGATGCGACTGGTCAATGGGAAGCACTCAGCAGTGCTAACCGAGCCATCGTCAGCGGTGGTGGCCGCTACGTGTGGATCAGCGGCACGTCAATGGCCTCGCCCCACGTTGCCGGCGTCGCAGCGCTAATTCGGCAGATGAACCCGAAACTACCGCAGGGAGCGGTCGCAGCGATGATCCGCGCGTCGGCCACTTCTCTAGCATGCCCGACGGGCTGGCCGAGTAATGACGCTCGTCAGTGCACGGGCGACGGCAACCGCACGTCATTCTTCGGCGCAGGAATGGTGAATGCCGAGGCCGCGGTACAGTGAGCAACTCCAAAGCTGTGAGAGTAGTTTGAGTGCGCAACAGAACCCCGGCCTCGTGCCGGGGTTTCCTCATCGAAGATGTGCACGAGGCGCTCGCATCGATGCGGCCTCCGGGCCGCGACGAGTATCTCAATGGGTGCCGCCGACGAGCAGGGCGACAATTCGCATCTAACGGTGCGGAATATCGGCTGCTGGTGCGAGGTACGGCGATCGGGGCCGGGGCTCTTCAGCCGCTCACGTCATCTGCGAAAACCTGTCGAGCACCTGCTTGATGCCACACCGGTATCGAGATCGGCGAGGCCAACCTGGTGCAGTTGAATCAATTCAAGCCGTGAAAGTGCGCTCGCCCGGTTCTTTTTTCTGCGATAACAGTCGCGACCGGCGTTGATCGCCTGGCCGCCTGCTGGCGCGGCTGCCGCTCGCATTGGTTGCGATCTACGTGTCTGCATGCCCACCGCTGTAACTGAACGCGCGTCTATGTGTCATGGGACTACGGGCGGCAATGGGTGCCGTCGCAGATGTCAAGGTGACGACCATGACGAGCGAACGCGTTTTGCGCACGGTAGCGATGCTCGCGGTACTGCTCATCGCCTCTTCGCTACCCCTGATGGCCACGGCTGGGGCTGCGCATACAGACGTGCCCGTTGCTGCGGTGTGGCAGCCGCAGGTTCTCAAGTTCGAATATCGCGCCGGCAATACTATATATATGTGTCGTAGCCTGCAGCGGAAGGTGGAGCGCATCCTGCTACAGGTCGGCGCACGGCAGCAGGTGCAGTTTCGTCGCTTCTATTGCGGAGATCTATCGCGATCCGTGAGTGCGGAAATTGCGCTGCTGGCTCCCCTCGAAGCAACCGCAGAGAACATCCGGCGTCTCACGGACTACGACAGCAGCGAGGTCCTCGTCGCGCGTCTGCAAGGTCAGCGCCTGCCGGCAGCCACAGAACTGCAGGTCTTCCACGCTGCTTGGAAGACGGTCTCGATTTCCGGCATGGACCTCGATCGTGGCGACTGCGAGCTGCTGCAGCAGCTGAGTCAGCAAGTGCTGCCGAAGCTGTCCCTGCGAATTGTCAGCGACAACCTGGAGCAGTGTTCTACGGTCTTCGCACGAGGTGCGGCACCGCGCCTGGTCGTGCGGGCGCTGATTGCAGAATCGGTCAACCGCATCGCTGAGAGCCGGTGAGCGCTCTGTCAGCGACTCACATCCAGGATGCAGTCGACTTCAATCTGCGCTCCGCGCGGCAGCGCTGCTACGCCGATGGTCACTCGCGCCGGATAGGGCTCGTGGAAGTACTGCGCCATGGTTTCGTTGATGACTGCGAAGTGCCTGAGGTCGGTGAGATAGATGGTGACGCGAACCGCGGCGTCGAGGGTCGTGCCGGCTGCGAGCGCAATCGCGCGCAGATTTCCGAATGCGCGCTGCGCCTGCAGCCGGACCTCGCCCGTGACGAGCTCGCCGGTGGCGGGATCGGTGGGAATCTGTCCCGAGACGTAGACGGTGTCGCCGACGCGCACTGCCTGCGAATAGGTGCCGATCGCCTGCGGCGCCTGGGTCGTATGGATGATCTGCCGGGTCATTCTTTGTCTCCTGTGGGGTGCGCAGGCGTGAGGCCGCAGGCCTGCGCGAGTGCAGCGGCCTCATAGACCGTGCCGTTTTTGATGGTCAGCACGGTGCGACGGACGTCGCCCATGCGTTCGAGGGGATTGCCGTCGATCAAGACCATATCGGCACGCTTGCCGGGCGCAATCGAACCGGAGTTTGCGTCTTCGCTCATCACACGCGCGGCGCCGAGCGTCGCGATGTACAGCACGTCGGCGGCAGGAATGCCGGCTTCGACGTAGAGCTCCAGCTCGCGGGAGAAGAGCAGGGCGCCGCCGTCAGTTCCTGCGACGACGCGGATACCGGCACCGTGCAGCATCTTCAGCAGCTGCTGGATGCGGGCGAACGATTCGCTGTAGGCGGCGCGTTGCTGCGGTGTCGACGCACGTCCGCCGCCACGCCCCTCCCGGAGAGAAGTTGCAGGCAGCTGCGCCGCCCACGGAGCCAACCACGCGGACTGCTCGCCACGCCAGCCCCGGAACATGTTCTCGAACGTTACCAACGTCGGATCGACGACCGTGTCGTGCTCCTTGAGCAAGGCGATGAAGTTGCGAACTTCGGTGGACTGCAGGTCGATCTCGCGTCCGTGCTCGTATACGGCGGAGAAGCGCACCGGCGAGTTCGTCTTCGCGTTGATCTCCGGCGACATGAAGTTGAGCATCCAGAAGTTGGCGTGCTGGACTTCGTGGTACCCCGCCAGAACGACTTCACGCATCGTCATCCCGGCGGGAACGTGCCCGCTCACTCGCATGCCGCGCGCACGGGCGGCAGCTATGCCCGCTGCGAGGAGTTCACGAGACAGCGAGCTGTACAACTTCACCTGGCGATAGCCACGATCTGCATAGGCATTCACGGCCGCCTGCATTTCCGCGACGGTCCCGACCAGCTTCCCGATCGGCGCGGCGAGATCGTCGCGGCGATCGATCAGGCCGGCCTTGAGTACGCGTGCCCCAGGAAGCGTGCCGTCGTCGAACTGCTTCGTGATGCGGTCGAGTGCGTCCGGGTCGTTACCAAGGTCGCGTACCGTCGTGATACCGGCAAGCAACTGCGTTGCGCCTTCCCACGGATCGAGTACGTGAACGTGCATGTCCCACATGCCGGGCAGCAGCACCTTGCCGGCGGCGTCGATCACTTCGGCATCTTTCGGCGCAGCCACCTCGGAGGTCGCGCCGACGGCGTCGATCTTCTCGCCCCGCACGAGCACCGCTGTCGCAGGGCGTAGCGCGCGCTTCTCGGCGTCGAAGAGCCGCGCATTGCGAATGAGCAGCGCGGGCGGCCGGCGCGCCATTTTCCGCGCCGCTGCCCGTGCATCGGCCGCGACCGCATCACTCTGCGCAGCCAGCAGCTCCGGCAGCGCTGCTTCGAAGCCCTCTCTGACGACGCCGAGCCAGCTGCCGCCGCTCGCGAACAACTCCTGGCGGGCGTCGAGCCAGATGGGCGAGGGCTGCAGATCGAGGCCGGAGATGAAATAGAGCGCGAGCGACTCGCTCCGCCCGTTTGCAGTAATGGTGCGCTTTGCGGCCTCGCGTATCCGCACCTGGCCGGTGGGCATCAGGCTGAGTGTGTGCTGTAGTGATCGCAGTGCCGCGCGCGCCAGCGCCGCCATGTCTTCGGCAGTGGATTCGCTCGGCAGATAGAACCCCGCGGCAGGCGCGTCGCCACTGTCCGCGCTGCTCGACCACTGTGCACGGGCACCGTTCACGGTGAACCGTTCGCTTACAGGGCGCTTGGCATAGTTGACGCCATCGACCGCAACGCTTTGCGGGAAGCCATGGTCGTAGCGCGTGATCGAGACGAGGTCGGGCCCGCGACCGCGGTCGTCGTATTTGAGAGTGGTCCGCCGTTGTTCGGCGCCGATATCCGTAACGACGAAAGTCCCCTTGGCCGTGCCCGACATCACGACCGAGTAGCGCAGCTCGGCGGCCGCGGCGCTCGCAGCCATGAGGGACGACAACAGTGCGATGACGGCCGTGAGACGCATCGGAGCTCCAGGATCGACAGATCAGTCGAACTAACGATGCACGAGCCGCGGCTTTCCGCCGCTCCAATGGCGGATCGCGGCCGCTCGTCCATCGTTCCTCGGGTGAGGTTGCGTCGCTGAGGAGCAGAATGAATACAACTATCAAGCGCGCGCTGCTGGCGTTCGCACTACTGATCGGCGCCATGGAGCTTGCCGCGGCCAGCGTCGGTGATGCGCGCTTCGAGGTGTCGCTCGCGCGCAGCGCCGCGAAGGAGTCAATTACCGGCCGGCTGATGGTCATAGTGTCGACGCGCGAATCGCCGGAGCCGCGCTTCGCGATCGGGCTGACCGGTCCTGTCATGCTCGGCACCGATATCGAGCAATTGGCGCCCGGCGCGGTAGCGACGGTCGACGCGAGCGCGGCCAGCTATCCGATCGCCAGCCTTCGCGACCTGCCGAAAGGCGAATACTTCATCCAGGCGGTCGTCATCCGCTACTACCAGACGAACCGGTCCGACGGACACATCGTCTGGGTGCCAACCCAACATCGGCGCCTGCAAAGCACACCGTACTTCGCGCTGCCCGGTAATCTGTACAGCAAGGCGCAGAAGGTGACTCTGGATCCGGCGGCCGGTTTTCAGGCACGCCTCGAACTGACCGAGGTGATCCCGCCCGCCGAGGAGCCGCGCAATACGCAGTGGCTGCGGCACGTGCGCATCAAGAGCAAGCTGCTCAGCGAGTTCTGGGGAACGCCGGTCTATCTGGGCGCATCGGCGCTGCTGCCGCGTGACTACGACAAGCATCCCGAGGTGCACTACCCGACGATCTACGCGCAGAGCCAGGAGCGGACTGCACCGTTCTATTTCAATCCGGATCCCGCGAGCCAGCAGCAGGATCTCGGCCTCAAGGACGGCAACGTGCAGACGGGCTACGAGTTCTACCAGAGCTGGATCGCCGACGACTTCCCGCGCTGCGTCGTGATCGTCATGGAGCAGTCGAGCCCGTATTTCCTCGAAGCCTACTCGGTCGACTCGGCCAACAATGGTCCGTACGGCCAGGCGATCACGCAGGAGCTGATCCCGTTTCTGGAGAAGACCTTCCGGCTGATCCCGAAGTCGTATGCGCGCGTGGTGGAAGGCGCCTCGACTGGCGGCTGGGAAGCGCTGGCGCTGCAGCTGAAGTATCCGGACCTGTTCGGCGGCGCGTGGGTGTTCAATCCCGATCCGATCGATTTCCATCACTATCTGTTGAGCAACATCTACCAGGACGAGAACGCATTCTCGGTGCCGATGTCGAGCTTCATGAGCGTCGAGCGTCCCTTCCGCCGTACAGTGGAAGGGCAGGTGACTCACACGACGCGCGACATCGCCAGGCTCGAATCAGTCATGGGCAGCAAGGGCCGCTCGGGCTTCCAGCTCGACGGCTGGTTCAGTGTGCACGGCCCGGTCGGCCCGGACGGCTATCCGGTCCCGCTGTTCGATCAGCGCACCGGTGTCATCGACAAGAAGGTCGTCGAGTACATGCGCGAGAACGGCTACGATCTGACCGAGTACACCCAGCGCAATTGGGCCACGCTCGGGCCGAAGCTGATCGGCAAGCTCAACTTCTTCTCCGGTGAAATGGACAACTTCCATCTCAACCTCGCGGTTTACGACTACGAGGCGATGCTGGCGAAGACCTCCAATCCGCACTACCCGGGCCGTTTCGAATACGGCCGGCCGAAGAAGGGCCACAGCTGGCACCTGACCGACTTCGCCGGAATGATCCGCGAGATGGCCGCCCACGTTCGCAAGTCCGCGCCGCCGGGCGCGAATACAGCCCAGTGGAACTACTGATCCATGATGGCGGAAATCCCGCCGCCATCCATCGTAGTTTCAAGTGAGGTCCGCCGAGCCGGGAGAGGTGCGTGCGATGGCCGCGTCGGTCCGCAAGGGGCTGGTGTTCGTATGGCTGGCGCTGCTCAGCGTCGCGTGCGGTGTGCTCGCGGCCCGGCAGGCCGGCTCCGGGACGCGTGTTGCGAAGTTCGAGCAGATCGACGTGCAGCGGCTCAACGTCGTCGAGCCCGACGGCAAACTGCGCCTGGTCCTCGCCAATCGCAGCCTGTTTCCGGGGCTGTACTGGGGTGGCAAAGAGTTCCGTCATCACAGCCGTGACACGGGCGGCATGCTCTTTTACAACCGTGAAGGCGACGAGGTCGGCGGACTGACGTTCGACGGCGAGCAGCAGGGCGGAAACTGGAGCGCGAACTCGGGGATCATGTTCGACCAGTTCAAGCAGGACCAGGTCGTCGGGCTGCAGTACAGCGACAAGGACGGCCGCCGCACAGCTGGCCTGCACGTCTGGGAACGGCCCAATCAGTCGATGCTGCCGCTGGTCGAGTTGAGCGACAAGGCCGCCGCTGCCACCAGCGCTGAGGAGCGCGAGCAGCTCCGTAAGCAGATGCTGGAAATTGCACAGACCTGGGGCCCAATGGGCGAGCGGCTGTTTGCCGGCAAGCAGCTCGAGGACGCAGTCGTGCGCCTTGCCGACAAGCAGGGGCGGCCGCGCCTGGTGCTCAAGGTCGACGGCGCCGGCGAGCCGAGCGTCGAATTTCTGGACCCGGACGGCAAGGTCGTCCGGCGCATCCCGGAGAAGCGATGACCGAGATCGCCTGCCCGGTCGCGGACCCGTCGAGCGCCGGCGAGCCGCTTGACCCGGCAGCGGAACCCTGCGCAAATCGCCCAATGGAGCGTAGTGAGCACGTACGTTGGTTCGCGCGCGAGGTGCTGCCGCACGAGGCGGACGTGCGCCGCTGGCTCGCGCGGCGCGTGCGCGGGCTGCCGGGGTGCCATGTCGACGAGATCGTGCAGGAGACGTACGCCCGACTGTGGGCCGTCGGCGCCGCACGCATACTGAATCCGCGCGCGTACTTCTTCGTCACGGCGCGCCACGTGGTCGGTGAGGTGCTGCGCCGCTCGCGCGTCGTGTCGATAGAGACCATGGCCGACGTCGAAGTGCTGGACATCGCCCACGAGGATGTCGGCCCCGAGCGCCGACTGAGCGGGCGCGAGGAGGTCGAGCGCGTGCGTCAGGTCATGGCGAAGCTGCCGCCGAAATGCCGCGAAGCGTTCGAGCTCCGCAAGTTCGGCGAGCTGTCGCAACGCGAGATCGCGCAGCGCATGCAGCTGTCGGAAAGCACAGTCGAGAAACACTTGGTCAAGGCGCTGCGCATCATCATGAGCGAGCTGCAGGAGAGCGATTCCGACGTGAAGCCGTCGGCACGGAAAAGGCATGAGTATCGTCACCGAAATCGATGACATCGAAGAGACCGCAGCACGCTGGGTGATGCGCCTGGATGGCGGCACCTTGCCGGATGCGGAGCAGTGCGAGCTGGATGCGTGGCTCGCAGCGGACACGCGCCACCTCGGTGCCTTCGTGCGCGCGCAAGCGACATGGATGGACCTGGATCGTGTCGCGGCGCTGGCGGCGGGACGTGCGCCGGTGAAGCCACAGCAAACCGCGTGGCAGTGGCAGTGGCAGCGTGCGGCCGCGATTGCGGCGGTAACGCTGGGCATGATCGCGAGCCTCGCATTCGTCAACAGCCGCTACCTGGCCGGCCGCGAGAGCACGCAGGTCGGCGAAGTGCGGCGCCTGACGCTCGCGGACGGCTCGGCGCTTTCGCTCAATACCGCTTCGGTGCTGCAGGTGAAATTCGCCGCCGACGAGCGGCGCATCGTGTTGCGCCAGGGCGAGGCTTCGTTCCAGGTGGCGCACGACGAGCAGCGACCGTTCGTGGTCCAGGCGGGAGACGTCTCAGTGCGCGCGGTCGGCACGGCATTCTCGGTCCGGATGCGGCAGCAGGAGGTGGAGGTCGTCGTCACCGAAGGTGTCGTCGAGGTGGTCCGCAAGGACAGCTCGGAGCGGGTCGAGGCAGAGCGCGTTGCGCGCAACCATGGCGTTGTAGTGGCAACGGCCGAGCAACCAAGCGCACAGCCGATAGCTGTTGCCGCGTTGAGCGACAAAGAGCTCGAGCGGCGCCTGGCGTGGCAGGACGGCAGGCTGGTGTTCCAGGGCGAAGCACTGGCGAATGCAGTCGCGGAAGTGAATCGCTATTCGCCGCTACCGGTCGTGATTGACGATCCCATGCTCGGCCGCAAGTCATTCGTCGGAGTGTTCCGAATTGGCGATACGCGCGCGTTCGCACAGGCTGCGGCAGCCGCATTCGACGCACAGGTGCACGAGGAAGGCGGCGAATTGCATCTCAGGGACTAGAGGAAATAGATTCTTCGCACATCGTATCCGGCATCGGACAAACGCGTGGGAGACAACATGCGGTATCGACGATGCAGGGGATCGAAGAGCGCGGTGCTCGCGCTCGTGCTGTCGAGCGTGCTGTCAGGCGCGGCATTCGCGCAGCAAAAGCAGAGCTTCGACATTCCCGCTGAAGCAGCTCCTGCTGCCATCCAGCGCTGGGCGCAGCAATCGGGACTGCAGGTGTTCGCCGCGGAGGACGATCTGCGCGGCATCCGCACCAATCCAGTCCATGGCGACTACGGCGCCGTCGAAGCTGCGCAGATGCTCGTTGCGGGTACGGGCCTCGAGGTGATCGCCAGCGGCGAGAACACGATCACGATCCGTCGGATCCGCGCGTCGACGCCTGCCGGGGGCGCCGGCGACGAGAAGTTCAGCGATCTCGAGCGCGACTCGCTGATGGAGATTATCGTCACCGGTTCGCGCATCCCCCGTCCGGGCTTCGATACGCTGCAGGCGACGATGACGTCCGACGCGAAGCAGATCGAGCGGCGCGGCTACACCAATGTGGCGCAAGCGCTGAACGATCAGCCCGGCTTCGGCATGCCCGGAGCGTCCGACGTCAGCTCGCAGCAGGGCCAGCACACGACGGGACAGTCGTTCGTCAATCTGTTCAGCCTCGGCTCGCAGCGAACGCTGGTGCTGGTCAACGGCCGGCGCTATGTCAGCTCGAATACGCCGGCACTCGACCAGGACGCCGGGTCGCAGGTCGACCTGAATACCATTCCGGTGGGCCTGATCGACCGTGTCGAAGTCGTCTCGATCGGCGGCGCGCCTGTCTATGGCTCGGATGCGATCGCCGGCACGGTGAACATCATCCTGAAGCAGGATTTCGAGGGGCTGCAGGCCTCGGCGCAGTACGGCGGCACCGATGGCGGCGGTGGCGAGAACAGGACGTTCCGCGCACTGATGGGCGGTAACTTCGATGAAAGCCGCGGCAACCTGGCGCTCGCCCTCGAGTACAGCGAAACCGAAGGCCTGCGGTACTCCGACCGGTTCGACGGCCTGTACACGCTCATTCCAAATCTGGCCGACACCAGCCCGAGCGACGGCATTGCGGCGCTGGTGCCCGGCCGGATCCAGTTTCCCGGGCTGACCGACGGCGGCCTGCCGTACAACAACCTGCTGGCGCCGGCGGTGGGCAACGATTTCCCCGGCATCGTGTTCCCAGGGATTTACGACCGACCCAACTACATCTACGACAGTGCCGGGACGCCAGTGCACTTCGCCCCCAACGGGCAGCTCGTTCCGTACAATCTGGGCACGATCGTCTCGCGCGCGGACTTCGAGATTCCCGTGCAATCCTTCGACGGCAACGGTTACAGCCCCGCGCCGCAGTTCGCGCTGCTTGCGCCCACGCATCGCGCGCTGCTCAATGCGTTCGGTCACTACAACTTCAACGATTCAGTGCGCGCGATCTTCGAAGCCTCTTATGCGCACAGCAACGGCAAGGAGCTGAGCGACTTCTATTCGGCGGCCGCACCCGGCGTGCTGTTCGGGCCGCGCCTGACGTTCTCGGTCAACAATCCGTTCCTGAGCTCTCAGGCGCGCGACACCCTGGTCGCGAACCTCGGCCCGGACGCGACCTTCGACCTGAATCGCAATCTGAACGATCTCACCGATCGTTTCGGCGGCGAGACCACGATCGATCTGTATCGCGTGGTCGGCGGCCTCGAAGGCAAGTTCGACGCCTTCGGCGAGCAGCTGAACTGGGACATCTCGCTCAATTTCGGACGCAGCCGCGGCGTGTCCGAGCTGGTATTCATCAATCCGGATCGCCTGCTGCAGGCAGTCGATGCCGTGACCGACCCCACCGGCGCTATCGTCTGCGCCGATCCGAGCAACGGCTGCATGCCGCTCAACCTGTTCGGCGTGAACAACTTCAGCAACGAAGCCCTGCAATGGGTCGCCGATCCTGCGCAGGCGGTCACGCAGAACACGCAGCGCGTCTTCACTGCCAATCTCGCCGGACAGCTGCCGTTCGGCATCGCGGAGCACATTGCCTTCAACGTCGGCGCCGAGCACCGCGAAGAGGAGGGCTCGTTCAAGCCGGACTCCGCGTTTCGGGCTGGCGACATCCTCATCGGTCCGCCGGGCGAGGTCGGCGCTGCGTTTCCGGTGGCCGGCGAGTTCGAGACCGACGAGGTGTACACCGAGCTGGTCGTGCCGCTCGTCTCGCAGGACTGGAATTGGCCGGTGATCAAGACCGCGAGCTTCGAGGGCGCAGTGCGCTACGTCGACCATTCCCTCGCCGGCGGCGACACGACCTGGTCGGTCGGCGGTCGCATCGCGCCGCGCTTGCCGGCGTGGGGCGATGGCCTGACGTTCCGCGGCGTGTACACGGAAGCGATCCGGTCGCCCGCCATCCGCGAGCTGTTCACGAACACGCCGCTCACGGATTCGTTCGAGGATCCCTGCGATGCCGATGCGCTGGACAGTGGACCCAACCCCGCGGCGCGCCGCGCCAATTGCGCGGCGGACCTCGCGGCGCTCGGTGTCGCCGACCCGTCCACTTTCGACACGGAGAACACGACGGCACGCATCTCACCGTCCGGCAGCCAGGTGGGCAATGCGAACCTGGAAAACGAAAAGGCCGAATCCTGGTCGGTGGGCTTCGTGTATCAACCGACTGCATTCCCACGCATGCGTTTCGCAGTCGATTGGGCCGACGTAGATCTGACCGGCGGCATCGCCCCGCTCGGACCGACCGAACAGGCAGAGTTCTGCTACGACGGCGCGTCATTTCCGAACGTCGCGTGCGACGGGTTCCGGCGCTATACGGCAGCGGACATCGCCGCGTTGCCGCCGACGTCGCCGGCGCGACAAGTCGGCGATCTGGCCAATGGCTTCGAGGCGACCTACGTCAATGTCGCGCGCCTGCATTTTCAAGGGTTGATCGGCGCGGTCGAGACGGACTTCGACGTCGGGCCGGGCACCGGCCGCGTCGGCGCAACGGTGTTTTATACGCACAAGCTCGAGGAAACCGTCTTCGAGGGCACTGAGACCTTGGACGAGTCCGGCCAGATCGATCGGCCGAAGACCAACGTGCAGCTGAATCTCGGCTATCACTGGCGCAGCGTGGATGTCGACTGGCAGACGCTGTGGCGCAGCTCGGTGGTGACGGACTTCGACGTCGATCCCGAGGAGACCACCGCCACGCACGTACCGGCGTACGTCACGCACAATCTGACGATCGGTTACGGGATCACGGACACGCTGCGAGCGCAGGTGGGCGTCGTGAACGTGACGGACGAGGAGATCGACCTGAACGCGCTCGCCGACGGCGGCTTCTCGGTCTACGACCCGATCGGCCGGCGCTTCTTTCTGACCTTGTTCGCGGAATTTCATTGACCCCCCTGGCGGCTGCGGGGCAGGCCGGGGCGCTCCGCAGCCGTCATCCAACCCAGCTCACCGTGAAGTACCTGCCGTTTCTCTGTGCGTTGTTGCTGGGGCTCGGTCCGCTCGCGCAGGCCGCGCCCGCGACCGAGAGCGAGCGCATCAATGCGTTTTTCGACCGCGTTTTCGAGCGCAACCTGACGCGCAGCCCGATCCAGCAGTCGCGCATGGGAATCAAGACTGCGCAGGATCGCTGGGACGACATCAGCGAAGAGCGGCAGCTCGAGGACGCAGAGCTGGCGCGCGGCGATCTGCGAGAGCTCGCGCAGTTCGACTTCGCGCGACTGGATGCGGCCACGCAGCTCAGTTATCGATTGTTCGAGCGCAACCTGCAGGACGGTCTGCGCGGGCTGCAATGGCGCCATCACGCTTACCTGGTCACGCAGATGGGCGGCATTCACCGACGCATCGCCACGACGCTGTTGACCAGCCATCCGATTGCCGAGCGCGGTGATGCCGAGGCCTACATCGCGCGACTCGAGCGGGTGAAGCCGCTGCTCGAACAGCTGGTCGTCGAGTTGCGGCGCCAGGAGGCCGCCGGCGTGCAGCCGCCGCGCTTCGTCTACGACCTGACGATCGACGAAGCCGACAATCTCGTGCAAGGCCGTCCGTTCGACGACGGTCCCGATTGCCCGATGCTGGCGGACTTCCGCACGAAGGTGGCCGCGACCGGTTGGCCGGCAAGCGAACAGGCCGCGCTGGTGAACCGCGCCGAACAGGCGCTGCGCACCGGATTCGGTCCGGGCTATCGGCAGTTGATCGAGCACCTGCGCGCGGCGCAGAAGTCTGCGACGGACGTTGCCGGCGCCTGGAAGCTGCCCGACGGTGGCGAGTACTACCGCTATTCGCTCGAAAGCTACACCACGCTGCCGATGCAACCCGATCAGCTGCACGAGCTCGGGCTCAAGGAAGTAGCGCGTATCCATGCGGAGATGCGCGCCATCATGCAGCGTGTCGGCTTCTCTGGATCGCTGCAGGACTTCTTCCGCAGCGTGCGCGAGAACCCGCGCCTGTACTACGCCGACACGCCGGCTGGACGCGAAGAGTATCTCGCCGACACCCGTCGGCTGCTCGACGCCGTGCGTGCGCGCCAGAGTGAAGTGCTGGGTATCACGCCGAAGGCCGACGTCATCGTGCGTGCGGTCGAGCCGTGGCGCGAGAAGTCTGCGGCGAAGGCGTTCTACCAGGGCCCGTCACAGGACGGCTCCCGTCCCGGCATCTTCTTCGTCAATCTCTACGACATGCACGCCGCGCCTCGCTACCAGCTGCCGGTCGTGCTGTACCACGAAACGATTCCCGGTCATCACGTGGAGACCGCCGTCGCGTACGAGCTACCGGCTCTGCCGCGCTTCCGCAAGTTCGACAGCGTGGCCGCGTTCAGCGAAGGCTGGGGCCTGTACTCGGAGACCCTTGCCAAGGAGATGGGTTTCTACCAGGACCCGTACGACGATTTTGGCCGCCTGTCGCTCGGGCTGATGCGCGCGGCGCGCCTGGTGGTCGACACCGGGCTGCACGAGAAGCGCTGGACGCGTGAGCAGGGAATCGCGTACTTCGACGCCAACACGCCAGGGTCGCATTACGACAATCAGCGCGAGGTCGAGCGCTACATCGTGCTACCGGGCCAGGCCACGTCCTACGCCGTCGGCATGCTGAAGATCGTCGAGCTGCGGGAGCGGGCACGGCAGGCGCTGGGCGAGCGGTTCGAGCTGAGAATGTTTCACGACGTCGTGCTCGGCAGCGGGCCACTGCCGCTGCCGATGCTCGAAGAGAACGTCGACGCCTGGATCCGTGCGAGCCGCGGGTCATGAGGGCTCGTATCTGGTGGATCGTGCAGGCGTGTCTGCTGGTGCCGCAGCTCGCGCTGGCCGCGCCGACGATGCTGATTCACGCCGGGCGACTGCTCGCCGATCCAGCAACCGGTCGCGTCGCGATCGAGCAGACGATCGTCGTGCGCGACGGCCGCATCGCGGAGATCCGCCCGGGCTATGTGCGGGACGGCGGCGTGGTCGTGGATCTCAGCAAGTTGTTCGTGCTGCCGGGCCTGATCGACAGCCACGTTCACTTGTGCCATGAGAACGGCCCGAACGACGCCATGAACCGTGTGACCCGGACCTCCGCGGACTGGGCGATCAGCGGCGCCGGTTTTGCAGCCAGGACGCTGCGCGCCGGATTCACGACAGTCGCCAATCTTGGCGACGACAACGAAGCGATCTTCGCGCTCCGTGACGGCATTGCGCGCGGCGACATTCCAGGCCCGCGCGTGCTGGCGGCGGGCAGCGTCATCAGTCCGCACGGCGGCGACGGCGACGTGCATGGTTATCGGCCGGACGTCGCCGCTGCTGTTCGCCGGCCTACCCTGTGCTCGGGCGCGGACGACTGCCGTCGCATCGTGCGTCAGCAGATCGGCCGCGGCGCGGACCTGATCAAGATCGTCGCGACGGGCTCCGTGCTCGCGGACATCGACCAGGGTGTCGGTCGGCAGTTCATGGCGGACGAGCTGCGGGCGATCGTCGAGACGGCCCATAGTCTCGGCAGGATCGTTACTGCTCATGCTCACGGCGCCGATGGCCTCAACGCCGCGCTGCTGGCAGGCGTGGACTCGATCGAGCACGGCACCTTCCTCAACGATGAGTCGCTGCGATTGTTCAAGAAGGGCGGCGCGTACCTCGTCCCGACATTGCTCGCTGGCGACACGATCACGACGTGGGCCAATGACCCCAACAGCTTCCTCTCACCGCTGGTGCGCACGAAGGCGCTCGAAGTCGGTCCGCAGATGATCGGAGCGACGCAACGCGCGCACGCAAGCGGCGTCAAGATCGCATTCGGCACGGACGCAAGCCTCGCGCGCCATGGCAGCAACGCGCGGGAATTCGCGCTGCTGGTCCGCGCAGGATTCTCACCGCTCGACGCAATCCGGGCGGCTACGGTGACGGCAGCGGATCACCTCGGCATCACGAAGGAGGCGGGCTCGCTCACCCCCGGCAAGCCCGCAGACGTCATCGCGGTCGACGGCGACCCGCTCACCGACGTCGCGATACTGGAGCACGTGCGCTTCGTGATGATGCACGGCGAGGTCTACCGCAACGACGCCGGGCCGTAGTCGCCCGACCCCATCCGAGGTTCTCAGCATGCAGTCCCGAATCAACCGCTTCCTGCTCGCGTATGCGCTGCTCGTCAGCACCATCACGGCTGGCGTAGTCGTGACCCAGGCGATCGGCGCGCAGAACAAGGTCGCCTTCGACGAGATCGACGTGAAGCGCATCAATGTGCGCGAAGAGGACGGCACCCTGCGCCTGGTGATCAGCAACACGCAGCGTTTCCCGGGCATCATCGTCAAGGGCAAGGAGCAGCCGCATCCCAACCGCCGCACCGCGGGCATGCTGTTCTTCAACGAGGAAGGCACCGAGAACGGCGGTCTCACCTTCGACGGCAGCAAGCGTGACGGCAAGGTGAGCAGCAGCGGCCACCTGTCGTTCGATCGCTACCAGCAGGACCAGGTCATCCAGATCACGCAGGGTGAGGAACAGGATTCGCGGTTCGCGGCGTTCATCGTCAGCGATCGGCCGGACCAGCCGATGGATTTCGCGGGCATGGCCGCGGTGACCGCGATGCCGGCCGGCGCGGCGCGCGACGACGCCATGAAAAATCTCATCGCGGGCGGCACGTTCGGCGCGCAGACGCGCGTTCAGATCGGCCGCTGGCGCGACCGCAGCTCCGGCCTGGTTCTGCACGACGCCGCAGGCAAGCCGCGACTGAAGCTGGAAGTGACGGCGGAAGGTGCTGCCGCGATCCAGTTCCTGGATGCCACCGGCAAGGTCGTGCGCACGATCACGCCATAGGTTGCCGATGCTGGACCGGCGAAGTTTCCTCGCTTGCGGCTCGGCCGGCTTGACGCTCGCTGTGATGGCGCGCGCGCTGGCCGAACGCCGCACGTTCAGCGCCGCTGATTACGAGCAGGCGCTGGTCATCGATGCCATGGGCACGATCGGCGATCCTGACGGGACGGCGCTGGAAGCACCGCCGTCGGAGCGTCTACTGCGCGATCTACATGCTTCGGGTGTGACGGCAGTCAGCATGACGCTCAGCGTCGGCAGCAACGGCGATCGACTGAGCAAGGCGCTGCAACGGGTCGCGATCTTCGACGAGAAGGTCGCCGCCGCGCCGGATGTGCTGCTGCGCGTGCGCACCGCCGCTGACCTCGGGACTGCCAAGAAGACCGGGCGGCTCGGACTCATCTACAACGTGCAGGACACTTCGCTCCTGGAGAACGACCTGACGCGAGTCGCGCTGCTGCATTCGCTGGGGCTGCGCCAGATGCAAATGACCTACAACGTGCGCAATCTGGTCGGCGACGGCTGTCTGGAGCGCGGCAATGCCGGCCTGAGCAACCTCGGTCGCGACCTGGTCGCCGAGCTGGGCCGCGCAGGTGTCGTGATGGATCTCAGTCACGCCGGCCAGCGCACGATTGCCGAGGCCATCGCCGAGGCGAAGGCGCCGCCGGTCATCAGTCACACTGGCTGCCGGAGCCTCAACGACCATCCGCGCAACGTCTATGACGCGGAGCTGCGCGCGCTCGCTGCCAAGGGCGGCGTCGTCGGCATCTATTTCATGCCGTTTCTGGTCGAGCGGGGCGTGGCTCGCAAGGAAGACCTGATCCGGCACCTCGAGCATGCTGTGAACGTCTGCGGTGAGGATCATGTCGGGCTCGGCACCGACGGCATGGTGTCGGCCAGGGTGATTGACGACGCGTATCGCGAGTCGCTCCGCGAAGACTATGAAAGTCGCGTGAAGCAAGGCATCGCCGCGCCGGGCGAAGGACCGGACGCGTACCAGCTCGTGCTCGACTACAACGAGCCGCGTCGCATGCAGCGGCTCGCGGAGGACCTGTCTGCCCGCGGCTGGTCGCACGGCCGCATCTGCAAGCTGCTGGGGAGCAACTTCGCTCGCGTGTTCAACGAGGTGTGGGAATGATGCGCGCTGGATCGTTGTTGTTGCTGCTGGTGTTGGCGTCCTGCGCCGAGTCGCCTGTGCGAGGCGGGGCGGATGCGGGCAGCCTGCCGCACTACAAGGTGCTGGCGAGCATCGCGCCCGGTGGCGAACTGACCGCCGACGTGACGCTCACGCTGCCGCCGGGGACGTTCATGGAAGGCGACTTCATTCTTGGCCGGCGATTCGCGCTGCAGCCGGTCGAGACGTCGCCGCGTGCCGAGGTGCGCGTCGAGCCGACGGACCAGCCGCTCGATGGGTTGCACGGCATACACGTGCGTTTCGACGATGCGACGGCCGCGCAAGCTCGCCAAGTGACCGTTCGCTTCCGCTACAGCGGGCCGATTTTCGCGAACGAGAAGCAGGACCGGCTCGGCTATACGCCCGATGCAATCGAAATGGCGCTCGAGTTGATGTGGCTGCCGTATGTCAGCGAGCTCAACCGGCGCTTCACGGTCGATGCGGAGCTGCAGGGCATCGCGCCGGACATGGTCGTCGTCGCGCAGGGCGACGTGCGGCACGAGGGCGATCGCGTGTATGTACACCGCAGCGTCGGCGACTTCGATTTCGCATGGGTCGCGGTGCGTGGGTTGAAGGTTGTGCAGGAGCCGGGGATCGAGTTCTATGCACGCGACCTTGCGGATCCATTGGTGCAGGTGCTGCGCAAGCACTCGCTTGCGGCCGCGCACTTCCATCAGCAGTGGTTCGGGCCACTGCCGGGCGGCCCCATCCGGCTCGCGGTGGTGCCGCGCGGTGTCGGCGGTGCGTATGCGCGAGTCGGCTACACGATCATCGCGGATGGCAAGAAGCCAGGCGAGCCGCCGTCGGAGCTGAACGAGCTCAGCCGTGCGGCGACAGTGGCGCACGAATTCGCGCACGCGTGGTGGTCGCCGGCGGATCCGTTCAGCGAAGACTATTGGCTTGCCGAATCGATCGCGCAATATGCTTCGTGGCGTTACATCGAGGCGACGTTCGGCACCGAGAAGCTTTACACGGATCTGCAAAAGGCGCGCGAGGCGATCAAGGATGCGGGACCGGTGCTCGGCCATGGACGCGCAAGCCGACTGGTGCTGTACACGAAGACGCCGCTCCTGCTGAAAGACCTCGAGCAGCAGATCGGCCGCGAGCGGCTCGACGTCGTGCTCGTGAAGCTGAGCCGGCATCCGCCACGCAAGACTCAGGAGTTCCTCGATGCGCTGCGCGGTGTGGCGGGCGACCAGGCAGCGGCCGATTTCGAAGCGGCGCTGCGCGCCGGCTGACCGGAAACCTTCTCAGTAGTTCCACTGCTGCGCATCCTCGTCCGCGGGCGCCGTGCGCCGGATGTGCGCGGCCATCTTCCGCACCATCTCCGAGAAGTCGGTGAGATGCCAGTTGTGGCCCTTCTTCGGCCGGCCATACTCGAAGCGCGCAACTGCCGGCGGATCCTGGCGCTCGCGCAGCATGTCCTGGAAGTTGTACACGCCGAGGTTGAGGAAGAAGTCGTCCTGCTCGCCGGCGAAGAAGTTGAGCTTGCCGTTGAGCTTCGGCCCGAGCACAGCCCAGTTGCGCCGCGTGTACTCGGTCAGATCGTAGCCGTTCTCGCGCATGTACGCGACCACGTTCTTGTCGATAGCGCCAGTCTTCTTGTCGAACAGGGGCACCGGATAGCCGTCGGCGCCCGCCGGACCGTGCGTTGCCTGCCATATGTCGAGCTGATAGTGGGAGCGACCGCGCGAGCCGAGCATTGCTTCGAACTGCGCAATCTGGCGCATTGTCCACAGCACCTGGCCTTCAGTGCTGCGCTTCATCGGGCGCTCGGTGCTGGTCCATGCGGAAGTCGCCACGCTGAACATGTTCTCGTCGCGGTAGATGTCATTCAGCTGATAGCGACTGAAGTCGATCGGATCGGGATTGAAGACCCACGCGCCGCCGATCAGGTCCGGGTAATTGAGCTGCATCGCCAGTGCTTCCCAGCCGCCGGTGGAGGCGCCTTCGACGATGCGGGCGTGCGGCTGCGAGATCAGCCGGAACTTTTTTTCCAGGTAGGGCATCAGCTCGCGCGTGATCGCGTCGCCCCACGGGCCGTTGTTCGCTGAGTTCACGGCGTACGACTCGGAGTTGTACGGGCTCGGGATGATCGGGCAGATGCCGACGACGCGCGGGAAGTCGTCGCGGATCCAGGTCTGATAGAACTCGTAGCCGGTCTGCAGATTGGCGCTGCGGGCACGCGCGATCGCGCGGTCGGTGTTGCTTGTCGGGTTGGTGTCGAAGAAGAACGGCGTGCCATGCCCGAACACGTAAATGCCCGGGTAGCGCGACTGCGGGCGATCGTCGAAGCCGCGCGGCAGCAGCACGCGTGCGCCGAAGTAGATCGGCGTGCCCCAGAACTTGCTCAGGATCTCGCTCTTGATGCGTACCGTCTTGAGCCACTGCGTGTCCGGCTCTTCGACATAGGGTGCGATCGTTTCGCTGAGCTCGATCGGCACGACGAACCGCTGCGCGGCGTCCAGCGTCAGCTTTTGCACTTTGCTGTAGAGATTGCCGGGGAAGTGCGCCGCGACCAGCCCGGTCGGCGAGAGCGGCACCCAGAGCTCGTGTCCGTCCGAGCGACGCACGTGCGTGTAGCGCATCAGCAAAGCCTGCACGTAGTAGTCGCCACGCGGCAGTTCGCGCAGGTCGCTCAGCGGATACGCCGCAGCACGGGAGTCGACGATCATCGTCGTTCCTGCGCGGGCTGCCTCGATGTCGACGCCGAAGGCCGCCGGGCTGCGCAACAGATCGAGCAGCAACCGCGGCTCCGGCTCAGCCTGCTTCGCAATCACGACAATCAGCCGGCCGGTGATCGGACCGCGTTCGAGCTGTCGGGGGAACGTCACCTCGAAGCGGGGCTCGCTCGCGGCGGTCGCGACGGAGCAGAGCAGGACGGAGAGCATCCACAGCAGCGCGGCCGCCGGCCAGTATGGTTTACGCATGCAGCAGAGGATGAATGAGGACCGGCTATCCGCCATCGTGGCCCCATGGCGGAACGAAGCGGCCCGCTGCTCGTAACCGGTATGAGAATTACAGCGAACGGCCTGCTGCTGGCCTGCAGTGCGGCCATGACGACAGTCCTTGCCGCGGTCACGTTCGGCGTTGCCGTCGGCAGCCCGGCGAAAGTCGCGTACGAGGAGGTCGACGTCCAGCGCATCAATGTGCGCGACGACGACGGCACGCTGCGAATGGTCATCAGCAACAAGGCGCGGTTCCCCGGTCTGTACTGGCGCGGCAAGGAGCGTCCGCACCCGAATCGCAAGACCGCGGGGCTGCTGTTCTTCAACGAAGAGGGGACCGAGAACGGCGGCCTGATCTTCGAGGGCAAGCAGCTCGATGGCAAGGTCACGGGCGGCGGGCACATCTCGTTCGACCGTTACGAGCAGGACCAGGTCGTGCAGATCACGCACGAGGAGGAGGGCGGGGAGTTCTGGTCGGGGCTCGCTGTCAACGACTATCCCGATGGCGTGTCGGATCAGGATGCCTGGGAGCGCGCGGATGCCATGCCCGAAGGCCCGGCGAAGGTCATGGAGCTGAAGCGCTTGCGCGCGCTGTACGGCGGGAAGCGCCGCCTGATCGTCGCGAGGTATCCAGACGGCTACGCGCGCCTGGCTGTGAACGACGCCACCGGCAAGCCGCGGCTCGTGCTCGAAGTTGCGCCCGGCGGCACGGCCGCGATCCGTTTCATGGACGCGAGCGGCAAGGTCGTACGCACCGAGACGGCGGCTGCCGGGCAATGACTCGGCCCGCGCACGCTGGCGGAAAAATCCTTGACGATCATCGTAGTCGACATGGGCGCAACCTGTGCGCCACGGAGCAATCGTGCTGACTGCATCACCCTTGGCGCGGCGGGCCGCGGAGCTGTCCGCCAGCTTTCCCGCGCCGCATTTCCCCGCAGAGCTTGAACCCGGCGTGATCGCGCTGGATTCGGGTTTCGCCTCGCCGCAGCTGCTGCCGGACCTCAGCCGTTTCGCAGTCGCTGCGCTGACGCGGCATCGCGAGGAGTCGCTGCAGTACTCCGCGCCGCAGGGTCATCCAGCGCTGCGCGCTTGGCTGGCGCGCTACATGAACGAGGACGGCTGCCGGCTGGAGCCGCAGAATGTGCTGATCGTGAACGGCGCCAAGCACGGGCTCGATCTGATCTGCCGGCTGTTGCTCGATGAAGGCGATGCGATCGTAGTCAGCGCGCCGACCTACTTCAGCGCCATTCCGATCTTCCGCAGCTTCGGTGCCGAGTTCATCGAAATCGGTCACGACGAGCACGGGCTCGCCGTCGACGAGCTCGAGCGCGTGCTCGAGCAGCGCGCCGCGCTGCGCCAGCCGTGGCCGAAGTTCGTCTACCTCGTGGCCGACTTCCACAACCCGACCGGCGTCGCCATGGCGCGGACGCGACGCGAGGCACTCGTCGCATGCGCGCAGCGTCACGGCATTGCGATCGTCGAGGACAATCCGTACCGACGCGTGCGCTTCGAGGGCGAGTCGTTGCCGACGCTCAAGGCGTTCGAGCGGGTCGGCGAGGTGCTGCACGTCGGCACGTTCTCGAAGCTGATCGCGCCGGGACTACGCATCGGCTGGATCGCGGCGCGCGCGGACTGGATCGCACGCCTGATGCAGCTGAAATCCGACGGCGGCTCCAACCCGCTCATCCAGCGAATGGTGCTCGACTTCTGCAGCTCCGAGCATTTCTCCGCGCACGTCGAGCGCGTCCAGTGCGCGTATCGCGAGCATCGCGACCGCATGGTCGCGGCACTGCGCAGTCACCTTCCAGAATTGAGCATGGATGTGCCGCACGGCGGCTACTATCTGTGGCTCACGCTACCGCCGGGCGTCGACGGCGACGAGCTGGCGCGGGGCGCGGCACAGGCCGGCGTCAACCTCATTGCGGGAAGCAGGTTCTACGCCAGCGGCGGCCGGCAAGTCTCGCCCTGCAACCACATCCGCCTGTCGTACAGTTTCGCGTCACCCGACCAGATCGAGCAGGGCATCCGGCGGCTCGCGGACGTTTATCGCAAACAGCTGGCCGCGTGACACTGCGAGCTTTCATCGAATTTCGCGACGTCAGCAAGACGTACGACGGCAGCACGCTCGCGGTAGCCGGGCTGTCGTGTGCTGTCGCGCGCGGCGAATTCCTCACGTTCCTCGGCCCGTCCGGCTCCGGCAAGACCACGGCGCTCATGATGCTGGCCGGCTTCGAGCAGCCTTCGTCGGGCGAGCTGCGCCTGAACGGCAAGCCGCTCGGTCCGATCCCGCCGCACCGCCGGAACATGGGCGTGGTCTTTCAGAACTATGCCCTGTTTGCGCATCTGACCGTTGCCGAGAATCTGGCATTTCCGCTGCGCGTGCGTGGAGTTGCGTCGCGTACGATCGGCGAGCGTGTGCAGCAGGTGCTGGCGTTGGTGCGTCTCGAAGGCTATGAGCAGCGCCGCCCGGGCGAGCTATCCGGCGGCCAGCAGCAGCGCGTCGCGTTGGCGCGCGCGTTGATCTTCGGCCCCGACGTCATCCTGATGGACGAGCCGCTCGGGGCGCTCGACAAGCAGCTGCGCGAACAGCTGCAGACCGAGATCAAGCAGATCCAGCGGCATCTCGGTGTGACGGTGCTGTACGTGACTCACGACCAGTCGGAAGCGCTGGCGCTGTCGGACCGCATCGCATTGTTTGCTGCCGGCTCGATCGAGCAGATCGGCACGCCGCAGGAGTTGTACGAGCAGCCGGCGAGCGCTTTCGTCGCGCAGTTCATCGGCCAGAACAACCGGCTCAATGCAGTCGTCGAAGAGGTCGAGCACGAACGCTGCGTCGTGCGGCTCGCGGACGGAAGCGCTGTGCATGCGGTCATGAATGGGACGAGCGCCAGCGGCCAGCGAGTGACTGTCTGGGTACGGCCGGAGCACGTCGAGATCGGCGACACATCGGCCGGCGCCAATGTGCTTCGTGGAGTCATCGAGGAGCTCTCGTACCAGGGCGATCACGTTCGAGTGCGCGTCACGATGCCGGGAGACACACATGTGGTGGCCAAGTGTGCCCGCTCGCGTGCCGGTCAGCTGCAGCGCGGCGACGCAGCCGTCCTTCGTTTCAGCGCCGAGCATTGCACGGCGTTCGCACAGCAATCGGCGGTCGGGGCGCCGTCATGAGTCGGCGTAACCCAATCCGCCTGGCGCTGCTGCTCGTCGTTGGGTGTGCACTCGCATCCTGCGTTCGCCATGAACCGGAACGAGAGCTGACTGTGGTGGGGTGGGGCGGCAGCTCGCAGCGCGCACATCGCGACGCGTACTGGACTTCGTTTGTCGTGCACACCGGCGTGCCGCTGCGCGAGGACGTGTGGCACGGCGGCATCGGCGTGCTGCGCACGAAGGTGCAGGGCGGCGCCAACGATTGGGACGTGGTGCAGGTCGAGGTCGAGGAGCTGCTGATGGGTTGCGAAGAGGGACTGTTCGAGCCGATCGATTGGCAGATGCTGGGCGGGCGCGAGCAGTACCTCGACGTTGCGGTGAACGATTGCGGCGTCGGCGCGATGGTGTGGTCGCAGCTGTTCGGCTACGACGCCGCGCGCATGCCGGAAGGTCCCCGCAATTGGGCCGAGTTCTGGGACGTGCAGCGCTTTCCCGGCCGTCGCGGCCTGCGCCGCACGCCGAAGTACACACTCGAGTTCGCGCTCATGGCGGATGGCGTCGAGCCCGCGGATGTCTACAAGGTGCTGCGCACGCCGGAGGGTGTCGACCGCGCGTTCCGCAAGCTCGACGAGATCAAGCCGTACACGGTGTGGTGGTCATCGATCTCGCAGGTCCCTGACCTGCTGGCATCCGGCGAGGTGACGGTCTCGATGACCAGCCCCGGCAGGCTCCTGGTCGCGAATCGCGAGGAAGGCCGGAACTTCAAGGTCGTGTGGGACGGCAACATCTATTCGGTCGACTACTGGGTGATCCTGAAGGGCAGCCCGCGCCGCGAGCAGGCGATGCAGCTGTTGCGCTACATGAAGGAGCCCGAGCACGAGATGCGCTTGGCGCATTTCATCCCGACCGGGCTGTCGAACCGCGCGGCAATCGCCGAGCTCGAGCCCGAATTCAAGCGTGACACGCCGTCGAATCCCGAGAACCTGCAGCATGCGGTCGAGCTCGACGCGCAGTTCTGGGTCGAGAACCTCGAATCGCTCACGCAGCGCTTCAATGCGTGGGCGTCGCAGTAGGCCGCTATGGCGACAGTCACGATTTCCGTGAGCGACAGCATGGCGTCCGGCGAAGAGCGACAGGATCTGCGAGCGGCACTGCGGCGGAGCGAACGACGGCGTGGGCTGCTCGCCGTGGCGCTGCTCATGCCCCTGGCGATCTTCATGCTCGCCTGCTTCTTCGCGCCGATCGCCGTGCTGCTCGCACGCGCTTTCACCGATCGCGAAGTGCCCGCTGCCTGGCCGGTTACGGCCGCGGCCTTGCGCGAGCGGCAAAGTTCGGGGCTGCCGGACAGGGAAATCGTTATGAAGTTCGTCGAGGAGCTCGCCGCGTCGCGCCGCAACGGCACGCTGCTCCCGGCTGCCAATCGTCTCAATCACGCATTGCCCGGCTCGCGCACGTTGCTGGTGCGCACCGCGGAAGCGCTGCCAGCGACGAGCAGCGATGCACCGATCGATGTGCTGGCGAACATCGATGCACGCTGGCTGGCTCCCCAGACGTGGGCCGTCATCCGCCAGGCGGCGGGACCGTTGACGAGCTTCTACGTCCTGGCAGCGGTCGATCTGCATCTTGATGCCGGCGACCGCGTGCACGCGTCGCCCGCCGGGCAGCGGGTGTTCATCAGCGTATTCCTGCGCACGTTCTGGATCAGCGCTGTCGTGGCTGCACTGTGCGCGGTGCTCGGCTATCCGCTCGCATACCTGTTGTCGAGTCTGCCGGAGCGCATCGCGCATCCGCTGCTCGTGCTGGTTCTGCTGCCGTTCTGGACGTCGGTGCTGGTCAGGACGACTGCGTGGATGGTGTTGCTCCAGGACCAGGGTCTGATGAACGGCATGCTGCGGGATCTCGGCCTGCTGAGCGAACCACTGCAACTGATCTACAACCGTGCAGGCGTCTACATCGCGCTGACGCATGTCTTGCTGCCGTACTTCGTGCTGCCGCTATATGCGGTGATGAAACGTATTTCGCCTGTCACGACGCGGGCGGCTCTTTCTCTCGGCGCAACCCCGGCGCAGGCCTTCTGGCGTGTGTATTTCGCCCAGACACTGCCGGGCGCAGCTGCGGGCGCATTGACAGTCTTCGTTCTGGCACTGGGGTACTACATCACGCCGGCGCTGGTCGGCGGCGCCGGCGACCAGATGATCAGCTACTTCATCGCGTTCTTCACCAATCAAACGCTCAACTGGGGCATGGCAGCGGCGCTCAGCATGCTGCTGCTGGTCACGACATCGCTGCTGCTCGTGTTCTGCAGCCGGCTGAGCGGCCGCCGCGAGCTGGCGCTGCGCTGATGAGCGTCGCGTTGCCACATACGGCCAGGAGTCCTGCGGCGCGCATGGCGCTGTATGTGTTCGGCGGATTGGTGCTGGCGTTCCTGGTGCTGCCGATTCTCGCGATCGTCCCCCTGTCGTTCAACTCCGGCTCGTTCCTTGCCTATCCGATCGCCGGCTTCTCCTTGCGCTGGTACGAAGAGCTGATCGGCTCGTCGGGCTGGATGAGCTCCCTGCGCAACAGCATGGTGGTCGCAGCGGCCACAACTGCTCTTGCCACTCCGCTGGGCGCACTCGCCGCGCTCGGACTGACTCGGCTCAGCTCGTCGCTCAAGCCGGTGCTGATCGCATTGCTGCTGGCGCCGATGTTCGTACCCGTGATCATCGTCGCGGTTGCCAGCTACTTCCTGTATGCGCGGATTGGGCTGGCGCACACCGTGATGGGACTGGTGCTCGGCCACACAGTTCTCGCGACGCCGTTCGTCGTGCTGGTCGTGCATGCCTCTCTGCAGGGTTTCGATGCGACTCTGCTGCGCGCCGGTGCGAGCCTCGGCGCGCGTCCAGCGACGGTCGTGCGCAGGGTGCTGCTGCCGATGATCGCTCCCGGCATGCTGGCGGCGGCGATCTTCGCATTCACCACGTCGTTCGATGAGATCGTCGTCGCGATGCTGCTGGCCGGCGTGGAGCAGAAGACGTTGCCGTTGAAGATGTTCGAAGGCGTGCGTGACCACATCAGTCCGGCCATCACCGCAGCTGCGACGCTACTGGTCCTCACTTCGATCATCCTGCTGGGCGTCGTCGAAGGATTGCGACGGCAGCGGGCGCGCCTGTGGGGTCGGCCTGCATGAGCGGGTCGCGCGTGGAATTCCCTTCGCTGGAGGTATTGCGGCGGCATCGCGGCCGCAAGTGGTCGACGCATCGCTCCGACGTACTGCCGGCGTGGATCGCGGACATGGACATGCTGCCTGCGCCGATCATTCGCGACGCGCTGCGCATGGCTATTGAAGAAGGCGATCTGGGCTACGGTCCCACGGCCGACCGCAGCGGCATCGGCGAAGTGTTCTCGGCCTGGGCGCTGCACCGCTGGCAATGGAAAGTAGAGGCCGCTGCGGTCAGGGTGATGCCTGATGTCGTGAGCGGCCTGTCCAACTGCATCGAGGCGCTGACCTCGCGCGGTGACGGTGTGCTGGTGCAGACACCGATCTACCCGCCGATTCTGCACTGCATTGCCAACAGCGGACGGCGCGTCGTGGCTTGCGCCAGCGTCGGTGCGTCGATCGACTTCGCGGCGCTCGAAGCGGCAATCAGCCAGTCGCGCCCGCGCTTGCTCATCCTGTGCAACCCGCACAATCCGACCGGACGCTGCTTCACGCGCGCCGGGCTGATGCGACTGGCCGCGCTCGCCGCCGACTATGAGCTGGATGTGGTCAGTGACGAGATCCACGCCGATCTCGTTCATCCGGGCCACCACCATATTCCCTTCGCAAGCCTGAGCGCGCAGACCGCGTCACGCACAGTGACGCTCAATTCAGCCAGCAAGGCGTTCAATGTCGCCGGTCTGCGTTGCGCGGTGTGCGTGGCGCAGAGCGCAGCATTGCGCCAACAGCTCTCTGCATTGCCGTCACAGCGCTGGACCACGTTTTCGACGCTCGGCGTACGCGCCGCGCTGGCAGCGTGGAGTGAGGCAGGCGAAGCGTGGCTGACTGCATGCGTCGAACACCTGAAGCAGATGCGTGATCACCTCGTGCGGCGCCTTAGCGAGGAGCTGCCGGCGATGCGGTGCATGCCGCCGGACGCTGGGTATCTGGCGTGGCTCGATTGCCGCGAGCTCGATCTGGGCGACCCGGCCGAGTTCTTTCTGAAGCGCGCGCGGGTCGCACTGTCTCCAGGATCGGAGTTCGGCGAGCCGGGACACGGCTTCGTGCGCCTCAACTTCGCAACCTCGCAGGACATTCTCGATCGCATCCTCGACCGAATGATCAAGGCCTGTCAGTCATGAAAAGACGACTCATGCATCGCGCTGCTGTCTTGCTCGCCGCTGCCGCCCTGGCCGCATGCTCTGCGACGCCTGCGCCACCCGGCGAGAAGAAGGCGTCAGATAACAAGGTCGCTGTGCCATTGCCCGGTCCGCTCGATCCCGGCACCGACGACAATCCCTACCCGAGCACTTATCGGCCGTTGCCGGCGCAGGCTACGGCTATCGTGCATGCGACCGTGCTCACCGCCACAGGTGAGCAGATCGATGATGGCACCGTCGTCATGGTGGACGGCCGTATTGCCGCCGTGGGCGACGCGTCGACAGCAGTACCGCTGGGCGCACGTGTGATCGACGGACGCGGCAAGTGGGTGACGCCGGGAATCATCGACGCTCACTCTCATCTCGGCGTGTATCCCTCGCCGGGCGTCGCCTCGCGCCAGGACGGCAACGAGTGGACCAATCCGAACACGGCCGGCGTCTGGGCCGAGCATTCGATCTGGCCGCAGGACCCCGCGTTTCAGCGGGCACGTGCCGGCGGCGTCACGACGCTGCTGATCCTGCCTGGTTCCGCCAACCTGTTCGGCGGGCGGTCCGTGACGGTGAAGAACGTGCCGGCCGTGACGACCGCTGCGATGAAATTTCCCGGTGCGCCGTACAGTCTGAAGATGGCGTGCGGCGAGAATCCGAAACGGACCTACGGCACCAAGGGCATCTCCCCCATGACCAACATGGGAAACGTGCTCGGCTACCGCAAGGGGTGGCTCGACGCGGTCCGCTACGCCCACAAGTGGGACGTGTATCGCGCGAAGCTTGCGGACGGCGAGTCCGCGGACCCGCCAGACCGCGATTTCGGGCTCGACACGCTCGCCGGCGTGCTGGCCGGGCGCATTCTGGTGCAGAACCACTGCTACCGCGCCGACGAGATGGCGACGATGCTCGATGTCGCCGATGAGTTCGGCTACCGCATCACGATGTTTCATCACGCGGTCGAGGCCTACAAGGTCGCACCGCTCCTGGCGAAACGCGGCGTGTGCTCGGCGATCTGGGCGGAGCGCAGCGGCACCAAGATGGAGGCGATCGACGGCATCGGAGCGAACGCCGCGCTGCTGCAGCGTGCAGGCGCCTGTGTCGTGATTCACTCCGACGACACGACGCTCATCCAGCGGCTCAATCAGGAAACAGCCATCGCGATGGGGGCGGGCGCTCGCGCCGGGATTCCAGTCACGCGCGCGCAGGCGATCGCATGGATCACTGCGAACCCCGCGCGAGCACTGGGAATCGCAGAGCAGACTGGCACGCTCGAGCGCAGCAAGATGGCAGACGTGGTGCTTTGGAGCGGCGATCCGTTCAGCAGCTACACGCTCGCGGAGCAGGTGTTCATCGACGGCGCACTCGTCTACGACCGGCACGAGCGGCGCTTCCAGCCTCGTTCGGATTTCGAGCTGGGCCAGCCCGGCGCAGGGGAGTTTCATCCATGAATTCGACGTTGCGTGATGCGGCCATCGCGGCCGCTCTGTCGTGTCTGAGCGCATTGACGCATGCCGCCTCGGCGCGCGACGGCGAAACCGCAGGCCCGCTGGCGATCATCAACGCCAGGCTGGAAACCATTACTCGGGGAACGATCGAGTCCGGCACCCTGCTGATGGCAAACGGGCGCATCGTCGCGCTGGGCGGCGCCGCAGTGGATGTGCCGCGAGGTGCGCGCATCATCGATGCGCACGGCGGAACCGTGACGCCGGGGCTGATCGCGTGCTCCACCAACCTGGCTATCGCGGAGATCAATCAGCTCGCAGAGACGCGAGACGACGCCGGCGGCACGCGCATCAGCGCCGCCTTCGACGTGCAATATGGCGTGAATGCATGGTCGCCGCAGATTCCCGTGGCGCGCGAGAGTGGCGTTACGCATGCCGTCCTCTCGCCGCTGGTGGGCACAGCCGAGCCGTTCGATGACGAGGAGGAACACGCGGCGCTGCAGGGCGGCGGCGAAAACGCAGGCGCCTACAACGCGCTATTCGCGGGCCAGGCGGCGATGCTGCGCCTCGACGCGAGCCCGCTGCCGGTCATGCGTGCGAGGATCGCGATGACATTGGATCTCGGTCAGGCCGGAGCGCAGCATGGCGGAGGATCGCGCGCAGCCTCGATCATCCTCGTGAAGGCCGCGCTGGCTGATGCGCGCCACTATGCGCGCTTTCGCGCGAGCTACGATCGCGGCGCGACACGAACCTACGGCCTGCCGACGTTCGATCTGGAAGCGCTCATCCCGGTCGTCGAGGGACGCACGCCGCTGCTCGTTCGTGTCAGCCGCGCCGCCGATATTCGCCAGGCGCTCGCGCTGGCACGCGAAGAGAACCTGCGCCTGATCCTCGAAGACGCACAGGAGGCCTGGCTGGTTGCCGACGAAATCGCGGCCGCGAAAGTTCCCGTGCTGATCGATCCGCAGGACGATCTGCCGCGCTCGTTCGAAGTGCTGGCGGCGCGGCTGGACAACGCGGCACGCTTGCAGCGCGCCGGCGTGACGATTGCGATCAAGGGCTCGCGCAACTTCAACAGCCTGCGTCCGATCCGGTTGAACGCAGGCGTAGCCGTCGCATACGGCCTGTCACGCGACGAAGCGCTGCGTGCGATCACCCTCAACCCGGCGCGGATCTGGGGCATTGCGAATCGCACCGGCTCGCTCGAAGTCGGTAAGGACGCGGATGTCGTCGTGTGGAGCGGCGACCCGCTGGAGGCGCAGTCCTATACGAGGAATGTCATCGTCGGCGGCGTCGAACAGACTACGCCGTCCCGTCGGCTGCAGCTGCAGGAGCGCTATGGGCGTCCTGATGACGGATACCCGCCAGCCTATCACTAGCACACTGCGCCGGCAGTCGTTCGCGGTGCCGCTGTTCCTCGTGTGCTTCATTTGCGAAGGCGCTTCGTCCCTGAAGCGCCTCTGACCACGAGAAGATCACTCTTGAGGGTCTAGTAGTGTCTTCGCTTTGCCGTGCACGAGATTCACATGCGACCGTCCGTTTCCCTGCGCCTGCGTCAGGTCGGGGGCCGGCACTGGCGGATACAAGTCCGGATCCGTCGGGCACTGGGTGCCGTTAACGGGCACGGTACCGTGTGCCAGATAGTCTGCGACGATCTGCTGAACGCAACGGGACTTGCTGAGGCTGCCGTGTCCCGGGCCGTTGCGCACGATGAGGCGGCTGTTGGGAATGCGCGCAGCGACATTTTGCGCCCATTTGAATGGCGTGTTCTTGTCCAGCGTGCCGCCAATCACGAGCACCGGCGGTATTCCAGCAGCTACCTGCGTGTTCACCGGCGCTGCTTCGATCGGCGCAACCGGGTACCCGAAGCACCATTGGTCCCCCTGGACAAATCCGGCTTCGCCGAAATGCGGCGAGATCGCTTTGAAAGCCACCGTAAATGCTCGAGCCGCGTCGGCATTGGGCAGCAGCTGCGACCACCTGGAGTCGAGACAGTGGATCGCGCGCAACGTGCCGCCACTGCCGGCCACGTAAGTGCCGTCCCCCTGATTGCCGGTGGCGTCGTCGTAAATCAAGCCAGCCAGCGACGCATCGTTGTTCTGCGATGCCTCGTAAAGAATGACTTCCATCCAGGCGAAGCGGTTGCCGGGCACCATCATGGCCTGCAACACGAAGTTCAGCTCCCAGTCGTTCACCGGTCGGTCGGGCTGCAGAAAATCAAGCGGCGCAGGGATGCCCGGCGAGCGGGCTTTCGCGAGCACCTGGTCGAACACCGTGTCCAGGTTCTGCCCCCGCAAGCGGCACTCGTTCGCTGTATCTGCGCACCACTGCTTGAAAGCCGTCCAGCCGCCTTCGTGAGCTTTCAGCAGATCGCTGGTGATCTGCGGATCAGTGCTGCCGTGATCCACCACAGCGTCGAGCACCATGGCTCTGATATGGCCGGGATACAGGGTTGCGTAGCGGTTGCCGAAGAACGTGCCGTACGAAATGCCGAAAAAGCTGAATTGATTCGCTCCCAATGCCAGCCGCAAGGATTCCAGGTCACGGATGTCCTCCGCGGTCGACATGTGTCGGACGAGCGACGGATCGTCCTGCAGGCAGCGTTGATTGGCCGCGCGCTCGAGATCGAGGGCATGGTTGAGCTCGGCGCTGGTACGCGTGAAGTGATTGGTCTCCCAATACTCTTTGAGCTGGCTCGAGTCGAAACAAGTGATGTTGTTCGTCGTGCCGCGGGCGTCGACGGCGACGAGGTCGTAGAGCTCCAGCATCTCGGGAGTGAAATTCTCGTCACCGGCTCCCGCCAGCGCGGAGCCTGATGGGAAGGCGGGCCCGCCGAAGTTGAGTACCAAGGGACCGAGGAGCTGGCCCGGGCCCGAAGCGCGTCGGCGTGCCACGGGCAAGTCGATGAACCCTTCCGCGAGATTCGCGTAGTTCAGCGGAACTGTGAGCACGGCGCAGTCGTGCGCCGGGTCGACTTCGCACGGCGCCCACACGAGCGGCGGTGGCGTCGGTACGTTCACCGGCAGTTGTGTGCCGCCTGACGGCGTCTCGCCGTGCGCGGGAAGAGTCGTAGCAAGCACCGCTACGGTGGCCGATGCAGTCGCGAGTCGACGCATCTTTCCGTTCGAAAAAATCTCCATACTGTCCTCCGTTCGCTACCCGTTCTGTCTTCGTAAGCTCTAGAAAATTTTGGTGGCCCGAGTGCGGGCTCGACGCGGTTGCTGGCCCTCCCTTCTGCGTTTGGCTTGGCTTACGAGGGACCGACCGGCGGTTTTCCTCCACTGAATTTTTTTCCGTCTCTCATCGCCGACATGGCTGCTCCTCGCGCAGACTGGACGAAGGCGACGTGCGATTTTTCGGGCCGGACGTCGCCTCGTTCGTCTTCTTCAGTACCCCACATTCGCGGTGTAACTCGCGTCGCCAGTGATGCCACGTTCGTGGCGCCACGATTGCGGCTTTGTGGCGATCGAGCGGCCGGCGCAGTCTGCGCACACAAGAGATGCGAATGGTGACTTATGGCCGTGGGGCCGCGCTGAAACAGGTTTCGTTGAGTGGGACAGGACTCCGGTTTGACGGCGGAGCTGACAATGACACATCGCAACTGGTTGCCTTGATCGTCGCACTCCTGCCCCTGGTGAGCAGCACCGCGCAGGCACAACTAGCGCTCCATGTGCACCTTCAGGAGTTGACGCCGCGGCCTGAGGAGACATTCTCGCCGCTGGATGGCGAGCGGCAGAACAACCAGTTCGGCCGCAGTGTCGTCATTCGCAACGGCCTCGCGTTCATCGGCATGCCAGCGGCGATGACGACTGGACAGGTCGCGGTGTTCACGCAGGGCGCGACCGGCTGGGTGCGTACCGCGACGATCTTCGCGTCGGACAGAACAACGGACGACGAGTTCGGCTGGGCGATCTCGTTTCGCGACGGCTTGTTGGTCGTCGGCTCTAATCGAGCAGCCTATGTCTACAAACGAGTCAACGGCGTGTGGCGCGAGCAGCAGAAGATCGTGCCGCCGGCTGCGGATGGGCTCAATGTCGTTGGCGGCCTGAAACACGAGGGCGGTGTCCTTGCGATCGTCGCATTCTCATCGAGCGACTCTCGCCATGCTCTCTACGTGTACGAGCAGGATGCGAATGCCAGGTTCGTGCACCGCGCGCGGCTCATGACGTCCAACGCCGATGGATTTCCTTTCGCGATCGACATGACCAGGGCCATCGTCGTCGTCGGTACTCACGGCGCGGCGTACATCTTCGGTCGGAACAGTAGCGGACAGTGGGTGAAGCGGCAACAGCTCATCCCGTCGTCCCCCCCGCACGGGAGCTATGGACACGTCGTGGCTGTCGATAGCGGCATGATCTTGGTCGCTGCTCCCGGCGCCGGGTTCAACACGGGTGATGCCACCGGCGAGGTTTACGTGTTTCAGCCAGGAGCAACGCGGTACGTCGAAACTCACAGGCTAACTTCGCTCCACGGAGGGGGCCCCGCTGGCAACCTGTTTGGGAGTACCCTCGCCATCTCCGACAAGTACATCGCAGCGGGCAGCGCAGACATCCCAGACATCGAGGACAATCCGCCGGCCGAAGTAACGACTTACTTGCGCGAGGGTTCCAGCCTGCGCTTACTGGGCGCGATCGACACAAAGGACACGGGCCCGACGCTCGCGAGGCGTCCCACGTCCATCGACATCGCGAACAATCTGCTGCTGGTCGGCTCGGCGTTCGATGAATCCTGCTCGCATTACGACGACTTCTGCGAGCCCACGGGCATCCATATCGGCGAGGTCAACTTGTTCCGTCTGAACCAATTCAAGCCGTGACGCGCTGGCCGTCGGTGGACGTCTACGAACAGCAGGGTTGGCCGCGCCGCCCGAGTACTCGCTCGCAAGGCGACCTGAGAACATGGCTGGAGACGGAGCCACGGCTAACGGTCCTCTTTCCCGGCCAGGCTGTGCGTCTCGCGCCAATTCGTCATGACGGTCTGAAGTGCATCGAGGCTGACGGGCTTGAGCAGGTGGGCGTTGAATCCTGCCTGGCGTCCACGCTCGCGATCGGATTCCTGTGCCCACCCGGTCATTGCGACCAGCAGCGTGCTCTCTGTCCACGGCCGTGCACGCAGCATCCGCGCGACCTGATAGCCATCAAGCTGCGGCATATCGATGTCGAGGATCACCACGTCGGGTCTGAAGGTCTCAGCTGCGTCGACGGCGGCCCTGCCGTCGTGAACCACCTTGGTTTCATGACTCATCGAATCGAGCAGCATGCTCAGGCTGACTGCTGAATCCTCGTTGTCATCTGCGATCAGCACTCGGCGGCGCACTTGAGCCGCTGGCTGCGGGGCGGCCACCTCAACGACCTCGCCCGGCATCGCTCGCATCGGCAGTCGGACGACGAACTCACTGCCGGAGTCCTTTCCAGAGCTCCGCGCCTCGATGCTTCCGCCGTGAAGCTCGACGAGACTCCTGGCCAAAGTCAGCCCGATCCCAAGTCCGGTACGCGCGCGCCGATCGGAGGGATCGGCTTGGGCGAAGAGATCGAACACCTTCTCCAGCATGCTTGGAGGGATACCGATGCCATTGTCCGTAACCCGCACTACCGCGTCGCTGTCATCCCGCTGCAGGTCGAGCTGCACCTCGCCGCCGCGCGGCGTGTACCTGTTGGCGTTCTGCAGCAGATTCGAGAACACCTGCAGTAGTCGGATGCGATCGCCTTGCACGTGCAAAGTTTCGGGCGGAATCGTCACTGTGAGTCGTTGCTGAGCACCCTCGAACGTTGCTTGCTGTGCTGCTGCCGCCGTGCTGAGCAAATCGCCCAGGTCGACTACCTCGAAGCGCAACTCGACTCGTCCGGCCGTAATGCGCGAGACATCGAGCAGATCGTCGACCAGCCGTGTCATCTGCCTGAGCTGACGGTCCATGATTTCACACGCGATTTGCGTTTGCGGTGCGGAGGATTGGCGGCAGAGGAGTTCGGCCGCATTGCGCAACGGCGCCAGCGGGTTCCTAAGCTCGTGTGCCAGAACGGCCATGAATTCGTCTTTGCGGCGCTCGGCGTCGCGCAGCAGGCGCTCAGTGCGCCTGCGTTCGCCGTTGTCGCGGGCGATCTTCGAGGCGCCGACGATCGTGCCTTCTTCATCCCTGATAGGGGAGACCGTCAGCGATACGTCGATGCGCCTGCCGTCCTTCGCGACGCGCGTCGTCTCGAAGTGGTCTACTCTCTCGCCGCGTCGCAGTCGTGCCAGAACCTCGGCTTCTTCCTCGTACAACTCCGGTGGGACGATCGTGGTGATCGGCTTGCCGATGATTTCCCCTGGCTCATAGCCAAAGAGACGCACGGCTGCCGGATTCCACGACGTGATGCGGCCGTCGAGAGTCTTGCTCACGATGGCGTCATCGGAGGATTCGATGATGGCGGCCAGCCAACCCCGTGTGAGCTCGGCCCGACGTTGTTCGGTGATGTCGCGGAAGATCAGCACCACGCCGAACAGACGGCCGTCCGCGAGTCGTATGGGTGCGGCGCTGTCGTCGACCGGAATCTCCCGACCATCCCGCGACAACAAGACGGAGTGATTGGCCAGGCCAACGATCCGTCCGGTCTCGATGACTTTCGCGACCGGATCGATGACCGGCGCCCGTGTGCGTTCGTTGATGACGCGGAAGACGTCTTTCAGCGGCTGCCCACGACCGGCTTGATTGGGCCAACCGGTCAATTGCTCCGCGACCGCATTGAGAAAGGTTACGCGGCCTGCGGCATCAGTGACGACGACAGCATCCCCGATACTCGCCAGCGTGACTTCCAGGATCTGGCTCTGGCGCCGCAGTGAATCCTCAACTTCACGCCAGTGGCTCGCCTGCGATTGCGGATCGTCGGCGCTTCGCTCGGCGTTTGCGCTCCTTGTGACCAAACGCAACAGCACATGCGATGCGGATGGAGCATCGCCCGGCGGATACGCAACGCCTCGTGCCTGCAAAGCAATCGTCTCGGCGCGGCGGCGAAGCATGAACGATCCTTGCACAACCTGCGCGCTCTGCGCGCAGGCTTGAACATACTCTTGAATTGCTGCAGCAGACGCAGCTGCCAATGTGTCGAGCCGTCGCCCGATCAGCGCCTCCGCGGGCAAGCCGAGCTGCACAATGAGCGAGTGACTGGGAGTGTCGATCGTCCCGTCGGACGCAAGCAGGAGCAGGGGATCAGAGATCAGGCCCGGTGTTTTGAGCAGTTCGCGGATGGGCATGCTGACCCTTGCGGCACGACCTGAAGACTCATTTAGTGGACGTGCCGCCGGTCATCTTTGTTCCTGGGCTGATGTCGCTGCACGCAGACAGTGAAGTGAGATGCCGCCGGCACAATGATCCAAGCGGGAGGCTGGAGGGCCCGCCGTGGTGCTCGAAAGCCGAGTTGCTGTTCATCGATGTAAGCGCTGCTCAAAGAAATCTCACCCACTCGCTGCGGGCGCGCGCCTTGAAACGCGCAAACCACAGGCACGGGAAATACAGAATCAGGAGTGCCGCTGCCGTCACGAGATAAACCACAGGCAGCGGATAGCCATACGCTGCTGGGGACGCGATCGGGAATTTACCGCCCCAACCGAGCCACTCGTGCGGTTGCCCTGAGATCTGCGCGACTACCAACGCCATCGTGTGCAGTACGAAGAGATGCAGCACGTAGTAGAACATCGGCACGAGGCCAAAGATTCGCATCATCGAGCCGCCAGCCGGCAGGCGGCGCGTGTCATCGTAGCGCTGAAATGCCGCCAGCAGCAGCGCGCAAACTCCAAGCGTCATGAGCAGGTACTGAAAAGAAGGCGGATATTTCTCTACGTTGAGAAAGCCGATGAACGCGTACTCGAGGTTCGCCCCGTGCGGTACGCGGAAATCGCCCATAGCACCATCAATAGACGGTTGCGAGGGATTTCCATACACGTTCGTCAGTCGCAGAAGGCTGAACAGGGCCAGCATCAGGCAGCCTGCGATCAACAGGGCACGACGTCGCTGCTCGACGCTCTGCTCGAACAGTGCACCGGCTCCGTAGCCAAGCGCAGCAACCCCGACCCACGGTATCAGCGGGAATAGAACCACGAACTGGCCATCCCACGGAAGATGCGCTGACCAAGGTGCATGCATGAGACTCCAGATCCAGCCCGCTCGGCCGAAGTCGGCGACGCGCAGTGGGTCGAGCAGGTTGTGCAAGGTGATCATCGCTGCGCCGACACTGAACGCGACGACCGGCCGCGTGAACGAGAGGACACCCACGAAGATCATTGCCCAGCCCAGACACCAGATGACCCCGGCAATGCTGTAGCCCGGATTGAAGGTCCACGCGAAGCCAATAAGGGTGAGTTCAAGGAGGATCAACCAGATGCCGCGCGCCAGCGTACTGCGGGCAGGGGAGGTGTTTGAACCCGCTCGGCTGCGAGAAAGATAGATCGAGACGCCGCAGAGAAAGAAGAACGCCGGAGCGCACAGATGCGTGATCCAGCGGGTCATGAAGAGTGGCAGGTTCGTCGCGGCCATGTCTTCCGGCGACACGTGCGCGCCGGAAAAATAATACCTGGCGTGGTCCACCGCCATGAGAATCATTACGAGGCCGCGCAGCAGGTCGAGCGAAACCAGTCTGCCTCGGTCGAGCGGCGGATCTGCGGCAGCGTCTACCGTACGTCTTGACATGATTCCCGTCACGTCCTACCTTAGTTTGACAGATATCAAACCATATCGACATGCGTAAAACCAGTGCCAGCCGCGAAGCGGATACCGCTGCGACCTTCAGGGCCGCGACGCGCTTCACGCCTTCGCCTGTCATCGAGTGCTGCTACGCGCTTGCCCACGTCTGCGACGAGCAGCGCGACGCCGCCGTCCACAGTGCCTGGAGCGATGCTGCGCGACGCAGGCTTTCGCCCGGGTTTTGGCGGCGCTACGAGCAAGTCGGTGCATGGCCGATGGCATGGACCGTAGTTCCGGACCTGCTCGAGAATTTCGATGAGTCATGCTCGATCGAGGCGCTGGTCACGCGCCTGAAGGCGATCGAGCCTCGAGAGCTGGCGACGCATTTCTTGGCGGGCGTATTGCATCCGGTGCCGCTGGTGCGCTCCGTCGTCTCAGGCGAGCTGACGCTACGTGCTGCGGTGGGTAGGGCGCCGCCTGTACACCGTGAGTGGCTCCTATTCGCCGGGCTCTATCCGTTCGATGAGACGGCGCCAGTGACGCGGATGCTGCAGCAGACTCTCGATGTACCTCGTCGAGTGGGTCAGTCCCTCGCGGCGATGCTGGACGAGTTTTGGTCGACTGTCTTTGGCGGCACCTGGCAGCTCCTTAAGGTGCAGTATGAGCAGTCGGTCGCAGAGAAGGCGCGACTGCAGGCTGGGTGCACGCCACAGCGACTCGCCGACGAGCTGCGGCTGCGTGTCGAGATCAATTTGAGCAAGGGATATCTCCAAGCAGTGCGCGGCGGCTACCGCCTGCCGCTCTCGCGGCTTGGAACTGCATGGATGGTTCCCTCGGCATTCAACGTTCGTCACCTGTGGCACGTGCTGCCAGCTCGAGGCAAACATGATGCCCTGTTCCCATATTTTGATCCGTCGATCGACATTGGCATCGCAAGGGCTGCCGATCGCCAAGATAGGCGCCGGCCGGATCCTCAATTCGATCCAACGCTTGTCTTCAGGGCACTCGCGGATACCGCGCGGTACTCTATGGTACTCCTGCTCGGAACTTCACCGCGGACCGCCACAGAACTCGGTGAGCGCCTGTCGCTGTCCAAAGGGACCATCTCGCATCACGTACATATCTTGCGCGAGGCGGGTCTCGTGAGGCGCGTGGTCGAAGGAAACGCGATGCTGTTGCAACTCAATCGCAGCACGCTTGAGCAACTCTCCGCAGAAACGTTGCGCGCAGTCGAGTCTGGCACGGACGTGGCCGCGCGCAGACAGAAGAAGGTTTCGCGTGCAAATAGGCGAGCTTCATGAACGGCAATCTTCCGGCGTCCGACCCATCAGTCGACTACTACGATAGTGACTACCCGGGTATCGGCACGAGCGTGCACGAGGAGAATCTCGATGACGTATTGGAAAGGCAGGGTCTTGCCTACGATATCGAGCGCTACAACGGGCTCGCTCGTGAAACGTCAGGTCAGATTCTCGAGTTGTGTTGCGGCACTGGCCGCGTCGCAATTCCTCTGGCGCGTATGGGAGCACGAGTTGTTGCCGTCGATATATCTGAGGCGATGCTGAATCGTTTCCGCCAAAAGATCGAGCAAGAACCGCAGCCGGTGCGCGATCGGCTCCAGCTGGTACTGCAGGACATCACGCAGCTCGACCTGGGCCCGAGCAGGTTCGAGCTCGCGATTGTCAGCTTCAACAGTCTGCTGCTCTTGACGACGCGTCGCGAGCAACAGACCGCGCTCGCAGGCGCGGCCCGTCATCTCGAGCCCGGCGGACGACTGGCCATTGATGTGGTCAACCCGCTCGCCCTGCCGCTTGATGGCGACCCGAACCCGAAGCCGTTCTTTACACGCCGTCATCCAGACAGAAATCGCGTCTACACGCGATTCGCGGCGATGGGTCCGATGGGTCCGGACCAGCGGCAACGGCTGTACGGCTGGTACGACGAACTCGACGAGCAGGGTCGCGTGCTGCGAACTCCATACAGCATGCACTGGCGGCCAATATTTCGATCGGAACTCGAGCTGATGTTGGAGGCTTCCGGCCTGGAAGTAGCGGGCGTCGAGGGTGGTCATCGCAGCGAAGCGTTCGTGACTCGCTCGCCGAGGATGTTCGTCGTCGCACGCCGCCCGCGCTGACGTTCGCTGTACGTCGCACATCGGAGAACTCTAACGTCATGCAGCTCTCTCTGCCGCGCCGCACTCGAACGCTTGGCAGGACTGCGCTATGAGGCCAACCTGCTGCTCAGCCAGTCGGCTCGCGCGAGGGGCAGGCTGTAAATTCCAACGCGGGATTCGACGCGCACAGCTACTTTGAAAGATCGATCGTTGCACTGAGGCCTGTGCCATTGCGAGCAATCCAACGGCAGACACTGGTTGCCGGGCCCATGAAACTCTTGCCCAATTTGGTGAGCGAGTATTCGACCGTTACGGCTCTTGATCGCGTGACCGTCCTGGAGATAAGCCCCGTCGATTCAAGGTTGCGAAGCGTTCGAGTCAGCATTCGCTGTGAGATGGTTCCCAATCGATGCCGCAGCTGCGCGTGGCGGTAAGGTCGCTCGTTCAACAAGAAAAGGATCTTGACCGTCCATTTGCCGATGAAGAGTGTGGGAGCGACAGGTGGATTCACATCAAGACTGTTGTTCATATTTGCGCCTTCGCTTCTAACCTTTGAATGTCAGCGTCGCTATGCGAAGACAATCGGCGCGGTTGCCGCCCCGGTGTGTATGACATGTACGACCTCTGGTATGTATGACCCGCACGGCCCTTGAAATTCATCGGTGCTTGGGGTTTTTAAATTCGTCGTTGCCCGGCACATTCAAGCAGCGAGCGTCCCAGTAATTTCAATCGCGGCCGGCAAAAGCACAATGAGGAACACCGGTGTTCCTCATTGACAGAAGTCGCTGGGCAATTGCTTGCTTGTACCTGCTTGTTCGCGGCTCGGACCCCGGCGCGCGTCGCTTCTTTTTGTATTCACCGATGGGCGAACCTTGCTCGTGGTGCGTTGAGAGTCGGAGTGGCTGCGTGACGCAGCGCCCTCCGACGAACTGTTTTTGGCCACTGCGATGAATCCGGACCGATGTCCCCGTCTACGCTAATGACACGGCTTTTTCGCTGCTCAATGGAGGCGGCTTTCCGCAAGCAAGCCCTACAACAGGAGACGCAAGATGACTGGAAATACTGCAATGAGGGGCGAGAAGATCTACGAAATGGACCTCGACCTCACCGGCGTTACGGACTTCGGCGTGAGCATGGACGCCATTACTACCGGCAAGGAAGCGATCCCACCGCAGGGCGCCCGATTTGACCTTGCCGTCAACGGCCGCTCTAAAGGCCGCCTCGCCGGGCGGGCGCACGGCGCCGACTTTCTGCGGGTGCGAGCCGATGGTCGCATGGAGCTCGACCTGCACCTGACCATCGAGACCGAGGACGGCCGTCGGATTGCGTTGTCCGGCGATGGCCAGGCGGCGCCGCGAAGCGGCGAGCCGACGCTCGACATCTTCGGAAGCATCCGTCTCTCCACTGCCGGCAAGGAATATTCCTGGGTCAACGAGCGGCAGATCTGGAGTGTCGGCACCGCGAACCTGGCTACTAGGAAACTTCACTTAGAAGGTTTCATGCAATGAAGGCGATATCGCACAGGAGATTAGTGCCATGAACACACCACCGATCGTATCGCCTGAGGCGTGGGAAGCCGCGCGACTTGAGATGCTCGGGAAAGAGAAGGCCTTCACCCGAGCTCGGGACGGGCTGGCCGCCGAGCGTCGGCGGATGCCGTGGATGCCGGTCGAGAAGGCCTATCAATTCGAGGGCCCGAAGGGCAAGGCGAGCCTGCTCGACCTGTTCGAGGGCCGCCGCCAGCTGATCGTCTACCGCGCCTTCTTCGAGCCTGGCGTCGCTGGCTGGCCCGATCATGCCTGCATCGGCTGCTCCTTCCTTGGGGACCAGGTCTCGCACCTGGCCCACCTGAACGCCCGCGACACCACCCTCGCGTGGGTTTCGCGCGCGCCGCAGGCCGACATCGTGCGCATGAAGGCGAAGATGAGTTGGGATATGCCCTGGTACACCATGACCGATAGCTTCGACGTCGATTTCGGCGTGGACCAGTGGCACGGCCACAACGTGTTCTTCCACGACGGCAACAAGGTGTTCCGCACTTACTTCATCAACAACCGTGGCGACGAGGCGATGGGGACCACGTGGAGCTACCTCGATCTCGCCGCACTCGGCCGCCAGGAAACCTGGGAGGACTCGCCGGAAGGCTATCCCCAGAGCCCGCCTTACAAGTGGTGGAAGTGGAACGACCAGTACTCAGCCGACGCCGCCCCTGATAGGAGATGGGACGAGACGGTGGACGCCGGGCGGAGCGGTAAAGCCTGACCCGAAAGCCCGCTTCGGCGGCGGAGGTGACCGGCCACACAAAGGTGTGACCGACAGGCTCTGCGCTCCCGCCGCCGTATCGTCGAGGACGTCGGCTTGGGGGGCATCCGCGGCGACGACCGCCGGTCGCGCCGCCTGCGCCGTAGATCACGCCGACTTTTTCTTGAGCAACATTGATGGTGCTCGAGTCCGTTGACGCTGCAACGGCGGCCGATCCGCCGACATTTCGGCGGTAGCAGCGCTGATGTGGAAGAGCGTGGCCAACGGCCGGTGGCGGGGCTGCGGCGGCTGCGAAGATCCGCCGGCGGAGGTCGCGCTGCGCAGCTCGCGACCTTTCTGATCGGCCGATGAAATCCGCTCCGACGGGCCGTCATAGTCTGCAGGAACCTTCAGTGGAGATGAACATGCAGAGCCTGGTCGGTAAGAACGTGATCGTGTTGGGAGCGAGTCGCGGACTCGGCGCGATGATCGCTCAACGAGCTGCCTCGGAAGGCGCCCGCACCTTGGCTGTCGCGCGGCGCCGCCTCTGGCTCGACGAACTCGCCCGGAATACTGGCAACGTCGATGTCCTTGCACTCGATGCTTCGGAGGAGGGCGCCCCGGAGAGGGTGTTCAGCGACCGCGTTCCTGCCCTGCTCGTAGTCTGCGGCGGGGCCCGGCCTCACGCAGCCCCTATCCATGAGATGAACTGGGAGCAGTTTTCAGCCAACTGGGAGAACGACGTCAAAACCTCGTT
>Ga0111539_10000743_pt1 | contig 42300 bp, 61 predicted proteins | sample RhiMethybrSRZTD1_FD_79667 | JGI IMG/M metagenome (GOLD analysis project Ga0111539, IMG submission 79667) | Populus rhizosphere microbial communities from Tennessee, USA - Rhizosphere MetaG P. TD hybrid SRZTD1 (version 2) (version 2) | ecosystem: Host-associated > Plants > Roots > Rhizosphere >... | reverse complement strand
GAAGTGGGAGGCGAACCAATGGAGATCGTGATGCTTCAAGGCAAAATTCCGAAGGAATTTCGCTCCGGCTACGGCTCCGGCTACGGCGACGGCTCCGGCTACGGCTCCGGCTACGGCGACGGCTACGGCTACGGCTCCGGCTCCGGGTCCGGCGACGGCTACGGCTCCGGCTCCGGCTCCGGCGACGGCTACGGCTACGGCTACGGCTACTGGGCTGCTGTTCTCAGATCGTTCAGCGCACCCAATGCCACCCTCGGTTTTTGGCGCTCTGACTCGGACGGTCGACCAAGTAACGGCGGTCACACCACTGCCGCCCGCGTTGGTCTCAAGGAAGAGATGGCCGGCCCGCTACAGATCTGCTCGCGAGGATTTCACGCCACGCTTGAGCCGACGAAATGGAACGGTGAGCGGTTATGGGTTGTCGCTCTCTACGGCGAGATCCAACGCGAGGACGACAAACTGTGTGCGCTCAAGCGCGAATTTCTGGCGGAGATCCTGTGACCCTCCTCGCTGTCTCCCTCTGCTGCCTCAACCTCGGCTTCCTTATCGGCTGCTGGTGGGCCAGCGCGCATACACGGCGTCGAGGCCTGGATATCAGCGCGGCGATCGAACGGGGGCGGCGGTAATGGTCAAGAACCTCTCCAACGCAGACTATCTGCGAACACTTCGGATCAAAGCGAAAGCAGTCGGCCTGTGCGTTCAGTGTCGGTGTCGTCCACAGATCGGCGCTCGAACGTGCTGCGAGATATGTGCCGCGAAGGGCGAGGCGGTCAGGGCGCGACTCCGCAGGCAACGTCGCTGCACGTGTGGTCGCAAGGCCCGTCGGGGCAAGGGGGCGTGTAGCAAGTGCGCACGAACCGACTCATTGGCCGCGGCGGCTCGTAGGCAAAGGAGGCGCACTGCTGGGGTGTGTCAGCGCTGCATTCGTGCCGCAGCAGTAGCCGGGCGCACCGCATGTCAGCCGTGCCTTGATGCAGCGGCAGCCTACGCACGGAAGACGAGGAGACGGTGAAGCGCCTCGTCCGGACGCCGTCGTTTCTCTCTGTGCATCGCCACTACCGCGCCGCGGTCGCGAAGATCGGCCGTCGCGGCGTTGACGGTTACGACATCGTCTCGCTGCAGGCGCGACTACGCAAGATCAGCGCTGAGTTTCACCGCCGGCTCAAGCGAGCAGGCATCCCCGTGGAGGGGGCGAAGTAATGGCGCAGTTTCTTGATCCGCGTCTCCCTGATCGATTCTGGTCAAAGTGCATTCCGGAACCGAACAGCGGTTGCTGGCTCTGGTTCGGCGCCAACAACGGAGTCGGGTACGGGATCGTGGGAGGGTCGCGCGATGGCGAACGCTGGGCTCGCCTGCGCATCGTCTGACGTATGAGACGCTCGTCGGAGCGGTCCCGGCAGGCCTCAGCCTGGACCACTGGGCGTGCCAGACGCCAGAGTGCTGCAACCCGGCTCACCTCGAGCCGGTGACCCACCGCGTAAATTGCCTGCGTGGGAAATCACCGGCAGCATCTCATGCAGCGTCCACCCACTGCATCGCGGGTCACCGGTTCGACGATGTCAACACTCGGATAACGCCCGGACGAAGGGCCTGTCGCGCATGCGACCGAGAGCGCGCCCGCAAATACAGGAGCAACTCCGATGCCGCACTATAAGACTCTTTACGACGACAGCGACATGTTGTTCGCCCACGACCTACAGGGCAAGGCGTGGATCCTTGAGATCGAGAAGGTCTACGCGGGCGAGCTCATCGGCGAGAAGGGGCGCAAGAGCAAGAAGCCGTTCGTCGCGTTCAAGGGGCGCAAGAAAAAGCTCGCGCTGAACAAGAGCAACGGCAAGACCATCGCGCGTCTGTACGGGGCGGACACCAAGGAGTGGATCGGCGGGCTCGTCGAGATCTATCCGACCACGACGGAGTTTGGCGGCGAGACGGTCGACTGCATTCGGATCCGCCCGCACATACCGAAGGGCAAGGCGGCAGCACCCGAGGCCGACGAGCCCGCTGCGGGGACGCCGACATGAGCGACCTGGCCCAGTTATCCGCCGAGCTAGCCGAGGCGCTGGCAACGAACGAGCGGCAGTATATCGATCCCCGGAGCATCCCGACCAGGTTCAGTCTGCTCAAGCAGTTCTCGCTGTCCGGTGCCCACTACCGCGCCGCCGTGCAACGCAACGAAGACGGTGAGACCTTGGCGCTGCGCCTCGGGTCAGGCGTCCATGCGCTCGTTCTTGGCAATCCGGTGATCCGCTACCCGGGTCGACGTGCAGGCAAGGCGTGGGACGCGTTCGAGCTCGACAACGCCGACAAGGTGATCCTGAACGCGCGCGAATGGGTGGAGGCACAGGAGATGGCATTCGCGATCATGCGCAACCGCGAAGCGATGATGCTCCTGTTCGAAGACACGATCATCGAAGAGCGGATCGATTGGACGTTCCTGGGTCGTGCCGTTCGGTCAACACCGGACGCCCGCGGCCCGTCCCATGTCGCCGAGCTCAAGACGGCGCGCACGTCCAATCCGGCATGGTTCGTTCGTGATGCGCTGCGCATGCACTACCACTGTCAGCTCGCGTTCTACTCCGACGCGCTCGGCGAGGTGACCGGACATACGCCCGAGTCGGCCTACGTCGTCGCGGTCGAGAAGACACCACCGTATCCCGTGACGATCCTGAAGCTCACCGAGCGTGCGATCGAGCGAGGCCGACAGACCGTGCGGCTGTGGTTCGAGCAGCTCCTACAGTGCGAGGCGAGCGACTACTGGCCCGCGTACACCGAGAGCATCGTGGATTTTGACGTGCCTGACGTGGACGACGCGATCGAGCTGACGATCGACGGCAAGCGCGTGGAGATTGACTAGATGATCCCCACCCTCAAACGAATCCGCCGCCGACTCGAGAAGGACGAGCGCGATGTCTGAAACGGCATACTCGTACGTCGTCTGCGATCGTTGCGGCACAGAAGAGCGTCTCGACAGGCGCGGAACCGGGCTCGGGGCATCCGAGATGCCGCCCGAGAGATGGTTGCGCGTGATCAACCGAGAACACAAACGCATGTGGGATCTGTGCGCCGCATGCTCGGCGACGTTACACAGGTTCGTGCTCGAGCGCTGGCTCACAAAGGAGCAGCTAGACAACGCGTTCACGACTCAACCACCACAGATCGACAAGGACGACGCATGACGGACGACGAGATCGCCAGGGCTATCAGGTGGAGCAAACGCCTCCAGCATGAGTGGCAGGTACCGATGGAGATCCGGGATCTTGTTCCAACGCTGCTCGACGAGATCGAGCGGCTGCGCGCTGAGTGCCACGGACGCCGGTTCGATCCGAATCTCGTGGAGCAAGTCGACTCCCTCCGCCAGCAACTCGCCGCCGTCACCACAGCGAGGGACGATGCGTGCCGGCTAGGCTTAATCGCTCTCGCGCGACTGTGCAGGATCGAGCACGAGGCTGACTGGGCCGCAGATCACGCACGCATCGGTGAGACGTGGAAGGTCGGGCGATGAGAGCAACCGAGGCAATCACCCTCGCTCGTGAGGTGATCAACAAATACGGAGCCGATGCCGACAAACCGAGCGTGCATCTGGCCAAGTCTCTCCTGGCTGGCGCGCATGAACGTGACCGGCTGCTCGACGAGATCGCTCGCCTCCGCCGCCTCCTCGACGACCTCGAGCGCCGCGAATCCGAGCGCGACGAGTATTCCAGACGGAGGGGTGAGGAGTGAATGCGATCTACAACGAGATCGAACCGTTTGCGGCAGACTGGCTCGACGGCCTCATCGCGGCCGGACACATCTCCACGGGTCGGGTCGATCGACGAAGCATCAGCGACCTCACGGCAACAGACGTTGCTGGATCTGGACAGCGACACTTCTTTGCCGGCATCGGCGGATGGTCCTATGCACTCCGACTTGCCGGCGTTCCCGACGATGCCGACGTCTGGACCGGCTCGTGCCCGTGTCAACCGTTCTCGTCCGCGGGCGCGCGGGGCGGAACGAGCGACCCTCGACATCTTTGGCCAGCATGGTTCGCACTCATCGAGCAGTGTCGTCCTTCAGTCATCTTTGGAGAGCAGGTTGCGAGCCAAGATGGGCTCGCATGGCTCGATCTTGTTTTCTCTGACCTGGAACGATGCGGTTACGCCGTCGGGGCGGCGGATTTGTGCGCTGCGAGCGTCGGCGCCCCGCATATTCGACAGCGACTCTACTTCGTGGCCTACGCCGACAGCAGAAGATGCGCAGAGCAGCTCTCGGGTCGGATACGCGATCAGGTCACACACGGGGATCACGCTCACGGACGCGGCGAGATCGACCTGGCCGACGCCACAGAGCCGCGACGGGAACCAAGGGGGACAAGCCAAGCGTGCAATGGGAGACACGAGACACGGATCGAATCTGGACGACTTTGCGCAGCTGGCGGGATGGACAACGCCGGTCTCGACGGAGCTCGGCAACACCCTGGAAAATTACCGCGCGATGAAGCGCAACATGCGCTCGGGCGCACGGACGGCAATTACTCACTTATCACTACAAGCGCAGCTCGCGGATTCTGGTCGAGTGCCGAATGGGTTCCCTGCATCGACGGAGTCGCGCGGCCAGTTGAGCCCGGCACATTCCCGTTGGCTCATGGGGTATCCGGCCGCGTGGGACGACTGCGCGGGTACGGCAACGCGATCGTTCCGCAAGTCGCCGCGGCGTTCGTCCGAGCGGCGTACGAAGCGGCCGAGGAGATGACATGACCCACTCCGTTTACCGCGTTCGGGGAGAAGCGGCGTGAAGCTCTGGGAACGCTCGTTGTCGCAGGCGCTCGGCCAGTGTGAAGCCGCGCGGCGTGCATTGGTTTCCGTTTGCGGTCACATCATGCCGGACTCGTGTCGCGAACGATTCCGACGTGCACAGCATGAACTCGAGGAAGCCGAGCGCGAACTGAACGATATAGCGCGCGAACAGGAAGTCACCGGATTCGACGTGCCGTGGGAGCGGAAGAAATGATCGACGGTCCCACCCGCGCGTTTGCCGAGGCGTTTGCGAGGGCGTTGGAGAAGAGCGCGAAGGCGGTCGAGAGCGAAATGTCTAGTCGCCTCGACGACGCCGAGTGGTCGGCGCACGAGACGCGGGTGCGAACCCTCCGCGACGTCGCCGCGGCATGCCGAAAGGCAGCGGGGGCGGAGTGAAGTACCTCGTCGACGCAGACAGCAAGTTGCCGAACCTCGCGCTCATGCGACTCGCGGCGTACTTCCGCGATCGTCGACAAGATGTTCAGCTCGTCACGTCAGCCCGCGAGCGCACGCTGTTCGATCGCCCTGGCGAGGTGTTCGGCTCGTCGATCTTCAGGTTCTCCGACAAGAAGCGCGCAGCCATCGAGCGCTCGTGGGGCCCAGTGCGCTGGGGCGGAACCGGCATCAGCAATGAGAGCAGTCTCGACGAGGTCGATCCGGCCGTGCCATGGGAAGACATCTGGCTCGAGATTGCGGAGGCGGTTGGGTGAGTGATCAAGTCTTCACCGTCGCCGAGCTCTGCTCGCGCTGGAAGTGCAACCGCAAAAGCATCCTTGCGCGAATCCGCTCCGGATCCATCGCAGCGTTTCGCGTTGGCGAGCGAGCCTACCGCATAACCGCCGCTGAGGTCTTGCGCATCGAATCCGGCAAGAGCCACGCTGCGTGAGTGCCAGCATACAAGGGACGCGATGGCCGCTGGCGTTATCGGTTCTCGCTCAACGGCAAGCGCTACAGCGGCTCCACTCCCAAGGGTCACAACACCAAGAAGGCAGCCGAGCGGATCGAGCGGCTGCACATCGAGAAGATTCTCGCGCGTGGCTACACCGGCACGATGCCGACAGTGCGCGAATTCGGCCCGCAGTTTCTCGACTACCAGGTATCGCGCACCAAGCCGCTGACGCAGCAGCATCAGAAGGCCGTCGTCAACCACAACATCGTGCCCGAGCTCGGCAGGCTGCGTCTCGACCAAGTTAGCAAGCAGCACGTCGACGGCCTGATCACTCTGTGGTCCACGGTAGCCGTGGCCAAGACCGTGAACACGAGACTCGGCGTGCTTCGCCGCATGCTGTCGCTCGCGGTCGAGTGGGGCATCATCGCGCGCGTGCCGCGCGTCCACTTCCTGAAGATCGCCGAGGAGGCTCCGCGTTTCTTGACGGACGCCGAGATGTCCGCACTCATCCTTGCGGCCGAGAAGCAATGGCAGCCGATGATCTTGGTGGCGCTGCGCAGTGGACTCCGCATCGGCGAGCTCCGCGGACTGCAGTGGGGTGACATTGACTTCGAGCGCGGCGTGATTCGCGTGCGCCGTACCGATCCCGGACGCCGAACGCTTGTGGCTACGGCACCGAAGGGTAATCGCGAGCGCTCCGTGCCCCTCACCCGTGACTCCGCCAAAGCCCTTGCCGCACTCAAGCCCAGCAGCGCAGCGGCCGCTGAGTGGGTGTGGCCGGCATTGCTTAGGCGTCGCGCCGAGAAGCGGCAGCGCGTGCGCAGCGAAAAGGGATGCTGGACCGCCATCGCGCGCGCAGCCAAGAAGGCAGGGCTCACAGACGTCGCCTGGCACACGCTCCGCCACACGTACGCCAGTCACCTCGTGATGCGCGGCGTGCCAATTCGCCTCGTGCAAAAGTGGCTCGGACACGCGTCGGTAAAAGAGACCGAGAAGTACGCGCACCTCTACCCAGACCACGGCCACGAAGCGGCATCGCTCCTGGACGTTCCGCTCGTAGTCCGCCAAGGGTCTGCCAAAGCGCTTACTGGGAAAGTTAAAAAGCGCAAGCAATCCGCTTGATTCCAGGTCGAGTGCTGATAGAATCTCGCTATACGCCACCGCGGGCTCGGCTGAGCCGCAACCGTGCGTATAGAAAAGAGATGTCCCGTTGCACCGTCGAGAATCGACAGATTCGAATAGTGTCCGCGATGAGCCGCGATATCCCCGGCTTGCCCCCAATGAAGTCCGATTGCCTGCCAAAAGTCTGCCAACGACCTACAAGCAGAAACCGGACTTCGAGCCACCTAGACGTAGGCGCGGCCGCTGCGCTTGGCGCCTGTGCGATCAGTGCGAGCGCTGGTACGCCGCGGACGCCCGCGCAGGCCGCCGATTCTGCTCGCTCCTGTGCTTCACAGCGAACGTCAGAGCAACGAAACGCTTCGCGGGCGAGAACAACCCACGCTGGCTCGGCGGCGTGTCACGCGACAACATGCGCTATCGCAGGCGACAGGCTGAGCGCTGGCCCCAGCGCGAGCAGGCGCGCAAAGATGCGCTTGCCGCGATCCGGTCCGGGCTGCTCGTCCGCCAGTCGTGCGAAAGATGCAGCGCGCATCCAGCACACGCGCACCACGACGACTACGGCAAGCCGCTCGACGTACGATGGTTGTGTCGTCCCTGCCACACCGCGCACCACACGGCAGAGCGCCGTCAGAACGCCGCGCAGGGCAAGCCCAAGAAGGCGAACGAGCCAGAGTGGTGCCGCGAATTCAGGGCAGCGCTTAAGGCAACGCGCTAGTTTCCCGGTGTAGCGATTCCTCGTCGGAGCGGAACTGGGAAACGTGCTAGCCGATCGCATTCCTGACGTATTCGAAGTCAAAGTAAGGCTCGCGCCTCAGCCATCCAGGATCCCATCCCCCGCGCGAATCCATGCGCTCAAGCAGGTCGACGTCCTCGTGGCCAAGCAGTCGCGGCGTCCGGTGCCACCCGTCCGGCCACGCATGCCGCGCAGCAATGTCGGCGCACAGCACAGCCACCGAATCGTGCTGCTCCTTGGTGAACAGGAGCCCGGGTCGCATCGGCACGCCGAACCCCGAGCCGACTGGAATCATCTCGATGCCGACAAAGTCGCGGTTTGGCGTCTTGCTCGGGAACAGCGAGTAGGGGTGGCGGTAGGTCGGCCATTGTTTGCGCCAGGCCGCCAGCGCCGCGCCGCTGCATTTGCTTGTCCAGTACCCCGCGATATAGGCCGATCGGTTGCCGCCGCCAGCGTGGGCCGCAAGCGCGTTCTCAGGGGCAATCTGGTAGCTCTTGCCGTCGTGGTCCAGGACGTAGTGCGGCCCACCCCAGTAATAGCCGTTCGCGCCGTTCTGGCTGTCGATGTAGACCTCGATGGCCACCGCGACCACCCGGCGCTTTTCAGCGGCAGCTCGCGCAGGAACGCCGCGACCGGTGGTGTGGAGCAGGACGCCCCACGGTGCGCCGCGATCGGTGGCGAGCCCCGGATCGCGCACGCCCACGACCTGCTCGGCGAGCGGAGATCTCACCGCCTGGCCCTCGCCGCAATCTGCGCGCGTATCGCGAGCCGAAACGGTGTCAGGTCGCCGCCGTGGCGCCGCTTGCCGCGAACCTCGGGTGCGCGGTCGCGATACAGCCGCATGCGCTTGGCATCCTCGGTGGACCACACGTAGCCGTTTTCGACGACCCACGAGCTACGGATCGTCACGCCCGCACCTTGCTGCGCACCAGCGGCGGGATCGGCGGCAGCGACTGTCCCGACGAGCGGAGCAGCGCGAGCGCGAAATCGCATAGGTGGATCCGGCAGCGAGCACACCAGGTCAGGTGGACGCGCAAGACGCGGTCGCTCATGGCGTCACCCGACACGCGGCCCATGCGTCCTTGATCCAATTCTCCAGCACCCAGACACGTGCCCACAAAAGCTCATTCTCCTGGCCTGAGGAGGTCATCGTCGCTGGGTCGGGTGCCGGTGGTGGTGGGTGGCGCAGACAACGCGACCGTTCGACCGCGAGCTGCGTTGTGCTCGGTGCGCCACGCTTGCAGCACGAGCTCGCGAGCATTAGTGGGAGCAGGATCGCTATAACTCTCGGCCAGGCGATCGTACAAAGCATCGGCTCTCTCCTGTTCGCTTTTGAGATTCACGGTGAGGCGTTCGATCGTTTCGCGTGCCGAGCGCAACTCGCCGCCCGTACTGGACGCGAGCACGCGCGCCGCCTCGCGTTGGTCCTTGGTCTTGCTGATCACAAGCGCGAGCGCGGTGATCGCACCGAGCGCCGCGACAGCAAAGCCAAGAACGGCGTAGATCACTTACGCCTCTTGCGTCGCTTGGCCGGTCTGAGTTTCTCGGCTACGCGGGCAGCGATTCGCTCGATGTCGTCGTCGCTTAGGGATGGCGGACCAACAAGAGTCGCCGAACTCCAGCCGTGAACCGGTGACGGTGGATTCAATGTGCCGCCATGTACTGGGCACGGAGGCGGCGGAATGATGCCCCACCACCCGGCTACGCACGTGCATGTGTCGGTGACCGTGGCGACGCTCATTGAGCTCCGAATAGCCAGGCGATCGCCCGGAGCAGGCAGGCGATCATTTCTTTGCCATCCCTCGGCTCACCGTGTAGCCGGCAGTGGTGAGCGCAGCGACGGCAAATGCAGCCACCTTGTCTGCTGTGCCGGTACCCGAACCGAGAAGGCCAAGCGCATAGAGAATGCTCAGCGCGGACGCGATGGCGGTGAACCATCCCTCCGTGGTCTTGTATCCAGGCTTTACCTCTTTGACAGTCACTGCTGTTTCGTTGCTCATCGCTATTCCTCCTCGTTCTTGGTTCGCTGATTCTCCGTGTCGGACAGCGCGAGCTCGAACGAGCTGAAGCACCCGTTGCGGCACAGCCTGCCCTCGTACGTCTCGGGCCGATGGTTCTGGCGCAGGCGGTAATCGATCGCCTCGCCGCACGCGGTGAAGTTGCCGCCGACCGCCTTGCGATGCCATTCGCCGCTATCGAGAAAGACCTGCATCGTCAGGTCCTCGCGTCCGCGCCCCGTCGACTTTGGCAAGCGCCAGCCGTCGAGGTCGGCAATGATGGTGTCGCTGGTTCGCTCATCGTCCATTGGGTTCCCTCAACACTGTTTGGCAAACAAAGTTATGAACGCGACCAGCACACTGACGGAGAACACCCCGCCGGCGATCTGCAGAATCAGGTTGCGGCGAAACTTGCGCTCCTCGAGCGGGTCAAGTGCACGCTGGCGATCGACGTCAACCTTCGCAGTCAGCGTGACGTGTTCGCGCTGCCGCATCTCCTTGGTGGCGTCGGTCAACGCCTCGACGAGATCGGGAATCACCATCATCTGGCCACTGATGCCGGCGACCTGCTTGCCGAGCTCGCCGATCTCGTCCTTGATCTCGTCCTTGAAGGTATCGAAGGTGTCGATCCTCTTTTCGATGTGAGCGAACCGCTGTTCAGTCGGCCGCTTGCCGCGCCAGAACTCCAACTCCTCGCCTCGGAATTGGCCCGTGACCTCCTCGGGGAATGCGATCGGAACTTCTTGCGGCGTGCGGTGTTGCTTCGGGGCGGAGTAGTCCCGATGCGATCCAGGCCGGCGCTGCCGTTCGTCAGCCATTACCGCCCCGCATTGACACCCCCGGTCATGCCGGTCACCGTATGCGCCGCATTGGCCACGTTCTCGGTAATCGTCACGTTGCCGAATGTGCCCGCAACCTTGTGCGCGAGGGTCAGCACACCAGAGCCCGCATTGGTGACCGCGATCGATGGCTGGTTCGTCTCGATCGCGGTCTTGAGCACTGCGGCGACGTCCGCGGCCGTGGTCGACGCCGAGATGTTGACCTGGATGCGCCCTGCTGTAACGCCGTCGCCTGCCGTGTCGAATTCGTAGACCTTGGCAACCTGGATTCCGTCGCCGATCGTCATGAAGTCCGTATCGGCGTAGTTCGCCTTCGTCGTGCACGTGATCGATCCGGTTGCGACGACTCCGCCGACTGGGACCCATCCGGTGTTGCCCGATCCGCTGTTCTTGATGTACAGGGCCTCGCCCGCGCTACCGTCGGTTCTTGGGTAGATAGAGCCAACAGGCGCAGTCGACGTCCCCTCGGGCGTTCCGTTGGCCGGGACAATTCGCGGTCCACTCGCCGACCCGACGCGGTAGTGCGGAGCGATCACCACGTCGCCGAACGTCATCGCATCGGCAATCATGGTCGTCGCCTTGTTGCTCTCGACGTTCACGTACCAGTCCGCGACGTTGCTGTTCTCGCCGAGCTGGTAGTGCTGGATGTACAGCGTCGTGCCCGTTCGGCCGTTGGCCGCGTCGGTCAGATAGATGCCATGCGTGAAGGCACCAGCGGCCTGTAGAAAAAACAACACGTCGTGGAGCTGTTGCTTATTTGCCCCCGTCGCGATTGTGATCATGTTCGTCTTGACGGTGTGGCAGCCGACCGTCACGCCGTAGAACGACTGCGCGCCTCCCTCGATCAGAATGGCCGGGTCATCGCCGGCCGTTGGCATCTCGCAGTGAACGCCGAAGAACGAATGCCCGGTGCCACTGGCCCGGAGCTGGTACCGGCTGTTGTTCTCGCCGTACACGGTGTGGAATTGCGAGTAGCCGCCGGTCGCATGGATCCCGTCTTGGTTGCCGAGCGCATAGACGTAATGCATCGAGATCGCGTTCGCGTCGATGCGAATGCCCACGCCCGCCGTGAATCCCTGCACGTATACGTTGTCGAGGCCGGCCCATGTCTCGAAGTTGATGTCGGTCACTTGGTAGCCGAGATCGATCCCGTTGCCGGTCGTGCTGTTGCCGTCGATGCCGATGTCGCGGAGCCAGATGCTGATCGCTCCGTTGGCGTTGCCCTCTGCTGCGGTTTTCTCGCGGATCGCGCTTCCGGTGGACCCGGCGATCCGCTTGAGCTGCGACTGCGCGATGCGAGTGCCTTGCAGCGTCGTGTACGCTGGCAGAGTCAGGTTGGAAAACATGTACGCGGCGGGCGATGCGGGGATGTCAACGACTGCGTTCAGCAGCCCGCCTTGATCTTCGGCGGCGTCGATGGCCGCCTGGATCGCTGCGGTGTCATTGGTAACGCCGTCGCCGACCGCGCCATAGTCGCGGACATTGAAGCGCCTGAGCAGCCGAGAAACGGTGGAAGTTGGCATGTGGCTCATGGGCTGCTCCTAGATCGTCCCGATTCCGCCGTGAACATTGGCCAGGGCTGCTGCTAGGTTCGTCACCAGCCCCAGCGCGGCATCAGCCCCGTGCGCGAAGTAGAAGGCCGAGATGGTTACGTTCTCGCAGCCACCACCACCGACGCCCGCACCGAACTGAAAGTTACCAACACCGTCGATGTCACCCACCGCCGCCGTCGACACTTCGGTCCCAAGTGTGTTTACGCCGGTTCGCAGATTACGCCCGCCAGTGCGAAGGATCGCAGCCCCGCGCTCCATCGCGCCGATGCACACCATCCAGTCATTGATGTTGTGCGTCGCTACGGTGGAAGTGGCAGCGTCCGTGCCATCAAAGGCTCTGAACGAGAACGAGCTCGCCGCTTGCACGGTCACGTTGTAGTCCGCGGTGCCGCCGACCTTAGAAAATAGACGACGGTTAACGGCCGGGGCCGCCGAATGTTTGGCGAACCATAGGAACGCGACATCGGCCGTTGACAGCGCATCGTAGACATCGCCGCCAGAGAACGTCTCTGCTCCACCGGAGAAACCGATGCCGGTGTCGGCTCCACCGAAGAGGCCGGGTAGGCCATACGTCGGCGACCCCGATGCCGTCAGCGTCGGTGAGCCGAAGATAGGCACCAGATTCCCGCTGGCCTCGTTCAGCATCCACCCAGCGACCCAATCGCCCCAGCCGACGAACGTGCGTGTTGCGGCTGCGGTGAGCGGGTACGTGATCATGGGCTCAATGCGACCCTTGGCCCTGCGGGGCTCAAACACCCGGCCGGATGTTTTTGTCGGCGGTGCAGTACGATGCCTGTTGGCGAATGCCGCATCCTTTGAGGGCATGCGTTTGACAAACGCCTCGACATCGCCATCCCAGCCACGATGGCGCTCGATCTCCTTGAGCGTGTCACCAAGGGTCCGCGAATCGCGCGTGTGCGCGGCTTGTGCCATGCGCCGCAGTAGCTTGGGGAGGCTCATGTCGCACGCTCCTGTGCCGGTGTCAGCGGCTCCTTGGAGACGGAGCCAAACGCTGGTTGTGCCCTCGGTGCCTGGACTCCGCCCTCGGTGCCCTCCTCGGCGGCAAACGACGCCTGGAGGACCGAGAGCACGCGCGGGTCGAGTACCGGGTCGACGGGGACGCCCGAGAAGATCGACATCGCGAGCCGGCGCTGGTACGGCAGCGTTGTGCGCAACGTCGGTAGCGCCTCGATGATCTGCCGCTGAATGTCCGCGTACATCTCGGGGTAGACCGAGCGCATCGCCTCGGCGTCCTCTGGTGTCACCGAGCCGGACGCGAGCCGCTCGACGACCCCATGCGGATCCTCGACGGCCGCGGCGTAGCGCGCGAAACCGCGCATCTCCATGTCCGACGGCTGCCACTTGTCCGGCCCCGTCTGGATCCCGGCGACGTCTGGACGCTTGGGTAGCTTGGACGCGAGAAACTCGAGCCGACGTGCCGCGACCGTTTCCATATGATCCGCGAGCAACGGGTTGACCAGCGCGATCGGCCGCAGCTTCTCAGCGGCCTGCGCACGAGCGGATGGGCGCATCTGCAGCGTGCCGTCTGGCGCGGGCTCGATCTGCGAGCGAATCTCGTCTGCCCGCGCCTTGTACGCCTTCGCGAGCGTCGCCTTCTCTGGCTTGGCGTCCTTGACCGGCTTTTGCCGCGACGGTGCGTAGACGACGTTCGAGAGCACCTTGGTCGCGAGCACCGGAGCGGACGCCGGAATCTTGCGCCCGACATCCAGGAACGCGCCGATCGCCTTGGAGCCACGCTCTGCCGCTTCCTTCGACGCCGCGCCGAGCTTGCCGCCGACGAGGCGGGACGCGAGCCCCGCTGCCTTCGCGCCGATCATGGGACCGATCACAGGCAACCCGCTGAATGCGCCAGCAACGTGGCCAAAGATCGATCCCGACAGCATGTCACCGGCCATGCCGGCAACGCTACCGGACGGCTTCGGTGCGCTCAGATTCTCCAGTGCCCCGCCGATCTCATCGAGCCGAGACGAGGCTGGCTTCGCGGACAGGTCGGCGATCTTGGCCTGGAGCGAGCGATTCTTCTCGAGGGCCACGGCAGCGTTGTCGAGTGCCTTCGCGCGCGCTCCGCTGGTGTCTGCCGCGAACGACTCGCGCAGCTTCGCCCCGTGCTTGTTGACTAGATCGTCGAGCGCCGCTTCTTGCTTGCGTAGGCTCGACAGTGCAGCTCGTGGATTCTCGGCGAGCGCCTTCGGATCGTCGAGCAGGTTGTCGAGCGCCTTGTCGGCCTTGAGCGTACGCTTACCGATTGCGCTTGCCTTGACCTCGGCATCCTCGACGCCCTTTGCAGCGAGCCACACCTTTTGCTCCTTGAGCTCCTTGCGGAACGCCTTCAGTTCGTCCGCGACCTGTGCACGCTGCGGAACGCGTGCGGCTTCGATCGCCTCGATCTCGGATTTCTGCGCAGCGCGTAGGCCCTTTGCGTCCATCTTTGCAAGATCATCAGAGACACCCGCGGTACCGAGCCCACGCGTTGCTACGTCGTCCAGTGCTGCCTTCGCCCGCACCAGGCCGCGCTCCACGGCCTTGCCAGCCCCGCCGATCGCACCGCCCGTGGCGCCGCCGAACAACGCATTCGAGCCAATGACGGACGCTGCGCGCTCGAGCGTGAGCGGATCGGACGACAGCGCGAGCTCGCTGACACCCTGACCGGCGCCGACGATGGCGCCTTCCACAGCGGATGCCGTTGCCGCGCGGCCGATCTGCGCGAGCGCGCCGCCGCCTCGGCCCGCGATCTTTGTTCCCGCACGAGCGGCGATGCCACCGATCCCGGTGGGGGCGATCGTCCCGCCGATCTCGGTGATCGTGCTCGTGATCGGATTGACTTCTCGCAGGGCCGCAAGATCGCGCCCGGCACCAAGCGCAGCCAGTCCAGCGTCCGATAGTCCCCCGGTAAATCCGCGTGCGAGTCCCGCAGCGCCCGCGAGAACAGTCCCTGCTGCGCCGCCGTAAACGTCCTCCTTGACCTCGGAGGACAGGCGCTGTGTTCGCCCCTCTGCGGTTTCGCGGCTCCACCCACGCGCAAGACGATAGTCGACCTCATCGACCGGAACGGCTTTGGCGTCGCCCGTGGCTGGATCTATAAGACTGACGGTATCCGGCATTAGAGATCCTCGCCGGATAGCGGGATGGTCGCGTGGCCAGCACCAGAGCTCGCGCGCAACGCGTACTCGCGCACCTTCGGTGACTGTGCATTCTTTGCGAGCTCGTCCAGTTGCTCGACGGCAGCCTTGCGCAAGTCGTCCGTGACCTTGGGGTCCTTGCTGCTGATTGCGCTCGCGAGTCCGTCGATCGTTTCGCGCACCGACGGAACCATCCCCTGATTCGCCTCCAGCGCCGCTCGTAGTCCAGCGTCATCCAACGTCTTGACGCCCAACTCTGCCGACAGACGAGCCCAGTCAGTCTGCTTAGGGTCAAACGCGAGCGCGTCCTTGAATGCCGCGTCGGCTGGCGTTTCTGGCGTGGGAGGCGGAGGCGGCGGCGGAGCGTACGGCTTCACCGCTCGCCCCTTGGGGAGGGACACTTCGTTGGTGATGGTCGTGTTAGCCTTCTGCACCATGTTCTGGCGAAGCCGACGAAGTCCGGGCGTCGGATCCCTTAGCTCTGTTGGATCCGTAGTGCCTGCCGCCTTCTGCATCAGTTCCATGTCGGGACCGGCAATCACGCCGAGCTCGTCGATCGTCTTTTTCTCTAGAATGAATTGCGCGTAGTCGGCCTGCATCTCTCGCCACTCCGGCGACTTGAACAGGTTGCTCGACCAACCGTGCTTCCTTCGTGCGGAGATCAACTTGTCGATGAGCTGCACGCTCATGTCCGTTGCGCCCATGAACTTGCCAACCTTGGCCGCGCTCTCTGGGCTTCGGAATAAGACCGGATCGCCCTGATCGTCGACGATCTGTCCAGTCGCAAATTGCCGGGCCCTCTCTTCTGGAGATGCCTCGCGCTGCGCCTTGCTGTATTCCTCGACGACTTTGCCGGTCTTCGCCCATTCCTCGTACTGGTTCTGCGACATCGCGAGCTTTGGCTTCTTGCCGTACATCGCTTCGAAGTATTCAGGCGGATGCACCACGTCACTCGGCTTTACCTTCTTGCCTGCCGCCGCCTTCGCAGCGTCCGCTCGCATCTTCGCTTCGGCGGTCTGGCGCGCGAGCAGGTTTGTGTCCTGCTTGAGCGCGAACTCGCCAAGCTTCATGCGGTTCTCGAAGTCCTTCTGCTCGAAGGCAGCCTGCGCCTGCGCCTGCTGTCCGCGCAGCCCGCGCACCGCGTCCTCAATCTTGCGTGCGCGCGTCCCACGCGGATCGAACTGTTGATACTGAGACTGCAGATCGCGAACAGCGAACTCGTACATTGCCTGTCGCTGCGTCTCGAGCGCTTTGGCATCCTCCATGTCAAGCTCGTACGTCCGACCAATCGAAGCCTCTCGACGTCCGATGTCGGCCCGTTTGGCAGCTAGGTTCGCCTTCTGGATCTCGATGTGCTGATCCATCTGCTGCCGGATCATGTCGAGACCCACGTTTGGACCACCACTGCGAGCGCTCGCGAGCCCGCCGACGATCGCGGACGTGAATGCCAGGAACTTCTGTAGTTCCGATCGGCTGTTCATCCACCCGTCTTGATCGATCGGCGTGTCAGCGAGCTTCTTGGCGTCTGCGTCGACCTCGGCGAGTGCCTGACGCGTTCGTTCGCGTGCCTGCTGTTCGATCTTGAAATTCGCTTCGGCCTGGCGGCGTGACTCACGGCTCGCCTCGATCTGGCCGGCCATCAAGAAGTTTTCGCGAGCTTCGTCGGCGTCCGCGCGACGCAGGATCGCCTTCTCGGGGTCCTCATTCGCCCACTTCGCGCCAAGTTCGCCCGTGCCGAGATAGTCCTCGGGCAGTTGGGGCGTGCCGGACGTCTGGTGTGCGCCGAGAATCTCCTGCCCGGGCACCTTGCCGCCGCTGACCGCGTCGACCTCGAGCGGCAGCGGTTCAGGCATCGTCGGTTTGCCGACGAAGTCGTCGGGCATCTCGATCAGTGAGGGAGTCGGCAGCGGCTCGGGCGGCGGAGCAAACGAAATCCCGTTCGGGTTCTGCGCGACCTCGTCAGCAACAGGCGGAGCGCCGAAGCCTACTTCCTGCGGCGGAGGCGTCATGGGTGACGGCGACAACACCGGAGCCTCCGCGGGCGGGGCCAGCGCTGTGTCGAGCATCTGCGGCACGTACGGATCCACCGGCTGCGACCATTCCGGGGGCGGCCATGCGTACGGGTATGTGTTCGGATCGAGCGCCACGGGCTATTTCTTTTTCCCCTCGAGCTTCTCGACACGACGACCAAGTGCGGTCACCAGCGCGAGCCCCGCCGTTGCCGCCTTGGCGCCGTGGACCATCTTGCCTGCTGGCGTGTCGATTACAGCGTGCTTGAGTCCTGCACGTTCGAGATCTTGGGCCATGATGCCCATCTGCTCTCCATCGCCATGCTCGGCGTCCTTGTACTTGTACGAATATGCCTTTAGGCCCTTGAGCACGCGGTCGGCCTTCTTGTCGCCGTCTTCGATATCTGTCTTGAGCCGACGGTCAGAGAAGGCCGCAGCAGCGCCAGCAATCAACGGCCCGTACTTCTCGATCCAGTTCTTTTTCTCGTCCTGTTCCTTGCCGCCGCCAAAGCCGGTGATCGCGTTCTGCCGCGATCCGAGTGCCACCTGTGCGTCCTGCTGGCGTTGTTGCATGATCGAATCGGAAAGGGCCTTCTCGGCTGCTGCGCGCTCCTGGATACCTGCGGTCGCAGCCTGCCCCGACATGCCAGCCGACTGCCGCCCCATCTGCATCTGCGCAGTACGAGCCGCCATGGCCTGGTTTTGCGGCGACGCAGACGCGGCCATCGAGCGCTGTTGCGCGAGTTGCTGGCCGAGCGCCTGGCGGAGCTGCTCGGCACTAAGCGAGTCTTGCCCCATGGCGCGGCGTCGCATCATCTCGCGAGCGGCCACGCCCTCTCTTGTCATGTCGCCGTAGCCCTGCTGGCCCACGTTCGCGAATGCGCCTGCCTGCGTGCCCTGCGTCGCCAGCGCTTGCTTGTTCCGCCAGTCGAGCGCCGCGCCCTCTTTTTCTGCCTGCCCCGGGCCGAACAGCTTGCCCCAGCCCTTTTTGACCTGAACGGGCCAGGTGCGCGGATCGAGATCTTCCCAGTCGAGTCCCATACGTCCTCCTACTGCCGCTGATTGACAGGTAACGATGCGAGTTGCGAGGCGCGCCGAGGGTCGAATCCAAGCACCAGCGATAGGCCGGTGAGCTTGACTGACTCTCCCGCGGTGCTCGGCGTCACGGTGATGCGGATCTTGATCGCCTGCATCTGGCGGATCGACGGCCCGTGCTTGACCTGTAGCGGACCGCCGACGACGCCCGGATACGGATTCCACGACTTGTCTTGAAAGTACGTGTCGACGCCGTCTTTCCAGAAATCGCGCGCGAGCCGGACACGCACCGTGCACGAGCTGCGGAACTCGCCGAGCAGGTCGATCCGGTCAACGCAGCCATAGCCTTGCAGGTCGCCGAGCTTGACCCAGGCGAGCTCGACGTCGATGCCGTATGTCGCGCTCGCAAACGTTGTCTGCTGCGTCTTGGGTCCGGTGGTCGTCAGGTACGTGTGCGTTCCTTGCCACGTGCACGCGTGCACACCGTCCGAGATCGACCACTCGGGCCACTGACCGATCAGTGTGTCGAACACCAGCATGCGAGCAGCGGTCAGGACGCGGACCTGGTGCTGTGACTCGATGACGTCGATCGCGAGCGGCGTCTCGTCGTCGTAGTCGCTGACCGCTCCGCCGATGTATTCGAGCGACCACCCCTTGGTGAGCACGTACCAGCCCTTACTGCTCTTGAAGATGATGCCGCGATCGGTGACCGCCACAGACTCCGCGTTCACTGCGCCGATGTCCGTCGAGATCGAGCGCGCGGGTCCGTAGTTCTGCCCATTAGCGGTATTATCAAAACCGTCCCCGGGCAGCGCATAGATCGCTGTCTCGCGGAACACCACAAGTGTCTCTTGCAAGAACGACAACGCAGTGATCGCGCCCCCCGCGGCTGGCACAGGCACCGTCAACGCATCGTGAAACGCCGCGACCTCGCCGTCGCCGCGCAGCTTCGAGTACCACACACGATGAGGATCGCCGGCTACACCAGCGAGAAACAGACGCGTGTCGCTTGCCGCAATAACCGTTGCCGGCGGGGGCGACAAGTTTTCGAGAACGTCGCCGTTCTCGGGGCTGGTTTCCTTGGCGTCAGCGTCAGCGTCAGCGTAGTTGTCTGAGAACGTTGCCAGCAAATTCGCGGTTGGATCGTTGCTAACGTAGCCGTTATCACCAGTCGCCGCGGGATCCTTGCTGGTCACGAGATAGAACGGCGAATCGGCCACTGGGTTCTTAAGCGTGCGCCAGACCTCGACTGCGATTGGGCGGGACGTTTTGTGCGTAATATGCAGCGGCGTCCATGTGGTGACCGTGACCTCGTCCGGTCCGCCCGCTATGGTGTCCGTATCAGTGGTCGCGGTCGTCGACCGATCGACGTCGCCGACGGCGTTGTCCCATCTCCAGGTGACCTTCCACGCATAAAGTCCGTCCTCGAGATTGCCAGCGCCGCTCGCCCCAAATGCGAACGTCCATGGGTAGACGTGATATCCAACCTCGGTTAGCTGATGGCCGTCGTACTGAAGGATCTCGCCGCCCGTGATGTACAGCGTCTGACCGAGCCGAGCGCATCGCCTAGCCTCGTTGCTGTCGAACGTAAACACCACGTCGCGTGGGCCACGATCGGCGTAGCCGGAGCCCTCTGCGCCGAGCGGTATCACGCGGCGTTCGGTCGCACACCACGAGTACGTCGTCGTGCCATCGGTCAACGCTACACCTGGCAGCCGGCCGACCGACGGAGCGAAACCGCCAGCCCGCTGCGTAACCGCCTTCGCAACAAGGAATCCATCGTCGCGATACAGGAAATACCCGTTCTGCAGCTGTGATCGAAATAGCCGGTAGCCGGCGCCCGACGCGTTCGCAAACACCCCCCAGAAATATACTCGCCCGTTGTGATCGAACGCGCGCGAGGCAACGCCGAGTCGGCGCACAAACGTCCCCTGTGTGCCGATCGTTCCAGCTGTGTCGACGTAGTTGCTTTTGCACAGCCACTCTGAAGCGTCGCTGTTTTCGTTCGCGCTCCAGAACACGTAGCAGCGATATGCGCCACTGTCAGCGATAGATCGATGGCATGCAGCGATTTGGTTGAGCGCTCCACTGAGCACCGTCCCGATCGCCTGTCCGGTCGTCACGTCAACGAATCCACTCGTAGTGATGTAGTCGCCTTGGACGTTGGCGCCATTGCCCCGGATCACCTGCATGGTGGCTCCCGTCGGTGGCACCGACACGGCAATCGGACCATCACACGTGCGGGCCTTTGTAGTCAGCACAACCGTTAGACCTGCGGTAACGGTGGCGATGTCATAGGACGTCGTCGGTGTGTGTCGCGAAACAACGATCGCCTGATCGGCGGTTCCGTTTCTGACGACGTCGTAATACGAGTTGAACGTCGCAGACGCTGCCGAGACAACGTCGACCGGCGCAGACGCACCGCCGCTCGCGAAGTTGGCCGGATCGATCGAGCGCACCACGAGCGCCGCTGCTGCAGTCTCCGCGGAAAACAGCAAGATCTTAGTTGCGAGTGCGACCAATCGCGGGCGAATGCTGCCCGTCAACGCCAGGCTTGGCGCGATCATCACCGCGCCGGTCGACTTGTCGATTGCGGACACGTACGTCGTAGTCCCGTCCACCCATGCATAGACCGCCACACCGTTCAGCTCTGCGCGATCTCCGTCGATCTGATCTCCGGTCGTAATGAATTTGCTCTCTTCTTCGATCTTGACCGCGAGATGAGTCCCCTTGCTCACCCATTTGGAAAGCGACGCATTCCAGCTATAGAGCGTGTCTCGCGTGAACAGGAGCAACTCATTGCCGTTCGGAATCAGGCGCCGCGCATTCGAGACGGTCCCGCCAGACGCGAGATCAGAGCCGAGCGCTGCGTACGGAAGCCGCGTCTGGATCCCGCCGATCTCGTCAAACTGAGCATCGGTACACACCGACAGCTCGGGCGGCTGCAGCGCGCGCGGGTCGGCCTTTTGGTTAAGTCCCGCGGTGAACGGCAGGGTCATGGGCTGCCAGGCAAGGCCCCTCACAGCACCACCACATCGACGGTGACCGTGGCTCCGTAGCCGTTCGCCTCGAGCAACGCGAACTTCGTCCGATCGTGTGTGCCGTCGAGCGTGTTGTCATCGACACGCCCGCTCGTGCTGGCTCCGCGAACCGGAGACACGAACACCAGCGCAGCGCGGCCAAGCCCGTGCGGGATCGGCGTAGGGACGCCGTCGGCGAGCTGCACGTCCTTGTGGATTCGCGCTCGCACGAACGGCATGCTCTGCAGCTCGACGATGGCGTTGTGATGACTGCGGCGCACGCGTTCGAGCACGTCGTCCAGCAGCTTGACCGCAAGCAGCGTGATCATCAGTAGGGCCACTCCCAGCCGCCAGGAACGCGCAAGACGCCGTCGTCGTCCACCACCGGGCCACGGGTCTTCGGCTCGTAGATATTGCGGTTGGCGGCCTGGAACTGTAGCTGTGCGCGCGCGGCCTCTTTCGATGCTCGGGCAAGCTGGACGTCTTTCCCTTGGCGACCGAGCGCGAGCTCAGCGACGCCCCAGATAAAGAATGCCTCGCCCGCAGGAACGACGACGTCAACCATGTCTCCGTCTGCAAAGCCGGAGATATCCGTCGACTGTTGGGTGTAGTACCACTCGTACGTACCGCTCGACGGCTTCGGAAACAGGAAGAGATGATCGTCGATCAGTGCCCAGTAGCGCGCGTCGCCGACCTGGCCACGCACGTGGATCTCGTCCTGCGGCCGTAGCTCGTCGAGTTGCTGCTCGTGGCCTTCGGCGTCCAGCACGCGTGCGACGCGCACGGTACCGAAGTGATCCTCGGGCTCGTCGTAGCTCTCGGAGCCGTCGGCCGTGATCGTGGTCGACGTTTCGAAGTATCGATCGGCTGCGCCGAGCGACACCTCGGACCAGAGCTCGCCGTAGACCATGCTCGCGAACCACTTCCAGATCGCCGATGTAACCGAGTCGTCGTTCTCGAGATCGGTGATCTGTTTGAAGCGCGAGATCCAAACAGCCATGGTCTGACGGCGAGGCACGGACTACGCGATCTCCGATGTCGCCGCAAACTCGACGGTGATGTCCGCGTACTGATTCGCGATCAGATCGGCGGCGGTGAACGTTGAGTCGTAGACGACGAACGCGAGCGTTTTAGCGGTCGAGTCGTACGTGTCACGTACCGCCGTGTAGCCCTTCAGATCGGCGGGCGTCGCTGCGGCAAAGCCGATGCTCCAGCCGACGAACGTCCCGGGATTGGCGGACCATGTGATGAGGTACGCACCCTCGCCCGTGCGCGTGACCACGACGCCCTGACCGAGTTGCTCGGTCGGGTTCGCGCCGTTCACTCCGAGTATCCGGATCTTGTATTTCCGACTCTCGGGAATGGAGGATTTCTCTTCGTAGAATTCTGGCATCTAACTCTCCTCGTAAACGGGGGAGAGGGGGCCCAGCGCGAACGCCAAGCCCCCTCGGTCGGGTGACTAGCGAAGCCAGAACCCCATGCGCAACTGGTACGAGCTCGCGCCAGATTGCGATGCGGCCCAGTCCGACAGCAAGAATTGGTCGGTCTCGCCGAGGACCACGCCGGGGCACGGGATCGTGATCTTCGCGCTCGTCGTGCCGTCGAGTGACGCACCAGCGCACTGCCAACTCGCATTGTTGTCTCCGAACGTGAAGCGGTAGCTGTCGCCGACGACCTTGATCACAGTGCGCACGAGGAAGTCGCCCAGCGGGCGAACATCTGCGGTCGCCGCGGCAGTCACGAGCGCGCCAAACTTCAGCGCGCACTCGGCCGTCTCGCTCACATCCATGTTGGGATTAACCGGCGTGATCGCCGATCCACCGGACGTGTAACGCGTTGCCCCGGTGTCAACGACCATTGTGAATCCCGTGGTCGTTCCTGCTGCGCCTGCGGCTGTGGTAACGAGATCGATGAAGTCGAGATAGAGTCGCTTGCTCGTCGACGTGTTACGCAGGTGGAGCAAGTGCTCCGCTGCGTCGTACGACGTGGACGCCGCGATGCCCGCGATGCCCGTGCCCATCGTCGGATTCGTAGCAATGAAGTACGATCCATCGTCGATGAGCCCATACACCTTTCCGTGCATGGGAACGGTCATCAGCTCTTCGTATCGGGTACCGCGCACGGGCCCGTACTCACCCTGACCGCGTGGCGTCGGCGCCGAGCGATCGCGAGACACGATCTTGATATTGGTTTCGTCACTCATGGTCTTTTCTCAATCTCAGGACTCATCGCCCCGTGTGTGTCATTGTGGGAAAGTTGTGGATTACTCAGCGACCGATCCGACGGCGTGCTCGGACGGGTCCGGTTGGAGGTAGTTGCCGTAGAAGCACGAGCGGTACTCGAAGGAGTCCGCGCTGCCCGACCACTGGTACTGGCCACCGTCGGCTGTGCGAATCCAGTGCACGACCTTCGCGCCCAGATAGACCAGCTTGTGCGCCTTGGGGTTCCAGCCGCGCACGACCGTGAACGGGCAGTCCGGATCCGACATCAGCCGGATCGGCGCGCCCGCCGCATGGATCGTGATCGATTCGAATCCGATGTCGGCGCTGCCGCCCGGATTCGTGTACTCGACCTTAGCGCCGAGCCGCTTAACGATCTCCTGGAACTTAACCGGGTGAACCACGCCGCGCGTGATCTTGTGGTGCAGGCAGTGGACCTCGACGGCCAGATCGCCGAGGACCTCCTCGGGATAAATCCCCGAGTTGTCGATGCGCGACCCTGCCAGGGCCTCGATGTCGTTCGAGCGGTTCACGCCACGGAACGAATCGCTCGACCCGGGCACGGCAAGCGGAGTCGCCAGTCCCATTCCCTCGATGCAAGTACCAGGCTCGCCGACTGCGAACAGGTAATCGTTGTCGACAAAGCCCGAGATCGCTGCGGCGCTGTTGAGCGTGATCTTGTTCTCCGAGCGGTTGACCTTCGTGACGTACGTCGATCCAGTACGCGGCGAGGATCCGTCGCTGTTGGCCGACGCGCCCACGCGCATGCCGCGCTTGAACTTGTCGGCCGATCGAGCAGCCGTCAGCGTGACGGTATCGCCCGAGATCGACGAGCGCCGGCCGCGGATGCCGTTGCCATCGCCGAATAGATCGAACGCCAGGCGGGCGCCCATCTCTTCGAGTGTGCCGTCGATCTGTTGGGTCACCCACTCGAAGAAGGCGCCGCGACCCTTGAGAGATGCGCGCAGAATCGATGGGCGATCCATCTTGAGCACGCCGTACTTGAGCGTAGGCTCCGCAGCGAACTGCTCGCCCTTGACCACGCCGCTGTTGCCATCGGCTCCGGTTGCGGCCTCGGTGTACGTGCCGCTGATACTCTGCGGGTTGCCGGTCTGGACTGCGTAGCGAAAATCCTCGCCCGTGAGTCCTTGCTCCTTGGAGAGCTCGTAGTAGCTGGGGTGATCGCGGGTCGCAATCTCGGAGGACTTGTCGTCCGAGTAACTGCGTTTCATGATCCACGCGACGTCGGTAAATGCCGAGTCGGCCATAGTCCTGTCCTTTGCGCGCTGCAGCCCGAGGCGTGCAGCAGTGACGAATCAGCTTTTGCCGGTCGTCTTTTCGGCGGACAGGTGTGGTCTTGGTCGCAAACAGCGCACTCAACAAGTGCGCGGGAAACTAGTCGTACTTGCCGTTCAGCCGCAGGAACTCGTCCTTTGGTGACAGCTTCGAATCGTCAGCCTTCGCCGACGCCTTTTGGACGGGCTTCTTGTCGTCCTTCTTGGGTGCGGTCTTGGTCTTGGGATCAACGCTCGCCACTTGAGCCGGCGTTGCCGCGCGCGGATCAATACCGTGTTCGCGCAGAACGCGGCGCCGGTCCTTCTCGAAGGCGATCATCACGGCCTTGGGCTGTGGCGTCGATCCGGACTCCTGGCCGAGGCGATACGCGATCGCCGCGATGTCGGTCATAGCCTGCTTGGGGTTCGCCTTGAGATACTGCTTGGCGAGCGGCGTCCTATCGGTCGTCGCTTTCGCGACCGAGTCCAGATATGCGTCGATCTCGCGCTCGGTTGCAGCAGCAGTCTCGCGCTCCTTCTCGGAGCGCTCGCGCTCTTCTTTCCACTTCTTCAGGCTGCCAACCTCGTCGGCGAGCTCGCGCTCCTTCAGAAGTTGAGCGACTGCAGCGCGCGCCTTCGGATCGTCCTTCGCCTTCGCGAGCGTGTAGAGCACCTGTGCCGTGTGCTCGTAGCTATCTTCCTTGACGCCGAGCGCCTGGAGCGCTGCCACCGGGTCGATGGCTGCGCGTGCAGCGAGCTTCTCGAAGCGCTCTGCGGCCTCGATGCGCGGCGCCCACCTGGACTCAACATCCTTCACGCGCGCCGCGAAGTCAGCCTCGCGCTGCGTCCAGTCCTTCTCGCGCTGCTCGCGGAGCCGCTTGTCGGTGCGACGAACCTGCGTAAGACGTTTCGCGGTTTCCGCGTCGACATCCTTCTCGTCTTTGTCGTCGGGCTTCTCTTTGTCCTCGTCGAGATCGGCATCCTCGTCTTTGTCGTCGGACTCGTCCTCGTCGGGCTCGGTCTCTTCGGCGTCGTCCTCGACGGTCTTCTCGTCGAGATCGCTATCGTCCTCGGCGGCGGTCGCCTTGTCGGCGGGCTTGTCTTCGGTACGATCGTCGAAATTGCTACCGGCCAGGTACGCCGCGCGAACGGCCTCGGCCTGCTGCTCGTACGTTTGCGCAGCGCCGTTGGACGCAGCAGCACCAGTGTCAGCACTCCCCGCGTCGGCTTCGTCTGCCATTCGTGTACAGATCTACACGATTGGGCTGTCAAGGTCTACAGCTGCCGATCAGTAACCTCGCCGGATCATCCAGCGGATGGCCTCGAGATCGCACTCGCATGGGGTAGGCGAGTGTGGTTGCACGACCGTGGCGTCAGCCACCGCGAGTAGACCAGCGCCGCCAAGGTCTACCGACGTAAGGTGCTCCACGCTCGGGCCCGACACCGTGGCGTCAGCGATCGCAAACGATCCAGCGCCAGCGGATACCGTCGCCGAGAACATCTCTCTCGCTGGGTTGCCAACGACGATACCAGACACGCCGTCGGTCATTGTGCTGGTGGCGGTCTCGCGAACCGGCGAAGCGATCGTCAGTGCCGACCCGCCATCCGTCGCTGAGACCGTGAACGTTTCCCGCGTCGGGCTACCGACCACGAGACTCGAGCCGCCGTCGATCGCGACCGACGTCGTGTGCTCCACGGCCCCGCCCGACACCGTGGCATCCGCGATTACGAACGTGCCGCCGCCATCGAACGCCGTGACACCGGCTGGGATCTCCCTAGTCGATGCCGCAATCGTGAAGGTGCCGCCACCGTCCGCGGCTACCGACGTCGTGTGCTCGACCAGCGACTTGATCGCGATCGTTTGCCGTGCTGTCCCGTTTGGCGCGACGTTGTCGGTATATGCTGGTGGATCTTCGGTTGCCGCCGAGAGCCCGTCGCGCGCACGGCGCTTCACGGCGAGATGTGTTACGTGCGACGCATTGGCGTTCTGGATCTCGATTGTGTAGTTGGCGCCCGCCGTGCCCTGCGTTGATCCGGCCGTGGTGACATGCCATGCCGCGACCGCGAGGATCAGGTAGTCGCCAGTTAGCGTGCCCGACGCCGGTACCACCGGGCAGTCAGGGGCCTGGTTGCCGGTTCCTGTGATCGCCGTTCCGAGCCGCGGCAGCGCTGTATCCAGGTTCGCCGAGTACGTTCCCGCGGTGAGCACGATCATTCCGAGCGATGACTGATTCGCGGTGCCGTTGGCGATGTTGAATGGCGTGTAGCTGACCGCGCCGGCACCGGTCGCCTTCTTCACGCATGCGCTCAGCCGTCCATCAGTGGAGCCATCCTCGTGGGCATGCTGGAACCACTCGAAAAAGGTCGACTTGACCGTATGCGTGATCGTCGTGCTGTCGGCGCCCTGCGTCCAAAGGAAGAAGATGCAGAGATCGCCGACCGCCGTGCTCGACGGCGAGGTAATCGAAACGTCGCCATTCGTGACGATCGCAGGAATGACCGAGCCGCGAATGGTGGGCGCGGCCATGCGCTGCCTATGGCAGGGTCCCCGAGATCGTTAGGTCCACATCGCCGATCGCGATCGTCAGCGTATCCCCGGCAGTCACGACCTTGCTCGACGGCAGATCGTCAGCGCCCAGGAACGTGCCGCCCGAGCTTGCCGACCAGGCCGATACATGGGTCAACGTTTCACTCGTCGAGAGGTTCGTCCACTGCACCTGAGCAGTATTGCTGATCGCGCCACTTGCTGCTGCGCTGCCAAACGTCACAGCCTGACGCGTGGTCTCGCCAGCAGCATTGCTGGTCCCGGCTGCTCCCGGCGACCCGATGTGCAGCTTGAGGTAGTAGGCGGCTTCCGCGGTGTACGTCGCGCGACCCGTCACTGCGTCGAGCATCTTATTTTTAACGGTGTCCGAGAATGCGCCCACGGTGTTCTCCTAACTGGCTCGAAGTTGCATCGCCTGCGGCGAAAGCGCCGCTTGCGGCGGGGCCATTGTCGGATCCGGCAGCGCGCCTGGCATCGGCGGCTCGCCCGCCATCTCGGCGCCAGGTGCAGCCATGTTCGCGTTGGCCGCGTCGGGTTGCGCCAGTTTGCCCATGAACACGGCCTGCACGATGTACTGCCGCAACGACTCGAGGACGTCCTCGGGCGCGTCGTCACGGAGCCATTGCGCATACTCGCGCTGTGCCCGCCACTGGCAGATCGATAGGTTGGTCATCGGATCCGGCATTACGACGTGACCGTCCGCGATCGCGTCCAGGTCGAGCTCGACGACCTCGATCACCGCGGTGTAGAGCGATAGCTCGCGCTCGAGATCCGGGTGCTGGAACAGTTTCCGCGCCTGGTCGGTCGAGATGATGCCCGCCTGCGCAAACTCGACGACGAGCTGCAGCCTGCCCGCCGGGGTGCGGTTCAGGTTGCTCGCTGCCTTCATCTGCACGCGGACGTCGCCGAGGTCGACGTCCTTCCATGTCATCGTCTCGGAGCCGAAGCGAGACCGGCGCGTGACTCGCGGCGCCTTCGCGCCGAGGTCCTTGCAGACGTCGATCAGTAGGTAATTCGTCCACAAGATCAGATGCTCGAACGCGATCTCCTGTGACGCGAAGCGCTGCGTGGTCTGATCTTTGAACTCGCGCATCGCGACGCCCGAGTCCAGGCCGGGCGGTTTCGCGCCGTGCGTCGCCATGCTCGTCTGGCCGAACTCCTGCTGCGCCGACTCCTTGAGCGTGCGGTTGCGGTTGTATGTCTCATTCGGCACAGCCTGGTGCTGGACGGTCTGCGGCGTGTCAGCTCGGTAGATCGTGTAGCCGTTCTGCCTGTTCGACTTGTGGCCGATGTTCGCGTCGGCGGGGCGCACGTAGATCGGCGGAGCAACGACATTGTCGTTACCCTTCTCGATGTGCCAGTTGTTGCGGTTGAGTGCGCGCTGAATGCCCATGATCCGCTCGGCGCCGCTGATCTTGTAGAAGCTGTTGACGCGATCCGACCAGATCATCATCGGGAACGGGAAGTGCTCCTTATTCCACTGCTCGTCTTCGAGCGTCTTGCCCTCGATCACGAGCGAGACGCGACCCGGCTTGTAGCTCCGATACTTCTTCTTCGGATTATAGTCCTTCGGTTTCTTGCCGACGGGCAGCCGGTAGCTCCACAGACACTCGACGTCGTTGGACATCAGATTGCGCGAGTAACTGTTGCGTCGCTTGCGCCCGATCGCGCGTGCCTTGCGGAACTCGTCGGCGGCATCCGGGTATCGCAGCTCGAGCTCGTCAGCGTCGACGTAGTCCCACTGGTGTATTTGCCGCGGGTCGCGGCCATCGCGGCACTCGTCCGGCGGCACGACGATGTTCTCGAGCAGCACGTGCTCGACACGGGGCTCATCGAACACCGCGTGCACCTTCAGGAGACCGTTGCCCTTCTTGCTCGCTTCCTTGAACGCCTTGCGACACTTCTGCAGGACTTCGTAACGAGTCGCCAGATCTTCGCTGTACCACTCGAGTCGCCGTGCGGTGCGCTGCTGTTTCCAGTCCGCGCCGTCGGTCATGTAGCGCGCGCGGATGTCTGTGTTCGCGATCACCGCAGACACGGTGTCAATGTTGCTCGCGATCGCGTTCTCGGTGACGCGGTCCTGCTGTCGGCGATCAGCATCTGGATTGTTGGGGTCGTAGAGGTACTCGAGCCGAAACAGCCGCTCGAAGACGTCGCCGAGCTCGTCCTCTGCGCCGTTGACGAAACGGATCGTCTCCTTGTGTGCTTCGCCGCGCGGCGCGCTCCACCACGTCACGTCGTTCGCCATGGTCTATTCCTCGTCGTCCTTGTCGGGCTGATCGGCGCCTCGGCGCCGTGGGACTTGCCCGCCGTAGGTGTCTGGGTCGTCGAGCGGGTTGCCCTGTCCGTCGTCGGCAGGCTGCGGCAGCGCCACGGGCGGCGGTTCTGCTCCTGCGAGATCGAAGCTGACTTCGCCCACCGTCACGCGGCCTACTACGCCGGCCTCGCGTAGCGCCAGCGCCTGCCTGGCGATCGTTATAAGGACTTCTTCTAATATCTTGGCCATCCCGCTACCAATCGTCATCTTCGGTCCATTCGAGCGGCGCGCGCAATCCCTCTTCGTTGTCGTCCGGTTCTGCGCTGTCGATCCCAGGCGCGAGCCCCATCGGATCGCTGTAGGTCTCTGCGGCTTTCGTTTTCGGATCTTGCGCAACACGCCCGGACTCGAACATGGCCGCGATCTCACGTAGCCCGTAGACGACGAGATCGCTCGAGTGGTTCGCCTGCGCCGGGTCCTCAACAAGCTTGCCGCTCTCGAGCTCACGCCACTGCAGCTGCTCGAGCTGCTCGTGCATGGGCGAATCGAGCAGCACAAAGAATCGTCCGTCCGTAAATTCGCCATTAGCGAGCTCGATCGCGCCTGCCTTGTACTCTGGTTTCTTGTCGGCCTTGTCGGCCTTGATTCCATAGACGTTGCGCAAATCCTCGAGTAACGCGTTGTCGGTGTCGATCACGATCGAATCCGGCCACCCAATCTCACCGAACATGCCACCGTACTTCGTCGGAAAAATACCGGTCTTGATGTACCCGTCCACCTGGTCGACGCCGAGCAGCAACTCCGCGATTGGCTTGCCGTAGCCCATGCCGGTGCGCTCGAACGACATACATTGCCACTTGCGACGCTCGGGATCGTGTGGTGAGAACGCGAACACCGAGCACGCGAACGGATCCTTGTGGCCCGAGTCCATCGGCACGACGAAGCGCCAATCGGTGAATGCAGCGTGCAGCTTCCTGAGTCGAGCGAGCGCGGCCTTTAGTCCCGCGACGCCCTCGACAATCCCCGCGCCGTCGAACGGATCCCATACGTTCCATTCGCGACCGTCGTCCAGATACGGCCGGAACGGACCGAACACGCGCATCGTCCCGTCTGTCGCCCAAATGGCCCTGTATTCGCGGAGCCAGATCGGGTTGTCGTCGGTCCATTTATTGTCGGCCTTCTCGATCAGCGCCTCGGCCCACAGCTCAGCAAGCGCGGGGTACTTGGACTCCGCGTCTGGCAGCTTGAGCACGTCTTCGAGGTCCCAGTGATGCGAGCTGTAGCCGCGATAGCCGGGGAACTTCTCGCGCTCGCCGTACGGCCGATGCTTGTCCGAGCCGGGTCGCGTCGCGTCGTAAAACAAGCCGCGGCGATCTCGACCCGGCGTGCCGCCTAGACCTAGGCAACGGACGCGTGGACCGATCACCTGATAGACCGTGTACTCGAGCAGAGAAGGCTTGATCGCCCCGCACTCGTCCAGCTGCACCTCGTCGTAGGTGTCGCCGCGCCACTTGTCGGCGTCGGCAATGTCCTGCAGCCCGGATAGCTGATACGTCGACCCCGTGCGGTGAATCGTGCAGCGGAGCTCCGTCTCGTTGAAGGTGACGTCTTTGCCGGCGGCGAAGCCGAGCTTGTGGAGCAGCGCCTTGAGTGGCGTCCACATCAGGTCTTTCGCGCGCGCGCGTGTCGACGCGAAATAGAGCACCTTCGCGCGCGCCTTGCCCGTCAGCAAAAGGACGCCGCGGACGCGAAACGACGTTGTCTTCGCGCCGCCGCGGCCGACGCAGTACGAGTAGCGCCGCGCGGGATCGATAACGGCGTCGTACTGAAGCGGGTGACAGCCGTCGAGCAGCGTCTTTCGGATGACATCGGCCCATGCGCGATCCGGTTCGTACGTAGAGATCGCGGCCTTCTCGCGTGCGGCCTTCTTACGCGTGTGTGGCTTGGCGGGCGTCGCCGAGCGACGGGTCACGCGCCCCGAGCGCTCTTTCGGCGTCCGTCATCGCCCCGCACTGCGGTGTTGCACTGGCGGCGGATCCAGTTCGAAAGCGTCCGATCTTCTGCCTCAGCGGCAGCGAGCCAGCGTTTGCGCTCCTCCGCAGTGAGCCGCATCATCACAATCGCGTCTTTATTCATCCGCCGGCACCGACACGGCCCACGTGTCCGGGATCTGAAACGGCTTTCCCATCGGCGTCCACTCGGCGATCTCTTTGCCGTCCTTGCCCGTGCGCGTCACCTTGCGGCTCTTTGTTACGCGGAACACACGCAGCCACGGCCGGTGCTCAATCTCGATCTTCTCGCTGCCTTGAACGCCGGCCGTCAGGTTCGGCATGATGCGCTCGCTCTTGCCTTCGATCCCGTCGGGCAACTTCACGCCGTGCGGGTTGGCAGCCGAGAAGAACAGCTTCTCGATTGGGATTGGCGTGCGGTTGTCGCTGTGCTGCTTGACGGTCTGCGGTGTCATGGTTGTGCTCATAGGGCGCGCCTCCTGGCTTCCTTTGGATATCTCGCTTCGAGGTTGTGGAATCGTGCCGATGGGATCTTGTGCGAGAGCGTCGACACGATTCCAGTCTTGCACACGTAGACGAAGTACTTCGCCGGGTCGACGCCGAGTGCACCGAACAGGCCACGTGCGATGCCGCCTTTGCGATACGGCTCTTTCACGTAGCAGTAGTAAACGACTGGCACGCGCTCGCTCATGTCGCCCGCGATGAAGCCGTAGAGAAAGTCAGGATCGTCCTCGTCGAACGCGAGAATCACATCGACGAATCCGCGATCGAGCGCGTTCGAGATCTGTGGGTGCATTACGCTCGCCCAGTCTTCGTGCCAGATGAGCCCCGCGTAGTGGCTCTTCTTGTACGAGCTCGACCACATCGCTACGACGAGACTGCAATGGCGCGAGTCCTCGGGACGACCGGGGCACAGGCAGCGTCGCTCGTCGGGTTCGGCGGGACGGAAGGCGAGCTTCATGCCGATCCGATCGTTGCGAAGCCGGACAGGAACACTGTGAGCACGCCTTCGCACAAGAACCACGCGCTCGGCCGTCCGTCGTCTTCGTCTGCGGTCTCCTTCTTGCGATAGACAGCCTCTGCGATCGTTGCAATCTGCACGTCTCTTACGGCGATTTCCCAGCCCCCTTCGTCGGGCGACACGCACCACATCAGCGGCTCAGCGCCGTGGCGGTTGAAGTAGATCCGCCAGCGACCCTGCATCGAAAATTCACGACGCAGCGGAGCGGAGGACAGCTGGACCCCTTCGCGGGCGATCTTCTGCGCCAGAAACGCGACTCCTTCGTCGACTGTCACCGCAGTAGCTCCTTCGTTTCTTGCCGCCGCTTCTCGTCCCAGATCTTTTTGCGCTCCGCCTGAAACTCCTCGACGTCCTGACCTTCGCCGAGCTTTCTCGTATCGAGGTAGGTCTTGCGCTCAGGTCGCTCCCACCTGCCACGCGTGACCTCGACGCGGCGAACGCGGCAACCGACCGGCGACGGCGTCCATGCGGCAATCCGATCGCAAGTGACCGAGCATTGCACGACGTCCGGCGCCTCCCCGTTCTTGTCGCGCCCGACCTCGGCGTCGAATTCGCCGTGAACCGGGCACATGTACACCGCGACAATCGGCCGCGTGCTGTCGCCGCTATGTTTGCGGACGAACGTCATCGGCGGGCCTTTCGCTTGTCGCCCCGGCCGCGGATGTGCGCGTTCACGACGACACGGATCCAGTCGGAGGCCGCGCGCTGGGCGGCAGCGGCAGCGGCTAGCCAGTCTCTGCGCTCCTCTGCGCGCACACGAATTTGGAAGATCTTGTCGCGCTTCATGCCAAAATGCTGCCTTCCTGCCCCAGTGCCACGAGCTCGCGGACGATCGAGCGCTGCTCGTCGGGATCGAGGGTTCGCGCCCATGCGATTACAAGTGGGCGTGTGATCCGCTCGAGTCGCTTGTTCTCGGCGGCGCGCGCCTTGCGGCGCTCGGCGTCCACCTCGGCCATCATCTTGGTCAGCGTGGCAACGCGATACGCCGGGTCGTGCTTGGTTTCGGGCGCCGATCCGTCGACGACGGCGACGATCTGCTTGCGCAGGAACGCAAAGGCCAGGTCGTACGTGTCCTGCTCGCCCAACGGAGACGATTCCAGCTTCGACTTAGAAGGTTTCTTGTGTTTCTGCATGGTTATACTGGGGTTTCAACCTAGAAATCACAGAAGAGTCGGCGCGCACCCGCCATCCGGGTACCAAACCGCGGCATACCCTCCCCGGTGGACATCGCTCAATGAGACCTCGTGTACGCATCAAGCAGGGCACATGCACTCTCGAGGTTGTCGTTCCCATTGTTCTCCAACAACGCCTTAACCCTCTTGAGCAGCAATGTACGTACCTCTATCAACAGTTCTCCTTGGCTTTGCTCTTTGCTCTGTCCCAATGCGATATCACTCATGTATTTACTCCGATCGCCTCTCGATTGCATTGCCTGCACACCCGTCCACGCTCGAGCACGACGGCATGAACAGCCATGTCATGCCCACGTGGACACACTTTGATTCTGCAACGATATCGCCATGACCTTCGCATCAGATTCTCGCTCTGCGTCACGGGCTCGAGGTGATGAACAGCAATACAGTGGCGACGTCCGCACAGGTGGTCTAAGACCCTGCCTTCGGGCACCTCGCCATTGACCGACGTCCACGCGTGGATATGCGCTCGCGTAAGCCCGTGAAACGCATAACCGTCCTTGTCGCGCCGTCCAGTCGCGAGCAGGCATCCGAAGATCGGATCGAGGTCAGCCACGCGCATACTCCGCCAGCAACGCCCTCGCTTCTCTGATCATCGCCTGCTGCGCGTGCGTCGTGTAGCCACCCTCGCTATCCACGTGCGCCACAAGCGAGCGTAGCGATTTCTCGAACGCATCCCGCTGCGCCAGGCTCTGCTCGCAGCGATCGCAGCGGGTAGCGAAGATTTCGAAGCCGTCGTTCACCGCAACGCCTCCTGCCAGCGCACGGATTCGTATTCCCCGCCATTGTCTGCGTACGTCACCGCCACTGCAAGCGCCTGCCAGACGTCCGCGGAGACGCCGTACAGTGGCCCAGGCGAGGCTTTCTTACCGATTGCCTTGTCCTTGCCCCCCCAGAGATCCAAGAGCGCCTGGCGTACGTGGCCGTCTTTGGCGCGTGCCTGGCCGCACAGGTGGAGCTTGACGTCCTTGCGGTACACGCGCGCATGCGGCTTGTCCCATGCTTGGATCACGCGGCCGATGAACACGCAGGTCTCGAACACCTCGCGGCCCACCGGCATGCCGTACGACGCGATCATCTCGATGGCTAGGTAGTCGGCCACAGTGGCCCAATACGGCAGCCGATCGAGCAAGACCTGGTTTTCGATCTTGCCGAATTCGGCGAGCTTGCCCGCTTCGTACAGCACGTACGCCGACTCTTCGTTGCCCGGATCAATCGCGAGGATCACCGTTGCCACCCTGTCCTGAGCTTGGCTTCGGCCTCAGCGCGACTTGCTCTCCAGTTGCCACCGCCGAGCGATGCGACGAGCGCTTGTCGTGCGAGCCGAACGTCGTCGAGATCCAGTCCACGCTGCGCGGCGAGTTCAGCCAAGGTTTCGCCGTTGCCAGAGGCGCAGAGCGCGAGCAGGTGAGCGGCGCGGAGAACAGGGTTGTTGGTCATTTGCCCCGCTTGACCTTTCGTTTCTTAGGTGGTGCAACCGCTGCAGCCTGTGGCGCGGTTTCAACGTCCGTCATCGCCTGGCGCGTCGACCCGAACGGGTCGGCCATGGTGTCATGCTCGGCCGATCGCTTGACCCGCCGCATCTCGATCACGTTGTCAACGGCAGGATCGTCCTCGACTACAACCTCCTCGCCTACGTCGTCCGCGTTCTCGTCATGGCGATTCCAGCGTGGCGCCTTGAGCGTCTTCGCCTTCGGATCGCGTGCGACCACGATCTGTTTCTTCTTGCCCGACTTGGGACAGGTGAACGGGTAGACGTCGATCCCCGCGTTGCCCATGTGCAGGAGCAAGGTCTGGTGCCTGAGCTTGGTCCGCTCGGTGGCGTACTTCTGCTCGTCCTTGGACTCGAGCCACAGGTCGATCGCGCTCTCGATGTCCACGTTCTTGGGTGCTTCGGTGCCCGGTATCTCTTGCTGTTTACCCACGGTGTTTCTTTCTCCAGGTGACGCACGCCTGCACCAGCGCTCTCGGAGCGTCTGCGGCGTGTCGGTAGTACAAGGCATGCGCGATCGCGTTCGAGCTCGGCGCGATGCCCGGTGGTGACTCGAAATTGACACGACGGCCGCGCGGCACAGCTACCAGCTCTGCGGCGTCGTAGATCTGCGCAAACCAGTCGGTGCTCGGGTCGAAGCGCAAGAGGAAGCACCACCTCGTGTGCTTGTAGGCGTCAAACCAGCGTTGCACCGAGCCACGTGCGTACGGTGGGTTGATGAACACATGCGTCGCCCACCACGACTGCGCCGTGTGGCACCCGATGATCTTCTGCACGCTGCTGAGGTCGAGTCCGTTGTGCCCGTGCTCAAGCGATAAGCGATGCTCGGCGAGCACGTGACTCCGCGGATTGCTGCATGGATCCAGGTCGACTGGCCCGATCAGTTCGGCCAGCCATTTCGGCGTGCACCAGTTGCCACGGTTCGGGTCGTTCGTGTTGCCGCGGACGTTGACCGTTTGGGTACTTTCCCCAGGTACTTTCCCGACTGCTCCGGTACTTTCCCGATCTACCGGTACTAGGTACTTTCCCGAAGTAGTCTCCCCTAAAGGGGAGAGTAGACTACTTTCGGGTATTTTCCCTGTTTGGGAGTGGTACCGGGAAAGTACCGGAGTCGTACTGCGTTTCATGGCCCCCCCGCAAACAGATCAGACTGGCGCGTATGAATACCCTTCGCGGACGCCTGATCGGGTGTCCATATCAGGTAGTGACGGGACCCTTTCTGTTTGATATTGACCTCGATCAAATCGCTCCTGCTGATGAGCGCATTGAGCGCCGCAACCTTGGTGGTTGTCCTACCCGTGATTGAATCGGTGAGTTGTTTGCGGGGCACTGGTGCAATCGCCTGCCTAGCAGCCTGCAGGAGCGCCAGTTCGGCCGTGGTGCGCGCTTTGGTCTCCTTCTCAGCCTCTCGTGACTCGCGTACAACGTCGGCGGTCTTGGCATCTCCTGCGACGCGCCACAGGCCACTACGCCCCCAGTACGTCATGGGCCACACCCGATCCCCCTTGTTCATGCGTGCCTTGCCGACAGAGAGCTCTACTGCGCACGACCCGTCTTCTCGCTCCGCCGCGAGCCCGATGGAGAGAGTGAACGTCGCGAATCGCTCGATGGCTGCGGACTCGGCGCCCAGATCAGAGCTCTCGGCCCCCACAGCTTCGCCCTTGCGTGCCTTCTGCGCGCTCGCTCTCGACATCTGTGAGAGAGCGATCGCAACGAAGCGTTTTTCTCGTGCGCAGTCATCGATTTGCGCGAATGCGTCGGTCACGCGCATGCGCGCGTCTCGCTCTTTGCTCTCGATGAGTTGCGCGTAGTCGATCGCCACGAGAATCGGTTGGCCCGGATACTCCGCGCGTGCAGCGTCGACGCACTTCTCGAGGTTGGCGAGCGTCGCGCGCCGCCGGTCGAGCACGTAGAGCCGCGGCAGATCGAGCACGCGCGTCATGTCCTCTTCGGGCACCTGGCCGCGGAGGGCATCTTCCCATGACGCGTCGCACTTGATGCCGACGATGCGCGCGCCCGCCTCCTCCTCGGGGAGTTCGATCGACAGCGCGATCGCGGGGCCGAAGTCTCGGGCGTGTTCGGCAAGCATGCACAGCGTCAGCGATGACTTTCCCGACCCAGATCCACCGATGATGACGACGGTCCCGCCTGCTCGTACTCGCGCCAGCGTCTCGCCGCCCAGCCGCAGATCGATCCACGGATCCTTGGCACGCGAAAGAATGGCGGCTACGAGTTGCGGAGCACGCTTCCACAACGGCGCGGCAGGTTCCGATCTGCGCGCCCGCTCGATGTCGATCACCTCGGCCTCGAGCTTGTCGGCCGTGAATTCGTCGTCCTCTTCGCTCACCCGCATGGCCTCCATCCGAGCCTCCATGCATCGTTCAGATCCTTGGCCCCGGTCTTGACGATCGAGAGCGACCCAGACGAGAGCGAAAGCCCCGCACCGTGTGCTTGCGCGACCGCCTCTCGCGCTCGCTGATAGCCAGCGCGGTCTTGGTGCGGTACCAGCAGCATGCGCCCCCTAGCCCGGGCGATCTGCGGTGCTGCTACCTGCACGACCTTGGGCAAGTTGCCGGCCCCATGTGCGCCCAGAACGACCGCCTTCTGCCACGCCAGCATGGCTGTGATCGCGTCAAAGATCCCCTCGGTGATGACGACATCAACACCGTCTTCGATGTCGGTCACCGAATGGCCGAGCGTGCCCGCGGTCGGGCAACCGGGCAGCCCGGGCGTCTTTGGTTCGCCGAGTTCGGGCAGCCTACGGCAGACGACGTTGCGGATCTGACCGTCTCGGTCGCGCAGCGGCAGCGACGGAGACCCATCCTGTGACGGATCGAAGCGCACGACTTCGACGCCCGCGCAGCCCCTCTCGTGGAGATATTCCTCGCCTCGGCCGTGACGCTCGAGTAGGCCGCCCCAGTGATGGGTCGCGCGCGGAACAGCTTCCCGGTCGCGCGCTGCCTTCTCGGCTCGGTCTCGCGCCTCAGCCGCTTCTCGGTCCTTGCGACGGCGATCGCGCTCGCTGGGATCGATCTCGCCTAACACGCCCGCGATCGCTGCTGCCTTCTCGAGCACGCGTGCGAAATCCGTTTCGATGCGTAGCCGCTCCTGGTGCGCGATGAAATCGAACAGGTCGCCGCTCGTCCCGCACGGGAAGCACTGCCATCGTCCAGTCTTGGCGTTGATCACGAACGCGCGGCGACTGTGATCCGAGCGCTGCGGGCATGCCGACGATTCGTACTCGGAGCCCGAGCGCTTCGCTGTCCACCCATAGAGATCGAGCACGGTCGTCGTGGTGAGCGATGCGCGGACGTCCTCGACGGAAATCATGGAACGTCCGTTTCCGGATCGAACATCCAACAACCACACGAGTCCTTGCCGTCGCAGGGTGCTTGTTCGTCGTTGGCTACAATGACGCGGTGGATGTTCTCGCACAGCGCATTGATCGTTTCGACGACTTCTCTCTCGCATTTGTCGGGGCGAGCAAAGATGTCAGTCGACGAGAGCCGAATGGTCGGAATGCCGGCACGGAGAAAATAGCGGTCACGTCGTCGATCGTGGTCTGCCTGCTTGTCAGTGCGATCGTGGTACGTATGTCCGTCGCACTCGACGACAACCGCAACGCCAAACTTTGGTACCTCGATCCAAAAATCCGCGATGTAGGGACCGAACCGGCATTGCTGTACGACGTTCCACCCGAAGTCATGGAATACGCGAAATCGCTCCTCCATGATCTTCTCGATCGGTGACATCACGCCCTCCCCGCCTCCATCACCCTCACCCTTGCCGTCCCCGCCGCAATCACCCCGCACGTCAGCTGCACACGCACGCGCCCGTCCTGCGCCACCTCGACCACCCGCGCCGTTGCCGTCTCTTCAATCGTCGGCCCGCACACGACGAGCCGATCGCCTGGGTTGCTCCACAGCCTGGCGCCAGGCTCGTAGACTTCGCTGACGCGCGCCCCGTCGGCGTCCGTCCGCGTCACGTGCGCGCCGCGCGCGACGAGCCACAGTTCACCGCCGTCGACGGTGGCGCGTGCGTCGTAGAGCTTGCGCGAGCGCAGGCGGCGAGATGGCTTGCGAGTGGAGCTCGGCATTAGTTTTTCCTCAACTCCTCGTCGAGCCAGCGATTCAAGATCCCGTCGAGTAACGTCTCGGCCTGCTCACCTTGCTGCCGCGCAGCCTCACGCAGGCGCTCGGCGAGCGACGCACGGACGCGGAGCTGCACGCGCTTGGCCGGTGAGCGCGTCACGATTCACCGCCGTAATCGAATAGCTCATGCGCGGAAGGCCAGTCCTGCGGCAGCCCCGTCAGCTCCGCCTTGAGCCGCAGATCAATCGGCTCCGCCTCGGCGAGCTCGCGCAACCCACGCAGCACCCGGAGCACGTGATCGGCGTGAGCGTTCCAGCCCGCCACGAATCGATTATCCGGCCACTCGTCGGCGTTGAACCGATCGCGCCGCACGGTGTCGAGGAGGGAGTCGATCATGATACCGTCGAGGGATGTGGAAAATTGTCTTGGTGGTGAGTGCAACGATTTGCTGCGGCGGAGACGATCCGCCGCCGAGCTGCTTTCAGGCGATAAGCGCCTACTACGACCACGGCTGTGCGTTCGTAGACCTGACAACCGGCCAACCAGTCCCACAGCAGCAGGCGACCGCCGACTGCCAGTCGTCCGCGAGTGGGCTCACGCCTGCATGCGAGGCTGCCCTCGACGATTTTCTCATCTGCCTGAGCAACGTCACCCCCGCACAGCAATGCGACTGCACGCGAGAGCAGATGGACTTGATCCAGTGCTAGTAGCGTCACGCCGCCTCTTGAAACAGCGCGTCGATCGTCACGCCGAGGGCATCGGCAACCACCGGCAGTCTCGATCCCTTGGGTGCCGACATCCCGTTCTCCCAGTGGGACACCGCGGTCTCGTCAACGCCGCATTTCAACGCCAGCGCGCGCTGACTGAGGCCAGCCTCATTACGTAGCTGCGCAATGCGCGCGTGAATCCCTCTTAACTTTTTGCGCTTGCCAGCCACACCACAACAGGTGACATTTTCTCTACCGACAGTCAACGGGAGAGAGAGCAAATCTCTACCAGTAGAAATGTTATCGCCTACTTCCATGGGTGACGCCCGACATCCGAAGCCCTACAACGAGGGGCCCAGGAAGCAGATGACCCCGGCGTGGAAGCTCAGGGTCATCGACCGGCTTGCCGAAAATGCCGACAAGGACATCGAGCCGAGAAACCTTGCCGAGCTCGCGCGGATGCTCGGCGCTGACAAGCGTGGCATCTATGTCACGTTCGACCTTGAGACGGACAAGCCACAGACTTCCAGCTCTTACGTTGATGCCATATGCGAGATCCTCTCTATCGACGAGCCGCTGCAAGAAGCTGCGGCAGTTGACGAGCTCGAACACGAAATGGCTAAGCTTCGGTCACTTACGATCGACCAGCAGCGGGCATGGGTCGACATCATCCGTGCAATTCGCGTTTCCAGATCAGAGTAGTTCGGTATATGTGCTGAACACATGGTTCAGCCCAACATCACCGAGACCCTAGTCGCGTTAATGCGACAATTGCGTCTCGATGATCCCGAGGTGTACCAGGCCATCATGGTGCTGGTGTCACGCCAATTGGATCGTCGAGTAGAGAAAAAATCAACCGAGGTATTGACGGAGGATTGCGGGTAGATTAATTATCTACTCATGCCCTCTCGCTTCGACCCGGACGACTTCGACCGCTCTTACGACCGCTCTCTCGAAAGAGAGCCCACCTACGGCGCCCGCCCTCTACCCCGCCTAGACCCGCGCGGCACGGTCAAGCAGCGCTTCGCCCCTGACGCGCCCGCTGCCGACCTGCAGATCACGATGCCGTGGGAGCGGCGGATGGACGGTGCGTCGTGACCGGCGTCTGTGCTCAGGAAGTGCACGAGGCGATCAAGGCCGACCCAGCCAAATGGTCCGCGCTGCCACTGCGCGGCCACATGCCGACCGAGGACGACGCTGGCAACCCGCTCGTGCTCGAGCTCCGCAATTGCTCGTGCCACTCGACCTTGGCGATCGAGGTCGCGCCGTGACCTACTCCATCCAGTACGACCGCGAGACGGTCTGCGGCGAGCCCGGCTACTCGTACCGCGTGTTCGCTAGCTCCGATCTGATCGCCGAGGGGTGGTCTCGTGGCTCGCGACGTGACGCCGAGGTTACTGCCAAGGCATCGATCCGCGCGTACGAGGAACTGCTTGGCCTGGCGGCGAAAGCGCACCCCGAGGCGTTCTCGTGACCTTCGATTCCTACTGGTCCTTCTGCCGCCTGTGGCTACGTCTGGGCTTCTACGAGTGGATGCGAACCGCGTGGATAAGGAGTGTGGAACCATGACCCGTCACCACCACCGCGATCGCCTGCTCAAAGCCCTCTACGACGCCAGCGCCTCACTCGACCTGGCGCGGCACTACGCGTCGCACGATCCGTTGCTCGCCGAGCGGATTCGGCAGATCGCCCTTGAGGTTCTCGAGGCGATCGGACGAGTCGCGACGGGGAAGGCGACGAAGGTTGAGGTGATTTCGTGAGCGCGACATCAACAAAGGAAACGAAAGTGTCAAAGAAGACTGAGCGTGCAGTTATTGTGACCACCGAGCATCGCGGTGTGTTTTTCGGCTACGCAAGCGCCACCGACGGCGAACAGATCGAACTGAAGCGATCTCGTCTCTGCGTCTACTGGTCCGCTGCCATGAAAGGCTTCATGGGCCTGGCGTCGATCGGTCCCGACAAGGACTGCAAGATCGGCCCGCCTGCCGACATCACGTTGCGCAAGATCACCTCAGTGATCGAGGTGACGCCTGCTGCGGTTGATCGCTGGGAGAGCGCGACGTGGAAGTAGGGGTCCTGCGAGGTAAGCCGCCTGCGCCCGGCGACGGCTACGGCTCCGGCTACGGCGACGGCTACGGCTCCGGCTACGGCTACGGCTACGGCGACGGCTCCGGCGACGGCTACGGCGACGGCTCCGGCGACGGCTACGGCGACGGCTACGGCTCCGGCTACGGCGACGGCTACGGCTACGGCTCCGGCTCCGGCTCCGGCTACGGCGACGGCGCCGGCTACGGCGACGGCTACGGCTACGGCTCCGGCTCCGGCTCCGGCGACCGCTCACGCTACGGCTCCGGCTCCGGCGCCGCCTCCGGCTCCCGCTCCG
>Ga0111539_10000740_pt1 | contig 42401 bp, 35 predicted proteins | sample RhiMethybrSRZTD1_FD_79667 | JGI IMG/M metagenome (GOLD analysis project Ga0111539, IMG submission 79667) | Populus rhizosphere microbial communities from Tennessee, USA - Rhizosphere MetaG P. TD hybrid SRZTD1 (version 2) (version 2) | ecosystem: Host-associated > Plants > Roots > Rhizosphere >... | reverse complement strand
CCGCGACTATGGCGTAGCCGCCTTCTCGTACTTCGCTTTAATCGCGTCCAGCCAGAGTTCCGCCAGGCGCTGGTAGCCGGCTTCGGTCGGATGGAGGCCGTCCTGACCGATTTCGCTGAGCGGCAGCAGGGCGTTCACGTCGACGACTTGGGCCCCCTTGTTCGCGGCCATGGTTTTCAGGGCGCTATTGAACCGACCCAGCAGGTCGGCGTCCGTGGCCTTGGGCGCGCCGGCGCGCTGTGGCGGGAGCGTGGCCAGCATCACAGGGATGCCTCGGAATCCCGCGTCCCGAACCATGTCCTCGAGCGCCGAGACAGTCTTGTTGACACGCGCGTTGAATCCTTCGCCTGCCACGAAAGGCTGATTGAGATCGTTCGCCCCTTCGAGCAGCAGCACGAGCTGGGGTTTCGCGTCGCCGATCACGTCGCTGAAGCGGCCCTCGTCGTTCACGGCCTGGTTGCCCGCGTGGCCCGCGTTCAGCACTTCGATCGTCTGAGCGCTGTACCTTTGGGTCGCCAGCGTCTGCAGCTTGAACGGATACGACCGTGACAGGCCCGCGTCCAGCCTGAACAGCTGGTTCGTCACAGGCGTCGATGTGGTGCCTTCGGTCATGCTGTCGCCGAACGCCAGGATGCGGGTGATGCCCAGCGTCGGCGGCGGCGGCGGTGGTGGTGGGGGCGGCGGCGGATTCGCCGGCGGTTGCTGCGTCGGCGGAGGATTGGTGCTCGGACCCGTAGGAGAGTCCCCGCACGCGACAACCGCCAGACAAATTACAAAAATGGCGCCCAAACCCGCGCCACGGATCAATCGATCTTTCATTTACCGTGTCATTCCCGCCGCTGTGTCCTCGGGCAGTTCGGCTATTTCCTCGGCCCTCACCGGCACATTCCCGTCGTCCTCTGTTGCCCAGAATTCCCGGTCGGCGGTGTCGATTTCTGCAAGGACGTCGCCGCGCAGGATCTTGTCCGCCATGGTCAGCCCCTGGCCGATCGAGTGATCCATGTTGTTGTACCAGAATCTGCCGCACCGTCCGGCGAGCAGGAGATTCGAGTAATGGCCGAGCTCGCGTAGATTGCGGGTGAGTTCCCGCATGTAGTTGAGCTTGTAGATAGGGTAGGTAAATGGTACCGCCTCGACGTGGACTCGTTCAATATCCGACGCACTATTAATCATCTCGGTCCGAACCAGGTCGGCAACCACCTGCTCGGTCAGGCGCTCAGGCGCCCGCCAGCGCTCGTCCCCCTGCCGGCACGTGACCTCGACACACAGGCCGCTTTTCCCCGACGGCACTGTGGAAGGCAGGAACGCCTCGGGGGCCGTGACCCGCGAGAAGATCTCGTCACCACCGAAGTAAGTCCACTGATAGTCGAGCCGCGGAGGCTTTCCAATCTCGAAGTTGTAGAACAGCGTTGACAAGTACTCGAGATCCACGTCCGTGAACCCCAGCATCGCGTTCAGCGCCGTGAGCGGAGCAGTCCAGACCACGTTGTCACACGGGATGCGCTCGGCCGCCGTTTCGACGGCGGTAACCCGGCGGCCTGTCGTTTCGACCCTGACGACGTCCTGACCCAGCAGGATACGACCACCATCGGCGACGACGCTTTCCGCCAGTCGATCGGAGAACCGGCCCACCCCCGTCGGCGGATAGAGGAACATCGTCTCCACCGGCTTTGGCATCAACGTGTTCATCAGCAGGCTCCAGAGGTTGTCTGCCTGCGCGCGTTTGTCGATGACGGCCCGATTGACACCGGCGCGTGCCCAGTCCCGATGCAGCTCGGACGGCGAGTGAAACAGGAACTTCCGCGTGTAGGGCTCGAAGAAGATGTTGTAGAGCGTGCGGCCGTACTTGTTGACGACGTCGGCCTCGAAGGATTCGCCACCGAGCTTTTCACGCAGGACGAGATCCCGCCCGCCGGCAACCATCAACCTGATCGGCATCGCCGCGAGGATGCTCGGCCGCAACGGCCACTCGTGATACTTGCCGAACATCCGGGCGCCGCTTTTCCGGGGAATCTCGATCGCCTCTTCGCCGAGGATCGCGCGGATGAACGCGGCTACACGCGGATTCTCGGTATGGAACCGGTGCGGCCCCACGTCGAAATGAAAGTCGCCGTAGTGAAAGGTGCGGCCGAGGCCGCCGACGACGCTGTTTCGTTCGACGATCGTCACCGCATAACCGCGGCGTGCGAGCTGATATCCGATGGTGAGACCGGCTACTCCGGCCCCGACGATACAGACTGAAGGCATACAGGATGTGGCTCGAGCGGCCGTGATCAGCGGACTTCGTAGACGGCCGCCGAGCCGCTCGAGAAGGCTTCGTTGAAGAATCGCGTGTCCCTGAATTTTTCGGCTGCCGCCTCGCCGAAAGCTTCGCGTTCGACCTGGTCGATGTAGACGAAGTCCACGTCCAATGACCGCGCGATGCGCGAGGCCTCTTCCGCGTCATGGGTCTTGAACATGCCGTCGGCGAGCTTCGACTGGTGCTCGTACTCGCGAATCCGCAGCAGCGAAATCGGCTGTCCCGCGGCCATCCGCCGCTCGGCAAACGTCGGGATCAGCGTCCATGTCTCGCGTCCGCGAGGCGTGACCGACATCTGGACGACAGCGTCCGGACGTGTGTTCTCGCGGATCCAGGTCACCGCGGCCTGACTGTCCGGCGACATCACCACGGTCCACCGGAATCCCGGTCCCATCGCTGCGTTCTCGACGTCCTGCGCGTTATGGAGATCGATCAGCGCAGTCGGGAGTCCGACCACTGCCGAGACGACGACGGCCATCCGGACGAGCACCGTCGAGACGCGGTGTTTCATCGACTGCGCAATGGTTGTGGCGGCGAGCGCCGGCAACGTCACCAGGAGGATCTGACCGGAACGCCAGCCGATCCAGATCGGCTCGGTCGTCAGCGTGACGAAGTAGAAGAGGGAGAAGCCGACAACCGCTGCAGTGATGGGCGCTTCAATCCGCAGCCGCCATCCCAGGATGAGCGCAGGGACGGCGATGACCAGCAGCGGCCCCAGCGCCAGCATCGGGATCATGATCGGGGCGGCCATCGCGGATCGTGAGAGGCCGAACGCGACGGCTCCGCCGGCGCCCTCGAACGTGCCGCTGATGACGCACCACGCGAGCGCCATGGCAGTCGGCACCGCAGCGGGCGAAGTGGTGATCAGCGACCCGAACCAGAGCGATCGCGAGCGCAGCGCACACCAGACGGCGGTGAGACCGTAAATGATCGAGAACGCGCCCCCGATGGCGGGGCTGGCGATTAGCGCACAACCGAGCGCGATGCCGGCCACGAGTCCGATCGCAGGACGCCGCGCCGGAGCGTACGCCGGAACCGCAAGCGCGATCAGGGACAGCGCGCAGGCCGCGGCGTGCTGGGGCGTGTACCACAACGAGCGGGGGAGACCATCGACGGTGAGGCCGCGAAGGAACCAGTAAGTGATCGCGTCGATGTTGAGGTGGCGGAGCTCTTCGAAGGGGCGGCCGCGCTGCCATAGCGTCCACATGGCGTGAACGCCCTCGGCGCTCGCGGCGACGAGCGCGAGCAGGGTGCCGACGGCCACCGGCCCCGCGCGCGGGATCGTCAGCCAGGCGAACACGAAGATCATGGACACGAATACCAGTCCCGCGCAGAGCGCGTTGATGGTCAGGTAGTTGTGGGTGAACGGCAGCAGACCGGTCTTCGAGATGAACGCCGGAACGACGAAGTAGCTCCAGTAGTAGTTGAGCGGCCGGCTCACCAGGTAGGGGTTGCGGGGTGGCGAGTCCCCACGGGCCAGCTCGGCGGTCAGCGCCACGTGCCACAGGAAATCCGCGGTGAAATACGCGCGGTAGCGACGGTTGCCTTCCTCGTCGAGCGAGCCGATCTTGGTGAACGGCAGCCAGACCAGGCCGGGGACGGCGAGCAGGACCAGCACCAGCGCAAGCGTGTCGCGGCGTGTCCAGCGGGGCACGGCGACGAACGGTCCCGCGCGCCGGAAGGTCAGAAAGGACACGAGCGTGACGAGCGCCCAGCTCGAGAGGCCGGCGCCGATTCCGGACCAATGCAGCTGCACGGGGAGCCACAGCGCAAAGCCGGAAAGCGCGTAGCCCAGCGCTGCGCCAGCGATCCAGCCGGCGGCGTGATTTCTCCCGAAGAGCGCGACGCCGATGGGTAGACCCGGAAGCGTCGATACCGCGAAGAGCGCGGGATACACGAGGCTCCTGAATCCACCACCCAGAACCCAGGTGAGCGTGACGACGGCAATGGCGAGGGTGCTGATTGCGAGCCCCAATGCGAGCGGAGAACCGGCGGGGCTGGTCGCCCGTGGTGTGGCAGCAGTATGTGTCAATTGATCGCTGATCGCGAGCGCCTCGTCCGAATAGACGAGGCAGGCAACACTGTACGACGGGACCGACCGGAGAGGCAAGGCCGGATCAAGCCTGATGAGATAATCAGCCGCGTGCCGTCGCCGGAAGCTTCCCCGCATTCCCGACCTTCTTCGGTCAGGGTCGTGCTGTTTTCCGGGGGCCGGGGGTCGGGAGCGCTGACCCGTCAGCTGGTCAAGCTGCCAAGCGTCTCCCTCACGATCGCGATCAATGGCTACGACGACGGGGCATCGACCGGAGAGATCCGGCGGTTCCTCGGGGATGCTCTCGGGCCCTCGGACTTCCGGAAGAACGCATCACGGATCGCCACCGAGCTCGGAACGAGCCCGCCGGCCCTGATCGAGCTGCTCGACAAACGGCTGCCTGATGGCGCGTCCCTGCCGGACCTGACCGCACTGGCGGAAGAGTCTGCCCGCCCCTATCCCGGGGCGGCCGAGCGGTTGCGCCGCTTCATCGCGGAACTCGAGAGCATCGGCCGCCCGTTCAACTTCGCCGACTGCAGCGTCGGCAACCTGGTGTTTGCAGGTGCGTTTCTGTTGCACGACCGGGACTTCAACCGGACAGTCGATGACTACTGCGCGCTGGTCGGTCTACCGGCAGGCCTGATAGAGAACGTGACGGACGGCGAGAACGCCTGGCTTGTCGGAATAGACGACGAGGGACGCGTTCTCGCGACCGAGGAAGCGATCGTGGCGTCGGGACATACCGGTCACGTTCGCGACATCTTCCTGCTGGCGCGTCCGCTCGGTCCGGTCGATCTGTCGGTGTGCGCCGCCGATCCGGCGCGGGCGGCGTCGTTGCTCGAGCTCCGCTCGCTCGAAGCCCGGGTCAATCCGAGGCTGGTCGAGAAGATCCGCAGCGCGGATCTGATCATCTATGCGCCCGGGACACAGCATTCGAGCCTGTTTCCGTCATACCTGACGGCCGGGCTCAGCGAGGCGATCGCGAGCAACCTGCGGGCGATCAAGCTGCTCGTCACGAACATCCAGCCCGACGCCGAGATTCGTGACAGCAACGCCATGCAGATCATCGATCGGGCGGTGTTCTATCTGAAGGGGAAGGGGCGTGGAACCGCACCCACGCCCTGTCTCATCACGCACTACCTCGTCAACGATCCCGGGCGTCACGAGCCTGATCGTCCATACGTGCCGCTCGGTCCGATCGAGTCGATCGAGGATCCGCGGCTGGTTCGCATCGGCAACTACGAGGACGGCATCAGCGGTCGGCACGACGCGGCCCGTGTGCTCGAGCCGTTCCTCTCGGCCCTCACCCGCGGCACCCAAGAGCCAAAGGCTGCGGTTTATCTGTACGACGGCGGATCCCCGAACAAGATTGCGCAGACACTCATCGAGATCGTGCGGGGCGGCATCGAGCGGCTGCCGGTCACCCTGACCGTATTCTTCGCCCTGTCCGCGATCGAGCCCGCATTCCTGGCATCCCTGCCTTTTTCAGTCGAGATGCTGCCGGGTGGCGAGAGCGATTTCCATCGGCGGCTGCAGGAAGGGGCATTCGACTACGTCGTCCTCTTCGAGTCCTCGGGCATGTATCGCGGTGAGGATCTGGTCGCGCTCGCGGCGCAGCTGACATCCGGTCGTCTCGATGCGGTGTGGGGGAGCCGGCGACTCTCGGTCCGGGACATCGAGGAGTCGTACCGGCTGCGCTATCGAAAGACGCCCCTCTCCGGCGCCATCAGCTTCGTCGGCAGCCATCTCCTCAGCCTGACCTACCTCGTACTCTTCGGCCGGTACATCAGCGACAGCCTCTCCGGCGTGCGCGCGGTGCGCGCGGCCGATGCGTCAGCGGCAGGGGCCGGCCTCACCGGGACGGATGCCAACCACCATCTGCTCTCGAGGCTCTTGCGGAGGAAGGCAGACGTCGTGGAGATACCGGTGGGGTTCTTCCCGATGTCACCGGCCCTGGTCAGGCGGCCGAAGCCCCTCGACGGGCTGCGCGCGATCGGCATCATCATCCGTCATCGCCTGTCGCCGGGATCATGACGCGGCGCGTGCTGATCGTTCCAGCCGCCGGACTCGGCACCCGCCTGCATTCGCCGCTGCCGAAACTGCTCGTGCCGGTCGGAGGGATCCCGATGATCGACCGTCTGCTGGACCTCTATGCGGACCGGATCAGCCGGGCGATCGTTGTCACCACGACGGCCGCCCGGGCGGCCGTCGAGGATCACGTGTCTCAGCGGAGGGATGTCGCCGTGGCGGTGCAGGAGAAGCCGACCGGTATGCTGGACGCAATCACGATCGGAGCGGCCAGCGTCGTCGCGGACAGTGCCGACAGCGTGTGGATTACCTGGTGCGATCAGGTCGGTGTTCATCCGCTGACGGTGGCGCGCCTGGCGCAGCACGGAGACGAATCGCCGGCAACGCCGCTCATCATGCCCACGGTGACGAAAGCAAATCCCTACATTCACCTCGAGCGCGACTCCTCCGGGAAAATCTCCCGGGTGTTGCATCGCCGCGAGGGCGACACCATGCCTGCTATCGGCGAGAGCGACATGGGATTGTTTGCGCTGTCGGCGGAGGCCTGCTTCCACCTGCTGCCGCAGTTTGCGACCGGGGTGGAGACAGGCGCAGGCACGGGCGAGCGCAACTTCCTGCCCTTCATCCCCTGGGTCGCACGGAGGCGGCCGGTGATCACCTTCTCGAGCGAGCATCCCGAAGAAGCGATCGGAGTGAACACACCGGAGGAGCTGCGGGCGGTCGAGGCCTATCTGAAGCGAAGGGACGGATAGGCCATTGGACGTGCTCTCGATTGTGATCCCGGCCTACAACGAGGAGCGCTTCATCGGTACGCTCCTCGAGCGCATCTGGAATGTCGATTTGACTCCGCTCGGCCTGTCGAAGGAAGTGATCGTGGTCGACGATCACTCAGCGGACCGCACCAGCGAGATCGTGAGGGGCTTCGCCGAAGCGCGGCTGCACCGGATGCCGGTGAATGGCGGCAAGGGCAAGGCTGTCCGGCAGGGGATTGCGAGAGCCACCGGCCGGTACCTGATCATCCAGGACGCCGATCTCGAGTACGAGCCCGCCGACTACATTCCGATGCTTCGCGCCCTGCTGACCGGTGAAGGCGACGTCGTCTATGGCAGCCGGTATCTCGGTCACGGACGCCACCGCAACCAGTCGCTCGCCGCGTATGTCGGCGGCAGGAGCCTGAGCGTGGCCGCCTGGCTCGCGACCGGCCGCTATCTGACCGACACGGTGACGGCATACAAGCTGTTTCACCGGGCCGACATTGCGGCGATCGATCTGCAGACGTCCGGCTTCGAGCTCGATCACGAGATTACCGCGCGCATCCTGGCCGCGGGAAAGACGATCGTCGAGGTGCCGATTCGGTATGCTCCGCGGAGTCGCGAAGAAGGGAAGAAGATCGGCGCACGCGACTGGTTCACCGCGCTGAAGACGTTCTGGAGGTTTCGTCGGGGTTAGACAGTGCCAAAAGTGCCAAGATTGCCAAGATTGCCAAAATTTAGAATTCCCTGGGCGATTCGAAGATTCGAATCAGCTGGTGGTTGAATCTTGGCAATCTTGGCAATCTTGGCAATTTTGGCACTGTGTTATCGCACAGCGTACACCCCGACGTCTCCGCTCCGGAACACCGGCTTGAAAAACTGCGGCGACGAGTCGAACTTCGCGACACCCGGATACGCACGACGATCGGTCACATCGACGTACAGATAGCTGATATGCATCGAGTTGGCGATGCGTGACGCGTCCCGCGGATCCTCGCAGCTGTAAATCACCCTTACCGCTTCGGATCGTGTCTCGTATTCGGGGATCCGCAGCAGCGAGATCGGCAGACCGGCCGCCATGTCGCGCTGGGCGAACGAGGGAATCAGGCTCCACGAATCGCGCTGCCGCACCATCGGTTCCATCTGGACAACGATGGAACGGGGGGTGTGCTCGCGAATCCAGTTCAACGCGCCTTGTTGATCCCGGGACAGCACGAGCGTCCAGTGAAAGCCGGGGCCGGCATGCAGGTTGTCGATGTCGCGGGCGTTGTAGGCGTCGATCACGGTGGTCGGGGCGCCGGCCAGCAGGAGGATGAGCCCGGTCGCGACGATCAGCCGCTTCGCCAAAGGTCGCTGCGGGCCACTGAACAAGGCCGCGGCCAGGACCGCGAGCGCCGCGAGCAGCATCTGTCCGGCCCGGAACGGGACCCACTCGTGGTCGACGTTCAGCCGGACGTAATACATGAGGAAAAGCGAGAGCACCGCGAGAACGACCGCAGGCACGATCGGCCACAGTCGGGCGCGGAGCGCCCAGACTGCACCCGCCGCGGCCGGAATCAGAACCGGACCGAACGACAGCAGCAGGGTGAGCAACGGTGAATGCAGCGATGCGTCGCGGCGTCCGAACTCCAGCGCGCCGCCCGCACCCTCGACCATGCGATTGCCGACACACCATGCCACCGCGAGCGCCACCGGGACGGCGGCCACGGCCTGCGTCGCGAGGCGGGAGAGCACGTGGTGCCGCCTGCGCAGCACGTCGATCGAGACTGCCAGGCCCCATGCCACGGCGAATATGCCGCCAACGAATGGATTGATCAGCGTCGCGCCCCCGAGCGCGATTCCAGCGATCACAACCGCCGCGAACGAGGATTCGGCGCCGGCCGCCGTGGCCGTCGTGAGCGCCGCCAGCCCGAGCGCGTACGCCATCGAGTGCTGCGGGACATACCAGAGGCACCGCGGCAGACCATCGATACGATGACCAGAGAAATCCCAGGCGGTCAACGCATCGACGTTCACGTCGCGGACGAGAGCGATCGGCCGGTTCAGCCGCCACAGCTTCCAGATCTCGTAAACCCCTTCGAGGCTCGACGCGATCAGCGCAAGTGCGGTCCCCGCCGCGGCTGCTGCGGCATGACGCACCGCGGTAAACGCGAGCAGGAAGACCGACGACATCAGCAGCAAGCCGGTGGTCAGCGCATTCAGCCGCAGGGAACGCTCGACGTCGCGTAGAGGCGGCGGCCCGCTTCGCGCGATCGCAGCGGGGACGAGGAAGTAGCCCCAGTAGTAATGAATCCGCTCCGGGGCGAGGTATGGATTTCCCGGAGGCAGGGTGAATCGGGTCAGTTCCGCGGTCAGGGCGGTGTGCCAGACGAAATCAGCGGTGAAGTAGGCGCGGTATCGCAGGTTGCCATCTGGATCGCGCGCGCCGACGTTCGCGAGCGGCGGCGCCGCCAGCCCGAGAGTCAACGCCACCACGACGGCGAAGCCGGAGCTGGTCTCCGTGGTCCACGGCGGCAGGGTGATCAGCGGCGTGTTGCGGTACCGTCGGGTGGCGCCAAAGGTTGCGGCGGCGATCAGGGCGGTCGCTCCCGCGAACCCGCGTCCGCCCGGCAGGCCGATCGCTGCGACCGCCCAGATCCCGAGGACCGCCAGCGCATAGCCGAGGATCACGCCCGCAATCCAGCCGGCAGGGTGCCGCCGTCCGAACAGCGCGAAGCCGAGTGGTAATCCCGGCACCACGAGCGTGGCATAAACGACGAGAAACAGCAGCGCGCCCGGCCCCTGACCCACGGCCCACACCGCCGTCACGACCAGGACGCCGAGGGCAACCCAGAGCGCGGCCGGGCTCCGGAGCGTCATCGCACTGGATCCTTTGCGGTCCCGTTGTTGCCGAACGCGTAGAGAAGTCCGCCGGGCAGGTTGCCGAGGGTTCCGAGCGCGAGGAACAGAAGCGACAGCGCGAAGGAGACTGCCGAGGGTACGCCGGCGCGGCCGAACATCCATTCGAACGCGTACTGCGTTGTCCCCAGCCCCGCGACGGTAATCGGCAGCTGCATGACCAGCGTGATGACCGGGATGAAGCCGAAGTAAACGATCATCGGCAACGTGAGGTCAAGCGCCCGGCCGAGACAGTATGCCTGCACGACCCGAAGCAGCTGAACGACGACCGAAAGCGCGAGCACGCCAAGGAGTGCCCCATGGTGCGTGGCGTAGCGCCGGATCGCGTCCATCAGTTTCCGCGCTGCAGAGTGGACCGTCGCGATCGGAATCAGCTGAATGACCTCGACCAGCCGGCCGGCGACGCCCGAGCTGAATACGGCAGCCGCTGCCGCGGCGCATGCGGCGGTGACGATCATCAGCATCGGGACCACGCCCGGCAGCTCGAGGTCACGCAGGAACAGCAGCGCCACCGCGGCCACCATGACCATCGACAGCACGCCGACGATTCGATCCATGAGGACCGACGCGGCAGCCTCGCTCGATCTCACAGCGAGCCGCGCGAGCTGATACGCGCGGTAGACGTCGCCGCCGATGCTGGGCAGGAAGTTGCCGACGAACGAGCTGACGAAAAAGATCTGCATCACGGAGCCGAGCGGCGGCCGCGACCCCGGCGTCAGCGCCCGCAGGAGCACGACCCATCGATACGCATTGACCGCGCGATCCACGACCACCAGGGCGATGGCGCCCAGAAGCCATGACGGACTCGCTCCGCCCGCCACGCGCGCGATTTCCGCCGGATTCGACTTGAACAGGACGTAGGCCGTCAGCGCGACAGCGACGACGATCCGAAGCGCGCGGGACAGCGTCACGTCAGCCGGACCGGGGTGTCAGCGAACCTGTTCGGGCACGGGCATCGTGTCGAGATGCCGCTGTGGGTCCTTTTTCACCTGGTAGGCGCGCTTGAGGAACTTTGCGTAAGGCACGAACTGTTTCATCGCGCCCACGTTGACCTGGCACGGACTCAGGCAGGTGGGGCACACCTTGTCCTTGAGATGCTGCCGGTGCATCAGGTTCTCGGCCTTGAAATAGAGCGACTCGGCGGAATCGTCGAGCACGTTGCCGAGCTTCTCGGAGTTCTCGCAGTAGTGCAGATCGCCGTTCGGATTCAGGAGCAGGCCCTGGCTCTGGAACGGGCACGGCATCGTCCGCTGGTAGCCGTTGGCGATCATGTCCGCGTAGTGCAGATACATGAACGCCTGACCGCTCAGGACGGACTCCTCCTGGACACGATCGAGGAAGAACTTCCGCATGAAAGTCTCTTCACGCTCGCGGAACCCGATCTTCTCTTCCAGCTGCTTGTTGTGCAGCATCGCGTCGGTGAACCGGAGCATGTTGAACACGACGTCGAGGCCCTTGGTCCGGGCCCATGCCAGGATGTTCTCGGCATCCTCCATGTTGGTCGCGAAGATCGTCGACGCGATCCCGAACTGGAAGTTGTCGTGCACCTTCGAGAGTGCCTGCATCGCGTCGATGGTCTGGCTGGCCTTCTCGAAGCCGCGCTTCACGTCGCGCACCTGGTTGTGCACGTCGCCAATCCCGTCGAGCGAGACGCGGATGCTGATCAGGATGTCATTCTTCGCGCAGAACTCGACGATGCGGGTCAGCATCGGGATGGCGCGATGCGGCGTCAGGCCGGTGGTGTTGATCCCGACCTTCCGCATGCGCGGCAGGTGCCGCTGGAATATCTCCACCATATCGGGGAGATCGTTCCGGGTCGTCGGCTCGCCGCCGGAGATGTTCAAGTTCTCGACCGCGCCCCAGAACGGGTGATTCATCACCGGTTCGAGCTGGGCCAGCGTCATGTCCGACTTCCGGTCGCCCCACTTCCAGTTGTTGCACATGGTGCAGCGGGCGTCGCAGACCCAGGTGCAGTTGTAAATGAGCACCGTCGGGCGGATCGGGTGCATCTTCGCGCTGACGAAAGTGTTGACGAGGTCGCGGGGAACGCCGGCCGCGGCTTTCGCGAGGTAATGCAGCCGGAAGGAATTGGTGGCCATCTAGATACCCGGGAATTGTAACCCGCCGGAGCGCGAGGGGCAATCTAAACGGCAGAAGGGTAAGACTTTGCGGCACGTTCGACGTGGCCGCGAGCGCTGCCGGGACTCGGAAGTCGTGGCAGAAGAGCAGGGAGGCGGCAGACCGCCGCCTCCCTTAAACCTCGAAAGACTGGTTCTATTCCCCGGCGAACGCTGGACGCGGACGCGACGACACCCAGAGATTCTTGTACGTGCCGCCCGGCATGGTCGCATCCTGTGGGCCGGCGCGGCCGACCGGGGCGCCAAGGTGAATCACGTGCTGCTCGGGCCGGTACGGATGCGTTCCGGTCCCGCGGCCCTGGTTGTAGATCACCCGGCCGCGCGGGCCGTCCTCACGAACAACGAGGTCGGCGCGTCCGGTGCGCCAGGTGAACTGCCAGAAGTACCACTTACTGGAGCTGAAACTGAGCTGGATGCGTGCGCTGTCGAAAATCGAGTCTTCCTCACCGGCGTCTCCGGTAATGAGCCGGAACTGCACGGCGCCCGGTAAAGGATATTGGTTCCCGCGCAGCTCGGCGGTCATCCGGTAGTCGTTGGTCGTGATGTCGCCGCCACCCTCCTGCATGCTCATGATTTTCGTCTTGTCGCCGGGGTTGCCCTCGTCGGCGCCGATGACCATGACGGACATCTCGCCGGCCTGAAGCGTGACCGGCAGCTGATAGGTGACACGGCTGTCATGACCATTCAGGCGGATGCCCTGGTTCGCCACGAACGTGGCGTTGATCGCGTTGCCCACGGTCTTGCCGTTGTAGAGAGGATCGAAGAGCTCGTCGCCGCGGATATAGCCGCCGAGCGGGCTCTTGAACGAGGCCGTGGAGGACCAGGGCCCATTGGCCATCTGCCCGCCCGGGTTCTGGGTGACCGCTCGGACACGCCAGGTGTGATTCGCGTCCAGCTCCAGGTTGCAGGTCGGCGTCCAGGTGACGCTGGAGCCAGAGCCACCGGGGACGAACGAGGCGCAGACCAGGGTGTTCCCGGCATTCATGATCTGGAACTCGTACGAGTACTCGCCGTCGAGCCCCTTGTTGAAGGAGCCGGTCGATTTCCCAGCGGACAACACGAGCGTATCTGGCTGCGCGCCGTTGACGGGAGACTCGGGTGTTGGAGCACTGGCCTTCAACGTCTCGCCGTTCGGCCCTGCCGATGTGGTGCCGGGTTCCGCGGAGCTTGGCGACAGCGGCGTCTCCGGATTCTTTGAACAAGCGACTGCGAGAGCCAGCAAAACAGCTGACGCGCACGCAACGGCTTTCTTGTGTTGCATCAGAAAAACCTCATACTTCGAGTTGGATTTGTCGAACCCACTGGGAAATGGGCTCGCGAATAGTACCACACTGGGGAGTTTTTTGTCATCGCCGGCGTGCTAACATTGGCGAACTTTTGCCGGCCCTGCGATCTCTCCTTCGGAGACGAAGCAGGCGACGTCAATCGGCATCCACCAACACAGGAGACAAAGTTTTGAAATTGAAGATGATCAAAGCAGGTTGTCTGTCGTTTGCGCTGGGCGTCCTCGCCGCAGCCCCCGCGTCCGCGCAGATGGCCTGGACCGATCGAGCGTTCGCCAACGTGAATTTCGGCCTCCAGGAGCAGTCCCGCACCGTCGACACCAGTTCCACCTTCAGCCTTTACGGGGAAGACGGCAGCATGACCACGTCGCAGCCGATCGATGGCGGAGCGCTGTTCGACATCGGCGGCGGCTACAAGGTGTGGAAGAACCTGGCGGTCGGCCTCGGCTACTCCCGCGTGCAGTCCGATGGCGACATCGCCATCTCGGCGAGCGTGCCCGATCCGAATTTCTTCGACCGGCATCGACCGCTGACCGGGGTCTCCTCCAACGCCGAGCACTCTGAGCATGCGATTCACCTGCAGGGCACCTGGGTCATGCCGGTCACGGACAAGATTGACGTCGGCTTCTCCTTCGGCCCCACCATCTTCATGGTCGGGCAGGACGTCGCAACCGCGATCTCGGTGACAGAGCCGGCGCCCACGCTGTCGTCGACCACCATCACCCGCGAGGACCACACCACGGTCGGGATAAACCTGGGTGTCGATCTCAATTACTTCTTCCGTCCGAATATCGGCGGAGGCCTTCTGGTGCGTTACACCTACGGCTCTGTCGACCTCGACTCAGTGGGGGAGTCACTGACGGTAGGAGGTTTTCAGCTCGGCTTCGGTCTTCGCTACCGATTCAAATAGGACCCCGCCTTCGCGCTCCGCGCTCCGGCGACGCAGGCTACGCTCCAGACAGGGTCGGGGCTGAGGGCCCTGGCCCTGTCTGGTTCTTTACTGAACCTCGCAGACGTCCACGCGGATGTTCGGCACGGTATTCGGACCGCCCCAGCCCGGCCACTGGGATCCGTCGATGTCGCCGAGGATGTCCCACTGCCGCTGGCCGCTGCCCTGGCCCGAACAGATCACGTCGCACGAGTAGCCGCCGCAATTCTCGCCACCGCCCTTTCGCAGGATGCCGAACGGCGCACCGGAAATCCCGTTGCGGTTGAGCGACTGGACGGTCGCCCTGAGGAAGTCGAGCATCTGCGAATGCGACATGTGGCCGTACTTCGCCCGTTCGCACTCCACAATCTTCAGCGGGTCGGGAGCGTTACAGGGAGCGCCGGGTGGGATGCCGGGGCCGCCGCCCCCCGGCGGTGCCGGAGCAGCCGGTGTCTTGAACACCGCCGTCGGTGACCAGTCGGTCGTGATCTCGCCGTCAGTCGCGCGGACACGCCAGAAATGGGTCAAGCCGTAGTCGAGCTCGCGATCCACCCTCCACTGGGTCACGCCTCCCTCGCCCACGATTCCCGTCGCCGAGATCTGCGTGAACGCCTGGTCCTTGGCGACCATGAAGAAGTAGCTCACCGGGCCGACCGCGCTGTTGTGCGAGGAATTGTTAATCCGGAGCGTGGGGTTCCGTTCGGCGACCGCAGCATTGTTCACCGGTGACGCCGCCGTCGGCACGGTCAGCAACGCTCGCGGCAGTACTTCGAAGCCAGCGGTAGAGGACGTCGTGCTCCTGTTGGCGCCGTCGTCCGTCCACGCCCGCCAGTAGTACGCACGACCGAGCTCGAGTGCATCGAGCTGTACGCTCGTGCGTCCATCGCCCTCGGGCACTCCGCCACGCGCATAGACCTTGTTGGCGAAGCCCTGATCGCTCGACACTTCGAAGTAGTAAAGGAGTTTGCGAACCCCGGTCGTGACCGAGTTCTCGACCACGAGCTTGATCGGTTGCTGGTTCTCCTTGAACTTGAAGCCCTGGGAGGGTTCGAGCAGCCGGGGGGCGGAGATTTCAACACCGGGAATCGGCCCGGCGACAGAAGGACTGAGAGGGTTTTCGCTCTTCTTGGCCTGACAGGCCGCGAGCGTGACGAGCATCGCAGCAGGCAGCAGGACCTGGAGCTTTGAGGGGCTGCGTGTCATGGGTCGATCCTCAACGGTGGTGCACGAACTCGCAGGTGATGCGCACGAGAGCAGATGCGCGCACACTATCGGTTCGTCGAGTCGTACTCTTTAATCCGCTGGGTCGTCGCAGGGAGCCCCGGAAGCGTCCGGTAACCTCTAGCGTAGCAAAAACCCCAGCCCGGGCAAAGCTCGGAACGCGGGGGAGCGCGCCCTTCGAAGCGGCCTTGTTTTTTACGTCTTTTCGGGGAGCTCCGACGGACGTCCTTCGCCTGCCGGATAGGTCATCCTCGGACTAAACGGCAGCCGCGTCAAGCTGAGCCAAACGCCCGTCCGCGACTGAGATAGGCGACGGCGCCGCTGAGCGAGAACAGCATCACGAGGGCGGCCCCGAGGAAGGACACCAGGATGGCTGATTCGAGCGGCAGACCGAGCCGGGTGAAGTAAAACCCGAAGGTCGCTTCACGGATGCCGAAACCGTTCATCGACACCGGCAGCATCTGCACGACGAACGAGATCGGCACGATCACGGCCAGCTCGCTGAAGCCAATCGGAACCCGCAGGCTGTGGGCGATTGCGAGATAAAACCCGACAAGGACGGCCTGAACCACGATGGCTCCGGCGAAGCAGCCCGCGAGGGCACCGGGTGCCGTCGAGAATCTCGTGAGTACCGCCGTCAGCCTTGCGAGGCGCTCGTCGACCCATTCGGGGTGGAGATGGCGGAGCGGGCGCAGCACACGGGCGTAGAGCTCGGGTTTCAGGACCGCGGGCGCCGCGAGCATGACGGCGATCACGAAGCCAGTCCACAGCAACGCCGCGGGGATCGGGCCGCCGTTTGCCAGCCGCGATCCGGCCGCCGTCGCCCCGAGAGCCGCGACGAGCACGAGACCGAGCAGTCCAAGGCCCCGATCGAGCAGCACAATCGTCGCGGCCATCGTCCTCGATCCCATGGCCGCGGCGGTATCGGTGACGCGCACGACATCCCCGCCGATGTTGCTCGGCAGAAAATTATTGAAGAACGTCGCGACCAGGAAGGACGACGTCAGTGATTTGAAGGGAAGCCGGACATCCTGGGCTGCGAGCAGGACCCGCCACCGCCAGGTGCTCGCCGCCACCATCAACCCGTAAAGCGCGAGCGCGCCGAGCAGCCAAGCCGATGAAGCCTGGCGGGCGGCAGTCCACAGTCGACCGACGTCGACGCGGGAAAAGAGCACTGCCAGGAGGGCAAGGCTGATGACGATTTTGAGACCGGCTGCCAGGTAGGCGCGGCGCGAGGATGCGGCTCTAGCTGTTCGCTGGGCCATGCACAAGAAGATAGAGTACCTCTAAACATCGCAATCTGCAAGAGTTACGTTGACCTCCCATGATCCATCCCGTAAAATTTTCCACTTAGCCGCGCCGTGAAAATCCTGATGATCGCTCCGGAGCCGTTCTTCGAGCCGAGGGGCACCCCGTTCAGCGAATTCCACCGCATTCGCGCGCTCGTCGAGCTAGGGCACACGGTCGATCTGGTGACATATCCGTTCGGAAAGGACGTGTCGGTCCCGGGGCTGCGCGTGTTCCGCTCCTTGCGCCCGCCCTTCATCAGCGAGGTGCGGATTGGGCCGTCGTTCGCCAAGATCCCGCTCGACGCGCTCCTGGCGCTCACGGTGATCCGCCGCGCGCTCAGCGAGCGGTACGACGCGGTCCATTCCCACGAAGAGGGCAGCTTCATTGGCGTCGTGGTGGCGGCTGCGCTCGGCGTGCCGCACCTCTACGACATGCACTCGAGCCTGCCCCAGCAGCTCACGAATTTCGCGTTCAGCCGATCCCGCGTGCTCCGGCGGATCTTCGAAGTGCTCGAACGCGTGGTGATCCGCCGATCCCGTGTCGTGATCGTGATTTGTCCGCATCTCGAAGAGACGGTCAGGAGCATCGACCGCGTGGTGCCGACCGTCCTGATCGAGAACTCTCCAGGGTCCGGCGATACACCGGTCGCCGGCTCGGGTGAGCGGATCCGGGAGGAGCTCGGGTTGTCCGTTACGACCCCGATCGTCCTGTACACGGGAACGTTCGAGGCCTATCAGGGCCTTGATTTGCTGTTCGCGGCTGCGGCGTACGTGAAGCAGCACCGGCCGGACGTCCGCACCGTCCTTGCGGGTGGTCGGCCCGATCAGATCGCCGCCTCTCGTGCCGCGGCACGCGCAGCGGGTCTCGGTGACTCGGTGATCTTCGCAGGCCAGCGGCCCGCAGACGAGATCCCGGCATTTCTCGATGCCGCGGATGTGCTCGTCTCGCCGCGAAGCAGCGGCACCAACACTCCGCTGAAGATTTATCAGTACCTCCGCTCGGGCCGGCCGATTGTCGCGACGCGACTGCTGACCCACACGCAGGTGCTCGACGATGCAGTGGCGTTTTTGTCGGCTGCGACGCCCGAAGGATTCGGCGCGGCCATTCTCGATGCCCTTTCGGATCCGGAGCGCGCTCGGATGGTAGGGGCACGAGCGCGTCAGCTCGCGGACACGAAATACAGCTACGAGGCATACCTGACACGCACCCGCCAGGCCCTCACGCTTCTGACCGAGGGCACGCCCGAGGTTGTCGGAGGCGTCGCGTGACGAAGGACGCCTCCACACCGGTGCCGGCCCGCGACGAGCACTACAGCTATGCCGCCTACGCCGATCCGCGCATGGCGGAGACTTTCGAGACGGCCCGCTTCGGCGGACCGATCGGCCGGCTGCTCGCCGAAACGCAGGAGCAGGTCATCGCCGGGTTCCTTTCGCCGCTCACCGGCACCACGATCCTCGACGTTGGCACCGGCACGGGGCGCGCTGCGATCGCGCTCGCCCGCCGGGGCGCCACTGTGACAGGCATTGATGCGTCCGGCGAGATGCTTGCGGTCGCCCGGCGCCGTGCCCTCGAGTCCGGTGCCTCGGTGACGTTCGTGCAGGGCGATGCCCACGGCCTGAACGTGGCGGATGGATCGTTCGATGCCGTCGTGTGCCTGCGCGTTCTGATGCATACGCCCGACTGGCGTCGGTCGCTCGCCGAGCTCTGTCGCGCCGCCCGTCACCGTGTCGTCCTGGACTATCCGGCGCGCTCCAGTGCCGCGGCGCTCCAGTCGATTGCCCGCCGCATCGCTCACGCCCTCGGTGCGCGTGTCGAGGCGTACCGCGTGTTCGGCCACACCGAGATCCGTGAGGCGCTGGAGGCGAATGGCTTCAGGATCCTGGATACGCACAAGCAGTTCGTGCTGCCAATCGCCTTTCACAAGCAGCTGGGGTCCGCCAAGGTGACAGGGCGTATCGAGGCGGGACTGGATCGGGCCGGTCTGCGTGGCATGTTCGGCTCGCCGGTCACGCTCGTCGCGCACAGAGTGTCGGGCGTGAGTCCATGACAATTCAGGATTGCCAAAATTGCCAAGATTGCCAAGATTGCCAAGATTAGAAATCGGCGGGCATTCTCGCGGCCGATCGGCATTCGCAAGCGTGCCCAGGCGTTCGAAGTTACCCCGGAATTTTGGCAATGTTGGCAATCCTGGCAATTTTGGCAATGTCTAATCAGTGCGCGTTCTAGTGACAGGGGCCACCGGGTTTACCGGTGGTCATCTTGCGCGCGGCCTGGCAGCACGCGGTCGGCAGGTCGTGGCGCTCGTTCGCGACGAGGCCCGCGCCGGATCACTCAATACCGACGGCATCGCCCTGGCCTCCGGTGATATCCGCGACGCCGCTGCAGTCGAGCGCGCTGCGGCTGGGGCCGATGTGGCCTATCACATTGCCGCAATCTATCGTCAGGCCGGGCTGCGCGAGGACGAGTACCGGGCAGTCAACGCTCGCGCGGTCGCCACGGTCATCGAGGCGGCGGCGCGTGCGGGGGTGAAGCGGGTCGTCCACTGCAGCACGGTCGGCGTCCATGGGGATGTCGAACATCCGCCGGCGAACGAAGACGCGCCCTTGAAGCCCGGCGACGTCTATCAGGTCACGAAGCTCGAAGGTGAGCGTATGGCCCGGGACGCCGGCGAGCGCACCGGCGTCGAGGTCGTGATCGCGCGGCCCACCGGGATTTACGGACCTGGCGACCGCCGCCTGCTCAAGTTGTTTCGCGGCGTTGCCCGCCGCCGTTTCGTCGTACTCGGGTCGGGCGAAATCTTCTACCACCTCACTTACATCGACGACCTGGTCGAAGGCTTCCGGCTGTGCGGGGAGGTGCCCGGGGCGGCCGGGCGGACCTACATCCTCGCCGGCGGGGAAGTGACGACGCTCAACGAGCTGACCCGGATCATCGGGGAGGTCGCCGGGGTGAAACCGCCGACCCTCCACCTGCCCGTCTGGCCGTTCTTGGTCGCCGGCGCGGCGTGTGAAGCGATCTGCGCGCCGTTTGGGATCGAGCCGCCGCTCTACCGCCGCCGCGTCGACTTCTTCACGAAGTCGCGTGCCTTCGACATCGCCAGGGCGCGAGCCGAGCTCGGTTATGCGCCGCAGGTCTCGTTGAGAGAAGGCATCCGCCGAACCCTGGAGTGGTATCGAACCGCTCGATGGCTATGACCTGGCCGATAGTGCGAACGAGCGGCAGCGAGTGAGCCTGGCGAGCGGAGCGGGGCAGGGGGCCCCGCGCCCGCCTCCGCGCCGTAGGCTACGGCGAGGTCTCGCCGGAGCTTTCAGCGAAGGCGGAAGCGAGCCAGTCGGGGAGTCCGAGGGGCGAAGCCCCTCGGATCTATTTTGTCCCCGGCGGCTTCGGCGGAATTGCCGGCTGTGGTGCAGCGCCTGGCTCCGCGGCGGGCGTCGTTTCTTCGACCCGCTCGTAAGGACAGATCCACAGACCCTGCATCGCCGGACGTCCTCCCGGGCAGTACTCGCGGGCGATCCGCACGGCCTCGTCCTTGTGTGCCTTCACGATGTCGGAATACTCCCGGATCCGCTGGAAGTCGTCGGCGGCGACGATGATCCGCTCGTTGGTCATGAAGGTGATCACATAGGCGCGCCAGTAGTCGCCGAATGCGTACCTGATGCCCCGCGAGTCGAGCTGCTGGACGATCATCCGCTTCGGGTTCTGGGGCTCGTGCCGCACGTATTCGATCAGCAGCCGGAGGGTCGGGATCGCGGTGACGAGCACCAGGGCGGCGGCCAGCGCCATCCAGCTTGTGCGGAGACGACCGGGCGGCGTGACCGCCAGGAACCAGGCGCCAAGGCCGGTCAACCCGATCACCGACAGCAGTTCGTACCGCAGGGTGAAGTGGTGGAGCCCTCCGCAGCGGCCGATGATGTAACCGGCCTGCGAAAGCAGTGCGCCGAGTATCAGGTACGCGCAGAACGAGTAAGCGGGCTTCCAGCGGCGCTCTTTTGCGAGGTGCGTGGCGACACCGGCGATGGCGATGCCGGCGGTGAGCGCCAGGATAATCCAGGCACCGGAGAACCCCTGCCGGCTGGCGCTTTCAATCGCCAGCTCGTTCAACGCCATCGGGCGCGTGCCGAACAGGACCGGAAAGTGCTCGAAGAAGAGATTGGTGAGGCCGCGCGGAATCATCGCCGGGTCGGTGCAGAACCGCCGCGCGAACTGGATGGCGCTTTCGCCGGACTGCAGCAAGGCGTCGGTGGTCGTGCCGGGGCCCGCTGCTGAGGAGTGCGACTTCAGGATGTGGACGACCAGCCACACTTCGATGGCGGTGCGAAACGTGGTGAGCCGGCGGCGGATGCCGTCGCGCGTCCGCAACGGACCGGAGATGACCTCGACGCCGAGCAGCGCGAGCATCGCGTAAAGCGTGAACTCGCGCTGCAGGAATCCGAGACCGAAGAAGAAGCCGCACCAGTTCGGGCGGTTGCGCGTGAGCCAGATGAGCGCCGTGTACATGAACGGCGCGACATTGCCGCCGTTCGGCGCCAGGATCTCCGCGGTCACCCCCGGAGACGGCACCGCGAAGAACAGGACGGGAAGCATGGCGACGTACGGCCGCAGGCCGACCTCGCGCTCGAGCGTGCGGAGCAGCATCAGCGCGACGCCCAGGTTGATCAGCAGCAGCGGAAACTTGAGCGTGGCGACCGAGACGCCGGCGACGAGGAAGACCGGCGCCGCGAGATAGGCCTCGACGCCGAGCATGTAGCTCTGGCCGTAGAAGAACACCGGGAAGGCGCGCCCTTCGGCCAGGTGCTTCGCCATCAGGCCGACGATCGCCTGATCGGAATCGTAGTAGGACTGTTCCCAGAAGACGAAGACGAGCGAGCGGACGAGCACGATCAGCAGGACAATCGCGGCGGCGGTCCAGCGCTCACTCCTCTGAAGCGTCTGGGCGCTTGCCCGCCGGAGCCCTGGCGAAGGCGGGCTGGAGTGCTCTTCGGACATGCGGAGACTTATCATAAGGGGGACAGTCCCCATTTCGAGGGGGACTGTCCCCCTGACTATGATGCGCGCGCAGGACCAGCTCTTCGATCGGCGCACTTCGGCGCGCGAGAAATACGCGCAGCTCGTGGTCGGGCGCGCGGGATGGGGAGCGCTCATCAAGCACGAGCTGATCACGCTCGCATCGCAGAACGTCCCCGGCGCCCTCGGTTTGGCGCTCCGTCAGGTCCTGTATCCATCTCTCCTCGCTGCCTGCGGCCGAGGCGTGGTGTTTGGTCAGAATGTCGTGCTGCGGCATCCGCGGAAGATCCGCATCGGCAACGATGTCGTAATCGACGACAACTGTCTGCTCGACGCCAAGGGATCGAGCAACGAGGGCATCATCATCGGTAACGGCGTGTTCATCGGTCGCAACACCATTCTTTCGTGCAAGGACGGGGATATCGAGCTCGCGGATGGGGCGAACATCGGCTTCAACTGCGAGCTGTTCTCGGCCAGCCGCGTCCGCATCGGCCGCGACACGCTGGTCGCCGCCTACTGCTACGTGATTGGCGGCGATCACGATTTCTCCGATCCGTCGGCGCCGGTACTGGCGCAGGCCCGGCGCTCGAACGGCGTGTCGATCGGGGACGGGGCGTGGCTGGGCGCGGGCGCGAAGATCCTGGACGGCGTGACGATCGGCGATCGCGCGGTCATCGGCGCCGGAGCTGTCGTGCGCGAGTCGGTGCCCGCCGGCGCAATCGCCGTGGGTGTTCCGGCGAGAGTCGTCAGCCAGCGCGAGCCCGTGACCACGCCGTGACCGGTCCTTCGTATCCCGCCGGCAAATTGAACGTCCTGCAGGTCTGCGATCACCTCGGCTGGGAAGGGTCGCGGATGCACGGCGTGAAGCGGCTCTTCGGCTGGATGATCCCCCGGTTCGATCGAGAGCGCTACAACGTCTCGCTGGTCAGCCTGCGCAAAAAGGACCTGTCCGAGGAAACCCTCGAGTCGATGGGGATCGACATTACCTATCTCGGAAAATCGAAATTCGATCCGACCACACTGCCGGCGCTGCTGAGGGTGATTCGCCAGAAGAAGGTCGACATCCTGCACCTGCACGGGTATGGAGCAACCACGTTCGGCCGGATCGCCGCGGGCCTGCGGCGCATCCCGACCATCCTGCATGAGCACGCGAACCTGACCGACACCCCCTGGTTTCAGAAGGTCGCCGACGCGATTCTGGAGCCGGAGACGGACATCGCGCTGGCCGTGTCGGAGAGCACCGCGGAGTTCGTGATCAAGGCACGGCAGCTCCCGCCCGACAAGGTCAAGGTCGTCTACCTCGGCGTGCCGATGGAGGAGTTCAGCCGGCGGCGAAGCGGCGAGGAACTCGCAAGCGCCCGCGCGGAGCTCGGAGTAAGTCCTGACGACGTGCTGATTGGCAGTGTGACCCGCCTCCACGATTCGAAAGGGAACGAGTACCTGGTCGATGCGGCAAAGCTCGTGCTGGAACAGCGGCCGCAGGCGCGCTTCATCGTGTTTGGCGAAGGACCGCTGCGAGGCGATCTCGAAGCGCGGGCCGCACGTCTGGGTCTCGGCGATCGATTCCGGTTCGCGGGTTTCGCCCGCGACGTGGCCCGCGTGATCTCGGCGTTCGACCTCAGCGTGTTTCCGTCGCTGTGGGAAGGCACCCCGCTGACGGTGTTCGAAGCGCTCGCGATGGGCAAGGCCATCGTCGCCACCGACGCCGACGGGTTGCTGGACGTCCTCACCCCGGGGCACGATGCGCTGATTGTTCCCAAACGTGACGCCCGGGCATTGGCCTCGGCCATGATTCGGCTGATCGACGAGCCGGCCACACGGCTTCGGCTCTCGGAGGCCGCGCGCATCAGCGCCCACCAGTACGACATCGCCACGTTCGTCGCCAAGATGCAGCGGCTCTACGACCTGCTGCATCGGGTGTCGCGCGCCACCCACCGCAGGGGCGTGCTCGGAGCTGACCTCTCGTTTCTGACGAGCAAGGTGCCGGCATGACGCGGGAGGTCGACGTGGCGCCGGCGCCGGGGATGGCGCCCGCTTTCAAGCCCGGGCTGATTCTCGCTGCCGCGATCCTGATCGTTTACGGCAGCCTGGCGGTCTCGATTGATTTTCCACGGGTCTCGCACGGCATCCACAGCGACGAAGCCACTTACTACATGATGGGGCACAGCCTCGCGGAAGACGGCGACCTGACCTATCGCAAGGAGGACCTGGTCCGGGTCTGGCGTGAATTCCCGTCAGGGCCGACCGGCCTGTTCCTCAAGAAGGGCACCGACATTCTCGACGCCGGACTGATGCGACGGCCGCCGTTCGTGTGGTTGCGGACACAGAACGATCCAGACCAGTCCCGGCTGTTCTTCGGCAAGTCGTTCGCGTATCCGCTCGCCGCCGCGCCGTTCGTGAGGCTGTTCGGCACCAACGGCTTTCTCGTGCTGAACGCGATCCTGATGTCGCTGGTCGTGTTGTGCAGCTTCCTGTTCTTGCACGCCCGCATGCCTGCCTCGACGGCGGCGATGCTGGCCGGCGCCTTCGTGCTCGTCAGCATCGTTCCCGTGTACTTCGTCTGGATCGAGCCCGATCTCTTCAATTTCGCGCTGGGGCTCCTCGCGTATTTCTGCTGGCTCTATAAGGAGGTCGTGCCGCCCTCGCACATCACGCGACACACCGCCTGGCTGATGACGGGGCGCAGCGATCTTCTCGCCGCCTTGTTGCTCGGGATCGCGACCTTCTCGAAGCCGTGGAGCGCGCTCCTGTTTCCGCCAATCGCCGTCTGGCTGCTGTATCGGCGGAGGATCGGCCACGCCCTCGCGACGAGCATCGTGTTCCTTGCCGTGACGGTGGGCTTCTTCGCTGTCAACATGGCCATCTCGGGCGATTGGAACTATCAGGGAGGCGGAGCGAACCGCGCCACGTTCTATTGGGAATTTCCGTTCCAGACGGAGAAGTCGGGGTTCGATGTCGGGGCCGAAAGAGCGCGCGATGAAGCACTCGGCCACATTCTCTTCAACCGGTCGGTCTTCCTGACCAATCTCGTCCACAATTTCGCGTGGTTCTTCATTGGCCGGTTCGCAGGGCTGGTGCCGTACTTCTTCCCGGCGGTGTTCGCGCTGATCGCGTTCCTGGCAGCCGCGCGGCGGAGACCCCTCTGGCAATACTTCGTCTTCGCCGCCGCTCTCGGGCAGATCCTGACCTTCATCATCAGCGTGCCCTACACCTGGAACGGAGGCGGCGGCTCGATCGGCAACCGTTACTTCATGGGCGCGTACGGGGCGTTCCTGTTCCTGATCCCGCCGATTTCCCGTCCCCTGGTCGCGATGGTGCCCTGGGCGGTTGGAGCGCTGTTCACTGCGCCGCTGATCCTGAACCCGTTCGCCGCGTCCTTTCAGCCAGGCAATCACGCCAAGAGCGGACCGTTCCGTTGGCTGCCAGCCGAGCTCACGCTGGTAGAAAACTGGCCGATCAACAACCAGACCGATCGCGTCCGAGTCCGATATGGCGAAAACCCGTGGTTCCAGATCTACTTCCTGGACGACAACGCGTATCGCGATGCCGACGGGACCTTCTGGGTGCGCGGGGAGTCCGAGGCGGAGTTCCTGATCAAGATTGATCGGCCCATGAAGAAGGTCGTGCTCAGGGTGTCGGCGGGCCCCGAGCCAGTGTCGTCGATCGCCAGTCTTGGCCGGCGAAAGCAGCGCATCGCGCTGCAGCCGGGCGAAGAGCAGACGATCTCGTTCGACCTGGATGAAGGCTACCCCTATCAAGGCCAGTGGCCGGTCTGGGTCGTTTCGGTCTCCGCCAGTCGCGGGTTCGTGCCGATCTTTTACGAGCCGTCGACCGACACACGGTTCCTGGGCGTGCGGGTCAAGCCGACACTCATCGAATGAAACGCATTGCGGTCGTCACCTCGAGTCCGCCTCTGGCCGAGGGCGGCCACCTGGTGATCGCACGCGCGCTCACCGAGGCGCTGCGCGAAGCCGGCCATCAGGCCGACATCATCGTGACGCCGCAGAATCGCTTCGGCCGGCAGGCCAGCGCCTATCTCGCGACCTGGCTCACCGACGTCGGGCTGAGCGATCGTGGCCCCATCGATCAGGTCATCAGCCTCAGGTTCCCGAGCTATGCGATCCGCCATCGTCATCACGTGTGCTGGCTGAACCACACGATGCGCGAGTACTACGATCTCTGGGACACGTTCAGCGCCGGCCTGAGCGGGCGCGGCCGGATCAAGGAAGGGATCCGCCGTCGACTGATTCACGCGGCGGACCGCTACCTGCTCACGCGGAACGTGACGAAGCTGTTCGTGCAATCCGAAACGATTCTGGAGCGGCTGAGCATGTGGCCGGAACTGCGGGCGAGCGTGCTGTATCCGCCGGCGCCGGATCGACAGTATCACTGCGATCGCTACGGCGATTTCGTGTTCATGGTGTCGCGGCTGACACCGCTCAAGCGGGCCGATCTGCTGATCCGCGCGCTGGCGACCGCCGACGGCGAGGGTATCAAGGCGGTGATCGGGGGCGACGGTGAAGAGCACGCGCGGCTTGCCGCCCTCGTGAAGGAGCTCGATCTCGGCGACAGGGTGCAGCTGGTCGGTACGGTTTCGCAACCGGCGTTGCTGCACTACCTCGCTCATTGCCGCGCAGTCTGCTTTCCACCACTCGCGGAAGACTACGGCTTCGTGACCGTGGAGGCGTTCTCCTCCCGGAAGGCCGTAGTCACGTGCACGGACAGCGGCGGACCGGTGGAGCTCGTCGCCGATGGCGAACGCGGCTTCGTTGTCGCGCCGACCCCGGAGTCATTGGCCGCCGCACTCCGCCGGCTGATGGATGACAGTGCCCTCGCCGAGAAGCTGGGCCAGAACGGACTTGATCTGGCCCGGACGATCACCTGGCCCGACACGATCGACGTGCTGCTGGGCGCGAAGACGGCGGTACAATACTTTCGGACGACATGAGTTACGCCTCGCCGCTCGAAGCCCGCATCGCGAAGAGAGTCACCAAAGCCATTACCGATTACCAGCTCATCGAGGACGGCGATCGCGTCATGGTCGGCCTCTCGGGCGGAAAGGACAGTTGGGCGCTCCTCCAGATCCTCGATGTGCTTCGCCAGCGGGCACCGATCAAGTTCTCGCTGATAGGCGTCACCGTCGATTCGGGATACGACGGCTACCGTCACGATCTGATTTCCAGCACCTGCGAGGCCCGGGGCTGGGAGTGCCGCATCGTCCACACTGAAATCGGCGAAGTGATGGCCGATCTGCTCGGCGACGCAACGCCGTGCTCACTCTGTGCGCGGCTGCGGCGCGGGGTGCTGTATCGACTCGCCACCGAGGTCGGAGCGACGAAGATCGCGCTCGGTCATCATCTCGACGATTTCATCGAAACGCTGCTGCTGAACCTGTTCTTCGCAGGGACGCTCAAGGCGATGCCGGCGCGGCTCGTGTCCGACAACGGCGAGCACGTGGTGATCCGGCCGCTCGTCACGGTGACTGAATCGGAGGCGCGGCAGTATGCCCAGGGGCGATCGCTTCCGATCATCAGCTGCTGTTGTCCTGCGTGCGGCGATCTCAGTCTCCAGCGTCAGCGGATCAAGCGCCTGATCGCCGAGCTGGAGGTCGAGCATCCCGAGGTCAAGAGCTCCATGATCAAGGCGCTCGCCAACGTCGCTCCGCGCCATCTCCTCGACCGACGTCTGAATCCGCTGCCCGAGCTGCGAGAGCTGGCGGCCCGGACCGCCGTCCCGGAGAGCGACGCGGCCCGCGCCGCCGTACCGCTCCCGCTCCTGCGGCGTTGACATGCGCGCGGTCGTCCAGCGCGTGCGGCGCGCCAAAGTCGAGATCGACGGCACCACCACTGCAGAAATCGCTGCCGGCCTCCTCCTGTTCGTGGGCGTGGCCAACGAAGACGGTCCCGGCGACGTCGAATACATCGTGAACAAGACGCGCGATCTGCGGGTGTTCCCCGACGACGGCGGCCGGATGAATAGATCCGTCGTGGACGTGGGAGGCTCGGTACTCGTCGTTTCTCAGTTCACGCTGCACGCCGACTGCCGCAAGGGCCGCCGGCCCTCGTTCGATGGGGCGGCCCCGGGCCCGCTCGCCCGGGCGCTCTACGACGACGTCGTCGGACGGCTGCGGGAGAGCGGCGTCCCTGTCCGCACCGGGACGTTTCAGGCGGAGATGGACGTCGATCTCGTCAACGACGGTCCTGTGACCCTGCTGCTCGACAGCCGCAAGACGTTTTGAATCCACCACTGCGACATGAGGGAGTCTCGATCTCGATGAGAAGAAGGCTGGCGTTCGTTTCGATGATGGCGGTTCTAGCCGCGGCTCCGGCGGCGGCGCAGCAGCGGCCGCTCGTGACCGAAGATCCGGAAACCATCGGATCGGGAAACATCCTGTTCGAAGGGGGGTTCGATCTTCAGAAGGAAATCTTCTATCCGGTGTCCGGCCTCGAAGGCGATCTGCTTCGCGTCCCGGTGGTCGGACTCAGCTTCGGGCTGAGCTCGATTGCCGAGTTCCAGATCGATGGCGGTTTCTACAACCGCCTGCACGTCAACCACCGCTCTCCGGCCCCGCTGTCGTCGATGCTCGATTTCACCGGCGAGAACACCAGCGACGTCGAGGACGTCGTCGTCGCGACGAAGATTCGCGTGCTTTCGGAAACGCCGGGCCGTCCCGCGCTGGGGGTGCGCTTCGCGACCAAGCTGCCGAACGCCAGTAATGAGAACGGCATCGGAACCGACACGACAGACTTCTATGCGTCGCTGCTGATCGGCAAGACGGTCCAGTCCGTGCGGCTCGTCGGCAACGCCGGTCTCGGCATTCTCGGCGATCCGACGCGCGGGGATCGACAGGGAGACGTTCTGGCGTACGGCTTTTCAGTTGCGCGCGCCGTGCGTCAGGGGGTGGAGGTGGTCGGAGAAGTCAACGGCCGCTATCAGCCGAACGACGACCTCGAGGCGCCCCCAGGAACGGACACGCGCGCTGCGATGAGGTTTGGAGGCCGCTTCACCCACCGCACGGTGCGGATCGATGGTGGGGTCATCGTCGGGCTGACGAAGCGCGATCCCAGCTTCGGGATCACGGCAGGCGTCACCTGGGTCTTCCACGCGTTCACGGTGCCGTAGGGCCGCCAAAATTTCCCACAGGAGGGCCAGGAGATCCGGCAAAGCTTTGGCCTAGCGCTGGTACACGTGCTCGACGTCCGCCAGTTCCTCGCGCATCCGCTCCGGCGACCATTCGAGCTCGCGTGCCGCGATTGCAGCCGACGCCTGCAGGGTCGCTGCGCCCGGGTGTCCGGCGGCGCCTACCGTCGTCCGTCGTAGGACGATGTCGGACAGCCGCAGGGCCGATTCCGCGCGAATCACGTGAATGACTTCGGCACCGATAGTCGGGGTGTCGGGCGAGAGCGGTGCACCGGTTTCCGGCTGCGCCGCGATGATTTCGATCACCGAGGGCGCGGTCTCCGCATACCGTGTGATCAGGTGGCGGATCACGGGGAGCGGAACTTCGCAATCCAACCGGCGCGCGTGTTCGATTGCGAGCGCTTCATGGTCGGCGATGCCTGCTGCCGGGAGGATCGTATGGGCGGTGCGGGATCGCGCGACGCGCTTGCCGAGCTTTCGCGCGATCAGATTGACGGCCCGTTCGGCAGTGCCACGGGCGGTGGTGTACTTGGCGCCTACGATCGTGACCACGCGATCGACTCCTTCGGACGCGTGGTCGACAATCTCGGACTCGGACAACAGCGCCGCGGTGCCGCCTCGATCCACCGCTGGCACCCAGCCCCGGTGAATCAGCGTGATGTCGTCGGGCGTCAGTTGCAGTGCTGGAAACGCGTGATTCGCCTGTCGGACGAACTCCGCGACTTCGCTCGACTCGACGCGATCCTCGACGGCTGTCGTGGTGGCTTGGGCGGACTGACTGGTGCCAACGATCGCGCGGCCGCGCCATGGCACGAGGGTCAACATCCGCCCGTCCGGGCCCGCGGCCGCCAGGGCGATGTCGGAGGCACGCTTCGAGGTCACCAGGTTCATGGCCTTGAGCAGCGGGAACCGGCGCGATCCGCCGAACATGCCGAGCACGTTGCCGGCCGCCGCGCCCGCGGCGTTCACAATCATCTCCGCCGTGATGTCGAACCCGCCTCCGGTCAAAGAATCGGTGATCCGTACGCCGGCGATCTTCGAGCCCGCTTTGATCACGGAAGTTGCGGGCGCATAGTTGGCGAGCTCCGCGCCGGCGCGATCCGCGGCGGCCGCGAACGCGAACGTCAGACGATCGTTTTCGACCATCTGGTAGTCGTACCACTGCGCGCCGCCGGTCAGCCCCTGCTCGCGGATGCCTGGAAACAGTTTCATGGTCGCGGTCCGCGACAGCAGGCGCGGTCGGGGCAGGTGGAGCTCCGGCTCGAGCCCTTCGTTGCGATTGCGGGAGATCCGCTGATCGAGGGCGAACCCGGCACGCAGCGCCAGGCGGCCGCGCGTGAGCGAACGGTAGGTGCCGGTCAGAAAAGGCAGGGGCCGCAGCAGCCACGGCGCGATCCGGGCCAGCGCGCGGCGCTCCCGGATCGACGCGCGTGCCCGGCCCACCGACAGTGACTGCAGTGAGCGCAGGCCGCCGTGCGCGGTCTTCTGATGATTGAAGGAGATGCCCGATCCGAAGTCGCCGGCCTCGACCAGCGCGACGCTGAGCCCGCGGCTCGCGGCCTCGTATGCGCAGGTCAGCCCGTGTACGCCGCCGCCGACGATGAGCACGTCGTAGGAGCGCGAGGTCAGGCGGTTCAAGTCGCGGCGGCGCATCGAGTTTATTATAGTTAGCTCGCGTGTCCGTTCATTCGTCCCCACCGAACGCGGCTGTCCGCGACTACTGGAACCAGCACATTCATGATCTCGAGATCACGAAGCACCCGGTCGGGTCGCCGGGGTTCTTCGCCGATCTGGACGAGTATCACTTCGAGAAGCTGCATCATCTCCCGCGGCTGATCCGCTTCGACGGCTACCGCGGTCGCGCCGTGCTCGAAGTAGGGTGCGGTGCGGGCACCGACCTGGTCCGATTCGCGCGCGGCGGAGCGATTGTCACCGGAATTGACTTGTCGGCGTCGGCGATTGCTTTGGCACGACAGAACTTCGGGCAGCAGGGGCTCACCGCGGATCTCCGCGAAGCCGACGGCGAGCACCTGCCCTTTGGCAACGCCACCTTTGATCTGGTATATGCCCACGGCGTCGTCCAGTACACGAGCGATCCGGCGACGTTGATTCGCGAATGTCATCGTGTCCTGAAACCGGGCGGCGAAGCGGTGTTCCAGGTCTACAACCGGATCTCCTGGCTGAACGCGCTTTCGAAGCTGATGAAGGTGCCGCTCGAGCACGAAGATGCCCCTGTGCTCCGCAAATACAGCGCTGGCGAATTCCGGGCCTTGCTCCGTGATTTTCGCGAGGTCCGGATCGTGGAGGAACGGTTCCCGGTGAAGTCGCGGCTCCATGGCGGCTGGAAGGGACTGGCGTTCAATACCTTCTTCGTCGGGACGTTCAACGCCCTGCCGCGCCGGCTGGTCCGGCGTTTCGGCTGGCATCTGCTCGCGTTCTGCCGGAAATGAAACTGATCAAAGCTCACGCGCTCGGCAACGACTTCCTGCTCATCGATGCTGCGGACACAGGATCAGCACGCGACGTCCCTGAGCTGGCGCGCGCCGTGTGTGAACGGCACCGTGGGATCGGCGCCGACGGCCTGTTGATCTTCAGCCGTACGGCCAACCCGGTCACGATGCGGCTGCTGAACGCCGACGGCAGCGCTTCCGAAATTTCCGGCAACGGTTTGCGGTGTCTGGCCGCCTGGCTGGCGCACACCGGTGCCACCGGCGAGATCGTCGTCGATACCGATGCAGGCCGGAAGCGGCTGCAGTTGCTCGACCAATCCGCGCACCGGTACACGTTCGCGGCGGCGATGGGACAGCCGGAGCAGATCACGCTGGAGCGGATTCCCGTGAACGGTGTGGACGTCGAAGCCGTGACGCTCCGCGTCGGCAATCCCCAGTGCGTGGTGCTCGGTGAGGTGACGACCTCGCGCCTGCACACGCTGGCATCCGCGCTGGCCGTGCATCCGCGGTTTTCAGAAGGTACTAATGTCGAACTCGCCACAGTGGAGACGCCCGAGCGGGTTCGGATTCTGATCTGGGAACGAGGAGTGGGTCCGACAGAAGCATCCGGCACCGGCGCATGCGCGGCTGCCGTTGCGGCTATCGCGTACGGGGGAGCGTCACGCGAGGTCGATATTCAGTCGCCCGGCGGGACTCAACGCGTTGCCTGGCGCGATGACGGTCTGCATCTGACCGGATGGGCGGAGATTGTTGCGGAGGTGGACTGGCTGGGCGGCTGATCAGAATCTCAATCCTCTTCGTGCGTGGTTCATCGCAGCAACTGCGATACCTCAGCGCCGTCGTGCCTTGCCCCGCTTTTCGACCAACTGACTCACTTCGCGAGTTTGCGCCGAGATCTTCTCGGGCAGACCCTCCACCTGCTGATTCGCGACCAGGTAGTTACCGGCGGCCATCGCCGCGCGCGCTTCTTGCAGCGTGCGCTGGGAATCGGCTTGCAGGCGCCGTGCGCGCTCGAGGTCCCGGGCAGGAATCCGTGCCGATTCGGCGACCTTGATCTGCTCCGCCAGCTGCCGCGACGCCGTCAGCGCACGGCCGATGGTCGCTTCGGCGGCGCCGCGCACCTGCGCCTTGCCGTCGGCGGCCTGACGCGCCGCTTCGAGTGCGCGCTCGTTGGCGTCGACCGCCCGCGACAACGCGAGGCGGTAGTCGCGCTGCTCGACCGCTTCGCGCGTCTGCTGCATGGCCGTGGTCGCGGCCGTGAAGGGTTCGGTAGCGTACTGATCGGCGCCGGCCGCGCGCGCTGCATCGATGGCGCCCTGGGCACGATCGATTTCTTTCTGGGGAGGTTCGGAACAGGCGGTGAGGAAAACCAGCGTGCCGACCGCAGCGGCGAGACGACGCATCGACCGGCAGTATAGCAGGGATGGTGTACGATGAAGGCCATCGCCGAGCACGATCGGCCGCGTGAAAAGCTCGCTCGTCTCGGCGCGGCGGCGCTCGGCGACAACGAGCTCGTCGCGATCGTGCTCGGTCAGGGGCAGCCTCGCGCGGGCGCGCTCGATCTCGCCAACCATACGCTTGCGGCGATCGGCGGTGTTCCGGGCCTGGCGCGGGTCGGCGGCGACGAGCTGCAGCGCATCGACGGCATCGGCCCGGCGCGAGCGGCGCAACTGCTCGCCGCCGTCGAGCTGGGTCGGCGCACCGTCGCACAGGCCAGCGGCATCAGGGCGCAGATGACGAGTCCGCGCGTGGTCGCCGAGTTTCTGCTGCCGCAATATGGCAACCGTCGCGTCGAGCAGTTCGGGGTCCTGCTGCTCGACACGAAACACCGCGTGCTCCGCAGTACCGTGCTCTCCGTCGGCACGCTCGACGCCAGCATCGTCCATCCACGCGAGGTTTTCAGGGAGGCCGTGGCCGCCGGCGCTGCCGCGATTGTGCTGTTTCATAATCATCCGTCGGGAGATCCTGAACCGAGTATCGAGGACACGCGCCTGACCGAGCGGCTGATGGCGGCTGGCGTGATGATGGGGATCAACGTCGTGGATCACGTGATCCTCGGCGACGCGCGGTATTTCAGCTATCGGGAGAAGGGAACGCTCTGAGCGTGGCCAAGACGTTGTACATCGATTGCTTCTCAGGGGTCGCGGGGGACATGTTCCTCGGCGGATTCCTCGATCTCGGGCTGCCCGTCGACGCCTTGAGGGAAGCACTCGGAAGCCTGGCGATCGATCACGGAACGATCACGAGCGAGCGCGTCCTGCGCGCGGGCGTGTCGGCGACGAAGTTCACGCTCCTCGAACCAGCCTTCGAAAAGGGACAGGCGGTGCCGATTCAGGCGGGCGCGCATCATTCGCGCGCTTCGGGCCATCATCACCACGCACATTCCCACGACCACGACCACGGGCACGAGCCCCACACGCACGATTCCGGCGGCGTCGGCCATCACCGCCTCGAGGACATCGAGCACTACATCGACCGGTCGGCGCTGTCTGCTGCGGCCCGCGAGCGCGCGGTCGCGCTCTTCCGACGGCTGGCCGAGGCCGAGGCCGCGATTCACCAGACGCCACTCGACCGCGTGCACCTTCACGAAGTCGGCGCGCTCGACTCGATCGTCGACATCGTCGGATCCGTCTTCGCCATGGAATGGCTTGGAGCGGACCAGGTGGTGGCGTCGCCGATCAACGTTGGCAGCGGAACCGTGCGGTGCGCCCACGGCGTGTTCCCGGTGCCGGCGCCGGCAACGGCCGCGCTGCTGAAGGGCGTCCCTATTTATGCACGCGGGGTCCCGACCGAGCTCACGACGCCGACCGGCGCCCTGCTGGTCACAGAGTTCGCCGGGAGCTACGGCCCGTTGCCCGAGATGCAGGTCAACGGGATTGGATATGGCGCGGGCGACAAGGACTTCCCCGAGCATCCGAATGTCGTCCGTTTGCTGGTCGGCGAGTCCGCGACGCGGCCGGTCCTCGAAACCATCGTGTCGATCGAGTGCGAGATCGACGACATGAACCCGCAGCTGTTCGGACCGTTGATGGATCGCCTCTATGCGGCCGGCGCGCTGGACGTGTACTACGCGGCGGTCCAGATGAAGAAGAACCGGCCCGGCACGCTCGTCAGCGTCATTGCGCCTCCCGACCGGAGGGATGCGCTCGCGGGCATCCTCTTCACGGACACGACGACCATCGGCGTCCGGCACCGCGAGATGCTGCGCGAGCGTCTCGACCGGACGATTCGCCCGATCGAGACACCGCTCGGTACCATCCGATTCAAGGTTGCCAGCCGGAACGGCCTGGTCGTGAATGCCGCGCCCGAGTTCGAGGACTGCGTGAGGGTCGCAGCGGAGCGCGGCCTGTCGATAAAGGAAGTTCAGGCCAGGGCCATCAAGGCCTGGATTGACAGAGAAGGCTGATGCCGTCGTTCTACATCACCACTCCCATCTACTACATCAACGCAGAACCGCACCTGGGGCACGCCTACACCAGCATGGTGGCGGATGCGATCGCCCGGTCGCGACGGCTTCTCAACGACGACGTGTTTTTTCTGACCGGCACCGACGAGCATGGTCAGAAGGTCGAGCGGGCGGCGCAGAAAGCAGGTCTCGATACCCGCGAGTTCGCGGATCGGATCGCCGCAAAATTCCGCGGCCTGTCCAGCCTGCTGAATATTTCGAACGACGACTTTATTCGCACCACGGAAGAGCGCCACAAGCGGGCCGCGCAGGCGATCTGGCAGCGGGTCGCCGACCGCGGATACCTTTATAAGGCACCGTACGAGGGCTGGTACTGCACTGTCGACGAGCTTTTCGTCCCCGAAACCCAGCTTCTCGAGGGACGCCGCTGTCCAACTTGCGGCAATCCGGTCGAGCGTCTGGCGGAGGAAAGCTACTTCTTCCGGCTGTCGCAATTCACCGAACGACTGCTGGCGCATTACAGAGCGAATCCGGATTTCGTGTCGCCGGAGATCCGCCGGAACGAGATGATTTCGTTCGTCTCGGCCGGACTAAGAGATCTCAGCGTGAGCCGGACTTCGTTCAAGTGGGGGATCCCGGTGCCGGGGGATCCTGCGCATGTGATGTACGTGTGGTTCGATGCGCTCACCAACTACATCACCGCCGCGGGCTTTCCGGATGACGAGACCAGGTTCAACCGCTATTGGCCCGCCGACATTCACCTGATGGGCAAGGAGATCGTTCGCCAGCACACCGTGTACTGGCCCGCGTTCCTGATGGCGGCGGATCTACCCCTGCCGCGTCGTGTCATCGGGCACGGCTGGTGGCTGATGAACGAAGCCAAGATGTCGAAGTCCCTTGGCAACGTCGTGCGCCCGCAAGGATACGTGGAGCGGTTCGGCGTGGACGCGCTGCGCTATTTCGTGATGCGCGAGATGGTGCTCGGCCAGGACGCGAGCTTCACGGACGAGGTGTTTCTCACGCGGTACAACTCCGATCTCGCCAACGATCTCGGCAACGTGGTCAGCCGGGTGACGACGATGATCCAGCGGTACTGCGGGGGACGGATCCCGGCCCGGCCGAAGGGTCCCGCTGAAGGACCGGACGCGGAGCTCGAGGCGAAGGTCTCCGGAGGGATCGCGCGGGCGATCGACGCTGCCACGCAGTACGACTTCAGTCAGTCGCTGCGGGAAACATGGGAGCTGATATCCGCTCTCAACAAGTTCATCGTCGTGCGTGAGCCCTGGGCGCTCGCAAAGGCGCCCGAATCGCGGCCGCTTCTCGAAACGACGCTCTACAACGCCGCTGACGCGCTGCGCGTCGTCGCGGCGCTCGTCGACCCGGTGATGCCGGGCAGCGCAGATCGCATCCGCACCATGCTGGGGACCGCGCCCGAGTCGTGGGTCGGCCTGAAGGCCGGCACGTTGACACCGGGTCTGGCCCTCGGCCGCATTGACCCGTTATTTCCAAGAATGGAGCACAGCGTGGACGAGTTGAGGGCGATGGCCTCGAGCGAAACCGGCTCAGGGCAGCCGGCGGCACCGCAGGCGCCCGCGGCCAATCAGGCGACGGCACCAGCGAGCGCCACTCCGCCGGCGCCAGCCGCGGCGGGATCCGATCGAATCTCGATCGATGACTTCATGAAGATTGACCTGCGGGTGGCCAAGGTGCTTACTGCAGAGAAGGTGCCCAACTCACGCAAACTGGTGAAGATGACGATTGACGTCGGGACCGAGCAACGCACGCTGGTCGCCGGGATCGCCGAGGCGTACGAGCCCGAGCAGCTGGTCGGGCGGACGATCGTCATGGTCTTCAACCTGAAGCCCGCAAAGCTGATGGGCATCGAGTCGAACGGCATGGTGCTCGCAGCCAGTCCCGAAGGGGGCAAGCCGACGCTCGTCACCTTCGACCAGGAGGTGACGCCGGGGACGCGCGTGCGGTGATTGACTCGCACTGCCATCTCGCCGGCGAGGAGTTCGCTGCCGACCTCGACGCCGTCGTATCGCGCGCACGCGACGCCGGGCTGTCCGGCGCGCTGGTGATCCTGGCGGCCGGTGACGATGGGGAAGGGGAGCGCGCGAGGGCGGTCAGAGCGGCCTGGGACGGGGTGCGATTCGCGGTCGGCATTCATCCCCATCAGGCCGCCGAACACGCCGGCGACCTCGACGCGGCGATGCGCCGGCTGGAGGCGGACCTCACCACTCACGGAGCCGTTGCCCTTGGCGAGATCGGGCTCGACTACCACTACGACTTCTCCCCGCGGGACATTCAGCAGGAGGTGTTCCGGCGTCAGTTGCGGCTGGCTCGGGACCGCGATCTGCCGGTGATCATTCACACCCGCGAAGCCACGGAGGATACCTTTCAACTGCTGAAGGACGAGGGCGCCGGCCTGAGAGTGGTGTTCCACTGCTTCACGGGCGGACTCGAGATGGCCGGGACGGCGCTCGACATGGGTGCCATCCTCTCGTTTGCCGGGATCGTGACCTTTCCGAAAGCCGGTGAACTGCGCCAGGTCGCGCAGATGGTGCCAGACGCCAGCTTCCTGGTCGAGACCGATTCGCCGTACCTTGCCCCCGTGCCGTTCCGGGGAAAGCGGAACGAGCCGGCGTTCGTCGCCCACGTGGTGGAAGCCCTCGCAACAATCCGCGGGAGACCGGCCGCCACGATTGCGAGGGAATCGACCGCGACGTTCTCGCGGGTGTTTCGGCGGGCCAATATTGCCTAATCCGCGGCGCAGCAACGGCTTAGCGCGTTGACACCCCGCGGCGAGTCCAGTATCTTGGGGCGAAACCTCACGTATTTCCATTGAGCGACACAGCGCAGAAAATGCCCGTCTCCGCCGACCTGGCGCAGATCTTCGAACCGATCCGCGGCGATCTCGAGGCAGTCGAGCAGGAGTTCGTCCGTCATATCCAGTCCCGGGTCGCCCTGATTCCGGAGATGGGCCGCTACATCCAGAGCAGCGGCGGCAAGCGGGTGCGTCCGGCGGTGCTCTTGATGGCTTCCCGGCTCTGCGGCTATACGGGCGACCGGGCGGTGCTGTACGCGTCGGTGGTCGAGTTCATCCACACGGCCACGCTGGTTCACGACGACATCATCGATGGCGCCGATTTGCGCCGGGGCCGGCTCGCCGTTCATCCGCGCTGGGGCAACGACATCACCGTCCTGCTCGGGGACTACCTCTATATCAAGAGCATGGCGATGGCGCTGACCCAGGACTCGCTCGAGATCATCCGGGTGCTGTGCGATGTCACGCTGCGGATGATCGAAGGGGAGCTCTATCAGCTCACCAAGACCGGCGACGTCGACATCACCGAGGAAGAACATTTCGAGATCATCCGCCGCAAGACGGCGTTTCTCTTCGGCGGCTGCGCCCAGATCGGCGGCATGCTGGGCGATGTCAGTCCCGAGCACGCCGACGCGTTGAGGGAATACGGCTACAACCTCGGCATCGCCTTCCAGCTGGTCGACGACCTGCTCGATTACACTGCCGACGCAACCGCGCTCGGGAAGCCGATTGGCGGCGACCTGCGAGAAGGCAAGGTGACCCTCCCGATCATCTTCCTGCTGCACCGGGGTGGCGAAGATGCCGATCGCTTGATCCGATCGGTGGTCAACGAGCGCGCTGTCACGCCGGAGCAGTGGCGTGAAATCCTGCGCCTGCTTGCCGACCATGGCGCCACCGATCTCGCATACGAGCGGGCGGTCGAATACGCCGAGCGTGCCAAGACCTGCCTCGAGATCTTTCCCCCGAGCCGTGAGCGCGACGCGCTGCTGGCCCTGCCCGACTACGTTCTCTCTCGCGATCGTTGACCGACCAGAACTCCCGGGGAGCGTCCCCCACTTCGCCGGAAGAACGGCTGTCCTGGCTGCGTAAGGAGATCCGGCGGCACGAGGACCTGTATTACATCCACGACAGTCCGGAAATCACCGACGCGGAGTTCGATCGTCTCCTTCACGAGCTGGAGGCCCTCGAAGCGGAGCATCCGGATCTCGTCACTCCGGATTCGCCAACCCAGCGTGTCGCCGGGCGGCCGACCGAATCGTTCCCGACGGTCACGCACCTGGCTCCCATGCTCAGCCTCGACAACGCGTACAACGAGGCGGAACTGCGCGCGTTCGACGAACGGCTGCGGCGAGCCGCCGGGCTGGGCGCCTTTCCCGTGGAGTACGTCACCGAGCTGAAAATCGACGGCCTCAGCATCGCCCTCGTTTATGAGAACGGTGCGCTGAAGTGCGGCGCGACGCGGGGCGACGGTGTCCACGGCGAAGACGTCACGCCGAACGTCCGCACCATCCAGTCCATTCGCCACGGGCTCGAGAACGCACCGCCGGGTCGAATCGAAGTACGCGGCGAAGTCTATTTGCCCCGCGCCTCTTTTGCCCGGATCAATGCGGAACGCGAAGCGGAAGGTGAGCCGCCGTTCATGAACCCCCGCAACGCCGCGGCGGGGACGATGAGGAACCTGGATCCGCGGCTGGTGAGGCGACGTCGCCTTGGCGCCTACACCTACCAGGTCGTGGCGCCTGGCTTGACGCTGCCGGCGACACATTTCGAGCTGCTCGAGGCAATGCGGGCCTGGGGCCTGCCGGTCGAACAGCACGCTCAGCGCTGCTCCGGCATCGACGAAGTCATCGAGTTCTGTCGCTCGTGGGCCGAGAAGCGCCATGAAATGCAGTTCGAGACCGACGGCGTGGTCGTCAAGGCGAACGATCTCGCGCTGCGCGATCGTCTCGGCGCGACCGCCAAGTTCCCGCGCTGGGCGACGGCCTTCAAGTTCCCGGCGCAGCGGCAGCGGACAAAGCTGCTCAAGATCGCGGTCAACGTCGGCCGGACCGGCGCGAACACGCCGTACGCCGTCCTCGAGCCCGTGTTCGTTGCCGGCTCGACGATCTCGATGGCCACACTGCACAACGCGGAAGACATCGCGCGCAAGGACTTCCGCGAGGGAGACACGGTCGTGATCGAGAAGGCCGGCGACGTGATCCCTCGCGTCGTCGAGTCGGTGCTCGAGGAACGCCCGGCGGATTCGGTACCGTGGGTGATGCCGACAGCCTGTGCCGCCTGTGGCAGCCCGCTGCATCGCGATGAAGAGGAAGTCGTATGGCGCTGCGAGAACACCTCGTGCCCGGCTCGGCTCCGCCGCGGTCTCGAGCACTTTGCGTCCCGCTCGGCGATGAACATCGAGGGACTCGGCGAGTCGCTGGTCGATCAGCTCATCGAGCAGGGACTGGTCAACGACTTCGGCGACCTGTATGCGCTCGAAGCGTCACAACTCGAGAACCTCGTGGTCGTGCCCCGCGAGCCGCGCTCCGAACGTGCGGTGCCCCGCAAGCTGGGGAAGGTCGGGCGTAACGTCAAGGAACAGATCGAGCGCAGCAAGGAGAACGACCTGTCGCGGCTCGTCTACGCGCTCGGCATCCGGCATGTCGGTGAGAAAGCCGCGGCCACGCTCGCCAGATACCGACGGACGATGGCCGGTATCCTGGATGCATCGGTAGAGGAACTGCAGACGGTTCCGGAGATTGGCCCCGTTGTCGCCGCGTCGGTCCGGGCCTTCGCCGAAGAACCGCACAACCGCGCGCTGATCGACAAGCTCGCGGCGGCCGGCGTCAACATGAGCAGCCAGCAGCCCGAGCCCAGCGTTGTCGCCACGGGCCCGCTGACCGGCAAGACGTTCGTGCTGACCGGGACCCTGGCGTCGATGACCCGCGACGAGGCGACGGCGGAAATCGAGCGCCTCGGCGGCAAAGTGTCGGGGTCGGTGAGCAAGAAAACCAGCTATGTCGTGGCGGGAGAAGAGGCCGGGAGCAAGCTGGACAAAGCCCGGGCCCTCGGCGTGGCGGAGCTGACGGAAGAGGAATTCAAGGCGCTTATACTAAGGAGCTAGTGGACCACTAAGATGCGCCGCTTCACGCTCCTCACCGTCGTCCTGTCGTCCACGATCACGTTCCTGATCGGCTTGATCATCGCCGGCGGTGTGACGCCAGGGCCGGTCGTCTCCTCGGCTGCTCGCCGGCCGGCGGCGGCTCCCGAGGCGAGGCCAGCCAGCGCGCGCGCGGCCGCCGGGCTCGTCAACTTCGCGGATGTCGCGGAGCGGATCAACCCGGCAGTGGTCAACATCGACGCGACGTCGAAAACGTCACGGGAGCGCCGCCGTGGCGAGGACCTCGATCCCGGCCGCGAGCTGGATGGCCCGCGGCAGGGATCCGGCAGCGGGTTCCTGATTGATCGTGAAGGCTACATCCTCACCAATCATCATGTGATTGCCGGCGCCGAGCGCATCACGGTGACCATGGCGGACGGTCGCGCGTTCCGCGGCCAGGTCGTGGGGTCGGATCCCGCGATCGATGTCGCGCTGCTGAAAGTGCCGGCGGATGGCCGGTTGCCCGAAGCCGCCCTGGGGAATTCCGACAGCCTGCGCGTTGGCGAGTGGGTCTGCGCGATCGGCAATCCGCTCGGATACGTTCATTCGGTCACTGTCGGTGTGGTGAGCTTCATCGGCCGGAAGCTGTTCGACAAGAGCCTCGACGATTACATTCAGACCGACGCGGCGATCAACTTCGGGAACAGCGGCGGGCCGCTCATCAACTCGGCAGGCGAAGTCGTCGGCATCAACTCGGCGATCAGCTCGCGTGCGAGCAACATCGGGTTCGCAGTGCCGATCAACCAGGCCGTGGCGATCCTTCCACAGCTCAAGGAACGCGGGCGCGTCTCGCGCGGGTTCATCGGCGTGGGGCTGACCGATGTGACGCCGACGCTGCAGCGGGCCCTGAACCTCACGGTGGGCAAGGGCGCGATGATCCAGGATGTCACACCCGGTTCGCCCGCCGAGCGCGCGGGTCTGCACCCGTACGACATCATCATCGAGGTTGAAGGCCGCCAGGTGATGAACAACGAGGAAGTGATCCGGGACATTTCCTCACGGCAGCCGGGAAGCATCGCGCGGCTCGAAGTCGTGCGTGACGGACGCGCGCAAACGGTGCAGGTGAAGCTCGTGGAACGGCCGCTGCGGGATCGCACTCCGGATGGGCTCGAGGACCTGGGACCGCGCCCCAGACAGCGTCAGCCCGAGCCAAACGAAACGCCGCTCGGGTTGGTCGTTCGCGAGCTCGATCGCAGCCTCGTGGGTCGCCTCGAGATCCCCGGGACGATCAACGGCGTCGTAATCTCGCGGGTGGATCCGACGGGTGCGGGATTCCAGGCGCTGCTGCGGCGCGGCCTCGTGATCATGGAGATCAACAAGAGGCCGATTGCGACGGTTGCGGACTATCAGCGGATCGTCACGGCGGCGCGTCCTGGCGACATCCTCGTTTTCTACGTCTACGATCCCACGCTGACGCAGCGTTCGCTGGTCGCCGTGACGGTCGAATAGGCACGGGCGTTTCCCGCGACAGTCTTGGAGTGCATGGTGCAGCGCGACACGTGTGAGGACGCGCGCCGATGAAGGCGCGCATTCTGGTCGTCGACGACGAGGCGGAGATCCGGCGGT